>JACCDG010812844.1_pt1 | contig 27451 bp, 35 predicted proteins | sample 7442471 | NCBI WGS metagenome assembly JACCDG01 (sample SAMN15323444, study PRJNA562643) | freshwater metagenome | isolation source: river surface water | place: USA:Blue River Watershed | collected 2017-08-17 | reverse complement strand
GCGCCTTCGAGAGCGCGGCGGCGGCCCCGGCCCCGACGGCCCCGGCCCCGGCGATCGACCCGGCCGCGAGCGCGGCCCGGCGGAGGTTGGCTTCCTTCAGGAGGGCCGCCCGGGCGGCCACGACCATGAGACTCATCGGGGCTCCTCCGCGAGGTCGTCCCCCGCCGCCACGTCCCCGGCGAGGACGACCGTCCCGTCGGGGCGGAACAGCTTGTGGTTCGTCGTCGCGACGACCCGCTCGCCGTTCGCCAGTTCCAGCTCCACCAGCCGCTCGGGCGGCACCCGGAAGTGGAAGAAGTCGGTCAGCCGCTCCGGCCCCCACGCCCACTGCGACCGGTGCGGGTGGGGCGGCGACCCGGCGAACACCTCCAGCCCGAGCCGCGACTCGACCAGCGTCCGGATGTCGATCGTGCCGCCGCCCAGCGGGCCGCGGCAGCGGACGAGCGTGTCGCCGACGAAGCACCCGGTCTCGCCGCCCTTCGACGGCGTCTCGTCGAGCCCGTACCCGCCGGACCCGCGGCCCTGGCCCTTCGACTCGGCCGTGTGGTGCAGCTTCATGAAGAACCGGGAGCCGGCGGCGACCCCGCGGATCTTGCGGCCCGTCTCCGGGTCCACCACGTCGTCCAGATCCTTCAGCCCGTGCTTGGCCAGCTCCCGCTCGGCGAACTCGGTCATGTCCTCGACCGACTCGAAGTCGGACACCTTCACCGGCTTGCCGGTGAGCCGGGCGACCTTCCCCAGCATCGCCTCGACCTTCTGGGCCGGGTTGGTCCGGGAGATCACCCCGAGGGGGTTGAGAAGCACCTCGTAGGGCTGACCGTCCGGGCCGTGCGGCATCTTGGCGTCGGGGACGATGGCGGCGACGACGCCCTTGTCTCCGTATCGGCCTGACATCTTATCACCGACCTGCATGCCTGAGACTGACTTGACCAGTACCACAGGCCCCGTCTTGCCCCACACGACGTCGGTGACAACCCCACCGTCGTGATGCTTCCATACCACGGTGGCATCGGAGAACCCCGCCTGCCGCTGTTTGTGGACCTTGTTCTGGGCCTGATCCCGCTCCTTGGCGGCGAGGATGAGCGGCTGCCCGTACTCGACCGTCTCGCCCACCCGGATGACGCCCTTGTCGTCGAGCCGGTCGAGCGTCGGCTTCTCGTACTTGTGGCTGAACAGGGCGAGGTACGCCTTCTTCCCCAGCTTCGTGCGGTCGTCGGCCTCGACCTCGTGGTGGTACATGTGCTCGGAGGACATCCGCTTCGCCATCGACTCGCTGATGACGAGCGCGTCCTCGAAGTTGTACCCCTTGTACGGCATGTACGCGACGCGGGCGTTGAGCCCCAGGGCCGTCGCCCCGCCGGCGTCCGTGTAGTTCGACCGGACCAGGAGCTGCCCGGCCCCGAACCGGTCCCCCGGCTTCACGACCGGGGTCTGGTGGATGTACGTCTTCCGGTTGAACGGGAAGTGCTCGTACAGCTCGACCTCGTCGGCCGTGCCGTCGTCGTACCTCAGCTTGACGACCCCGTCGGCGACGGAGACGACCGAGCCGGCCTTGTCGGCCCGGACGGCGCCCATGTGAGGGCCGTATTCTTCCTCGAAGCTCCGCCCCCCGTTGGTCCCGGGGACGGCCCCTTGTACGAGGGGGGCCTCGGCACCAACGAGAGGTAGTGCTTGGGTGAGCATCCGGCTGCCCATCGCGACGCGCTGGCCCTTGACCATGCTCTTGAGCGGAACCAGATTGCCAAGCGGCGAAAAGGCGTCTTCAAAGGCCGGCAGTTCGAGATCGACTTCGTCCCGCGGGACATAGGTGATCTTCCCTCCCTTCATCACCGGGACGCGCTTGGCGAGCCCGGCGGATGCCTTGCGGTACGCCGCCAGCGTCGCCCCGTCCTGGGGCGTCGCCGTCCCCGCCTTCAGCCGCTTGGCGGCGGCCAGGGCGGAGTACCGGAAGCCGGGCGGCAGCGTCGCCTCGCGGGGCAGGTTGAGCGCCCCCGGGAACGCGACCGCCATGTCGGCCACGTCCTGCGGCGACTTCCACACGAGCTGCCCGGTCGCGAGGTCGCGGTACTGGGCGTAGACCCGGCCGTCCTGGCCCTTGCGGGCGCCGCGGGCCATCTGCACGTCCACCCCGACCCGGAACGACTCCGGGGTGCGGAGCGGGTCCATGTACCCCATGTGGGAGGGCTGGACCCCGCGGGCCTCGTCGGGCACCGCCTCGACCGACGGGATGCCGCCCTCGCCCAGCCGGCTGATCCGGCTCTGCTTATCGAACACCTCCGCCGGGTTGATCTCCTCGATCGCCTGCCCGAGCCCGCTCCCGAGCAGCGCCTGTTCGAGCTGCGGGGTGAGCGACCCGGACGGCATGTCCTTCAGGCTCCCCTTGAACGACGCCTTCGTGAGGAGTTGCCGCCGGAGCCGGCCGTGGTCGCGGCGGATGCGCTCGGCGAACAGGTCTTCCGGGCCGAGGAACGACTGGTAGGCGAGGTGGTCGCGGTCGTCCACCTCGGCCTCGCCGCGGCTGATGGCGAGCAGCTTCTTCGTCGCCGCCAGCATGACCTCCGGCCCCAGCCGGGCGTACGGCTTGCCCAGGGTCCGCTTGTTGACCTCCGGGTCCAGCTCCATGCTGCCGATCTTCTCGACCAGCTTGTCGGCCGAGGACCGGGTGTCGCCGCCCCCGGCGGGCCGCTCCCGCGGGGTGCCGTCGTACACCATCCCGTCGCCGTCGCCGTCCCGCGGCCCCTCCAGGTCGGCCGGGGAGAGGAGCCGCTCCTTCAGCTTCTTCACCGCCGAGGCGTCGTTCGCCTTGGCGTAGTTGACGGCGTACAGGTCGTCGCCCCAGGCGGCCTTGATGTCCGCGTCGGTCGCCCCGAGCGCCTTGAGGATGCCCATGAGGGGCAGCGTCGCCTGCCCCAGCTTCATGTGGAAGGTGCCCTTCGCCGGGTCGAGGAAGTAGCGGTGGGAGACGCCCTTGCCCGGGATGATGTTGACGTGCGTCTCGATCTCGCCGTTGTCCTTCTGCCGGGCGAACGCCCCCGACAGGAGCCGCTGCTGGTGGCTGAGGGTGTAGTCGTTCCCGTTGTGGACGAACGTCCCCATCGACGTGAGGTACGGGACGCGGGCGATCACCTGGGTACGGCGGTCCGCCACCTGCCCCGTCTCGTTGTCCACCAGCTCCCAGGTGGCCCGCATCCGGCGGGCGAGCGTCCCGCCGGTGAGGAGGGCGTGCTTCCGCTGCTTGCGGGTGAACCGGTCGCCGTCCACCCACTGCGGCCTGACGAGCCGGAGGGTGTGCTTCTTGCCGACCGTCGGCTCCAGCTCGGAGACGGCCCGGAAGACGTTGTCGTAGATCGCCTGCCGGGTCTTCCGGTAGTCGCCGAACTCCCGCAGGGTGGCCGGGTCCACCGGGCCGCGCAGGGGCGGCTCGGCCAGTACCGCGGCGGCCCGGTCCGGGATAAGGGAGTCGGCGGTGTCGGGGGCGGGCGGCATGTCAGCTCGCGGCGGGTTCCGGGGCCGCCGGCGGGGCCGGGTGGAACGGCTCCGGGACGGCCGTGATCTCGGGCGGGGCGACGTTGAACCGCCGCCGCTCCCGCCGCTGCATGGCCTTCTCGATGATCGCCCGCCGCTGCCGCTTGCGGGCCTTGTCGTACACCAGGGCGCCGGTCATCAGCCCGGCCAGCCCGGCGTACATCCCGTACCCGCCGGTGAGCTGGCCGGCGACGTCGTTGAGCGCGACGGCCGCCTTCTCGAACTGGTCGAACAGCGCGTCCAGGTCGGCCCCGACCTTCGTCATCGGCGACGCGGCGGCGGCCGCCTTGGTCGGGCCGGCCCCGTCGAGCGGCCGGGTGTACTGGGCCATGAGGGCGTCGTGGAACTCCTGCCGGGCGGTGCCGAGCTCCTTGTCCCGCTCCCGCTCCCGCCGCTTGTTGAGGACGTGGTCCACCCCCTTCCACCCGCCGGCGAGGCCGGCCAGCCCGGCCGTCATCATCGCCGGGCCGTACCAGGGGATGCCGGCCTTGGTGGTGGCGAAGTCGCCGCCCAGGAACGACGCCTCCTTGGCCGCCACCGGGTACGGCAGCGACAGGGTGGGGGAGGTCAGCTTCCGCGGCCGGGAGTTGCGCTTGTAGAGGTTGTAGAGGCCGACCGCCCCGCGGCCGGCGGCCCCGACGCCGAGGGCGGCGAGGGCGAGGCGGCGGATGTCGGTCGCCGCGTCGGCCTTGAGGTTGCTGGCCGCCGTCTGCTGGACGGCGTCCCGGAACTGGTCGAGGTCGCCCGCCGCCTTAGCCGGGGCCGCCCATCCCTGGTCCTGCTGTGCCACCTTGCACCTCCATCATCCCTGGGGACATGAACGGCGTCCGGGTGCCGTCTTCCATGAAGTATTCGAGCCACTCGACGTACGCGACCCGCGGCCGGTTCTTGTCGTACTCGCCGGGCCGCTTGATGTACAAGATCTGGAACCACTGGTTAGCGGCCCCGTCGAGTACGTTCAGGTACAGCTTCTTCTGGGCCGGGTCGGCGGTGTCGAACTCCTCGGCGTGCGGGTCGGCCACCCGGACCACCCGCTCCTCGAACTCCTCCCCCATCAGCATGGGGGCCGGGCCGCGGAACGGCGCCCCGTCGAGGGCCGCCCGGCCCCAGTGGAGCGACTGGCCGCCGTCGTCCTTGGTCCGGTTCATGAACCGGGCGAGAGAGCCCATCCGCCACCCCTCAGATCCCGAACTGTCGCGGCGGCTTCCGGCCCGCCTTGAAGTCCCGGACCGCTTTCTGCCGCCGCAACTTCGCCGTCTCGGCGGCGTAGGTGTCGAGCAGCTCGTTGTTCTTGATCTCTTTGACGTCGGTGTCGTCGATGTCCGTCATCCGGGACAGCCCGTACCCGGCGATCCCGCCGAGCGCGACCGGGGCCGCGATGGCGAGCGGGATGCCGGTCGAGAGGACCGACCCGGCCGCCGACCCGAGGCCGCCCAGGAGCGACGCGAACTTGTCGCCCGCCGCCTTCACGCGGCCGGCGATCTCGTCGGCGGTCAGCCCTTCTTCCGCGCACCGGGCGAGGAACCCGACTTTGAAGGCTTCACGGGGAGTGAGCATCGGCCCTCCTTGGCCCGACGGACGCTGCACAGCTTACGGAAGAACTGCCGCCACCGCGGCGACAGCACGACCGGCCGCGGGGGCTCGCCGACCTCGTACACCCGGGTGACCGGGCACGGGTAGGTCGGGCTGGTCGTCCCGAGGGCCGGCTGGGGCATCACATTACCGCCCGGCCGGCCGGGACGACCACCGACACGGGCCGCCGCCGCCGCAGGTCGCGGGCCGCCGACGGGTCGTCGGGCATGCCCTGGATCTGGGCCTTCTTGGCGATCTCGACCGACCGGTCGATGATCCGCTGCATCTCGGCCCGCATGGCGGAGTCGGCCCCGGCGTCCCGGTTCGCCGACGAGTTCCCGATCATCGCGGACAGGGCCGCGGCGTGCCGCAGGAACTGCCGGACGGACAGCACCTCGTACGAGTTGTCGAGGCTGTCCTCGACCCGGATCAGCCCCCGCTCCGCCCAGTACCGGACCTCGCGGTCTACCGTGTGGCGGTCGTCGATCTTGTGCTTGCCCTTGATGACCAGCACGTCCGGGTCGCCGCTGGTCAGGCCGCGAAGTAGCATCGCCGTCTCCGCTCAGAACAGTTTCGGGATCGCCGCGCCGATCAGGCCGAGGACGAGGTTGCCCATGCCGGCCTGATTCGCGGTGACGGGGAGGCCCAGGGTCTTGTTGAGGGCTGCCCCCACCAGTGCCCCTGTAACATAATCCTTCCCCGCGTTCACCGCCAGTTGGCCGAGCTGGTGGCCCGTCGCCACCCCCGCCCGGCCGTTCGGGTCGGGCATCTGCTGGGCGGCGTACAGGGCCGACATGGTGGACGCCGCCAGGGCCGGGCTCGCCCCGGTGTCCCACAGCGTCCGGCCCATCGCGTCGATGTTCACGTCCAGCGCGGTGGGCGGCCGGCGGGCGGCGAAGTTGCCGAACGTCCCGCCCTCGAACGCCGCCTTCACGAAGTTCGCCACGGCCGTCGTGTACATGGCCCCGAGCTTCTCCGGCCCGGTCATGAAGCTGGCCGGGTCGCCCTCCGCCGCCGGCCCGCCGTCGAGCGGCTTCGGGGACAGGAGGCCGTGCCCGGTCCGCAGGTTGGCGACCGCCCAGGGGGCGGCGGTGAGCGCCCCCGCCCCGGCCCCCAGGGTCGCCAGCGTCTTGCGGAGCCGGCCCTTCTCCAGGGGCAGGACGGCCTCGCCGATCCGCCCGGTCGCGTACCCCAGGCCGCCGCCGACGAGGGCGGTGGTGAGCATGGCGGCCAGCGGGGACGGGGCGTTGGGGACGCCGGAGGTCGAGGGGAAGAAGTTGAGCAGCTCGCCGGCCCGGCGGACCGTCGGGCTGTAGGCGACCTTCACCCACCGCCCGCTCGCCGCCTCGGCGGCGGACAGGGGGACGGGCAGGACGTTGTCCGCCCCGGCCGCCCGGCAGGCGGCCGACTTGCACCGGAGGAAGTCGGCGTCGGCCGCCCCGGGGGCGTGCAGGGCGACAACCTCGGCCGCGGGCTGGTAGTAGTACCCGACGGGGGTGCGGGTGATGATGTCGGCGGCGACCTTCCGCAGGTCGGCCGCCGGGGCGGCGCAGGCGAGCGCCCAGTCGTCCATGCGGTCCGGGACGCCGGCCCAGGTCAGGTCGTCGGCGGGTGCGGCCATCCGTGCCTCCTCGGGCCGCATTCTAACCGGCCGGTCCCGGGGCGCAAAGAGAAAGCCCGGCCGGGGCGTGCCGTCCCCGACCGGGCTCCCCTCTCCCCAAGAGGCCGCATCCTACCAGTCCAGCTCCACCGGATCAACCTTGGCCCCCTGCCCCTGGAGCCAGGGGACGAGCTTGTCCTTGAAGCAGTTGGGGCAAAGGTCCACGGCGTACGCGGTGCTCTGCCCGCCCGACGGGTAGCGCTCGCCGGTCTCGCACTTCACGGTGACGCTGACCTCCGTCTCCTCGAAGTCGTACGTCGAGGTGCCGTCCCAGTCGGTCCCGTCCTTCGTCTCGCGGCCGCACAGGTCGCAGGTCCGCCTGACGCAGACCTTAGTGGTCCGCGTCTCGGTCCGATCTTCGTAGTGCTTCACGGTGTTAGCCCTCGCAGGCGGCGCAGCTCGTCAGGTCGTTAACGAGATCCTGGGCCGCCGACACGTTCTTCTGGTAGTAGAGCGACTTCAGCCCCAGCTCCCACGCCGTCACGTACACCTTGTTGACCTGCTTCAGGTCGGCGGCCGGGTCGATGAGCAGGTTGATGCTCTGCCCCTGGCAGACGTACGGCTGGCGGGCCGCCACCTGCTGCACGACCGCCATCGGGCTGACCTCGCGGAGCGTCTTGAACACCGCCTTCTCGCTCGGGGACAGGCAGTCGAGGTGCTGGACGGACCCCTGGTTGGCGAGGATCGAGGCGAGGACCGCCGGGGTGTCCTGCCCCTTCGCCGCCAGCAGGGCCAGGAGCCGCGGGTTGCGGTAGGTGTACTTCACCTTCTGCTTGTCCTTGACGCAGATGTTGGCGGAGATCAGGTCGATCCCCTCCGACGCCTGCTCCAGGATGGCCGAGCTGGACTGCGTCGGGGCGATCGCGGTCAGCGTCGTGTGCCGCCGGCCGTACCCCTTGAGCAGCTCCGGCTCACCGTACTCGACCGCCATCTTCGCGCTGGCGGCCAGCGACAGCCGCTGCACCGTCCGCGACGTCTCGGCGGCCGCCATGTTGGCCGCGAGGCTGTCGAACGCGATCATCCGCGACTGGAGGTAGTCGTGCCAGCCGAGCTGCCCGAGGCCGAGCGCCCGGTGCCGCTCGGCGAACCGGACGGCCCGGTCGTACCCGTACTCGCCGCGGGCCTTCTCGATGAACTCCGACATGACGGTGTCGAGGAAGTACACCATCACCTCGACCGCGTCGGTGTCCTTCCACTCGTCGTAGTAGAGCATGTTCATGCTCGACAGGCAGCAGACGAAGGACTCGTCCGGGCTGTCGGGGAGGAAGATCTCGGTGCACAGGTTCGACCGGTTGATCCGCAGCCCGAGGTCGCGGTACACGTCCGGGGCGGCCTTGTTGGCGTTGTCGCTGAAGATGAGGTACGGGTAGCCCGTCTTCATCCGGGTCTTGATGACCTCCGCCCACAGCGCCCGCTTCGCCTCGTCGCCGGCGACCAGCTCCCGCATCCACCAGTCCTCGATCACGATCCCGTAGCTCAGCTTCCGGAGGTCCGGCTGGGCCGGGGTGCGGATCTGGAGCACCTCCCGGATGTCGGGGTGGGTGATCCGCCAGTAGGCGGCGCACTCGCCCCGGCGGGACGAGCCCTGGCTGATGACCCGGATCTCGCAGTCGTACATCTTCGAGTGGTTCACCGACCCGGCGGTCTTGCCGTTGTCCCGGATGTCACTCCCCCGCCCGCGGAGCGGGTCGAGGTAGACGGAGGTGCCGCCCCCGTGCTTGGACATCATGCCCACCTCGACGTGGGCGCGGAGGATCGACCGGGTGTCGTCCTCGACGTAGGTGCCGAAGCACGAGATCGGGAAGCCGCGGGCGAGGCCGTAGTTCGACCAGACGGGGGAGCTGAAGCTGTACCAGCCGCGGCCGGCGTAGTCGTACAGCTTCGCGGCGAGGTCGGGCCGCTTGAGCCGGCGGCCCATCGTGTCGGCGATGACGCCGACGCGGGCCTCGCCGGTCTGGCCGTTGAGCAGGTAGTCCTTGCCCAGGAACTGCCGGCTGACGTCGTTCATCCACGCGAACGGGGCACGGGTCACGGGAGCGCTCCAACGGGTGCGGAATGGGGAGAAGGGGGCGGCCGCCCAATCACGTTATTTGGGCGGCCGCGGGGGCCGGTCACCACATGGCGGCGGCGGTGACCGGCTGGGCGCCGGTGTTGTAGTTGGTCGAGTGCTTGTGGAAGAAGTCCACCTCGATCGGCGCCTTCAGCTCGTCGTTGAACCAGTCCAGCTCGGCCAGGGTGGCCGCCTCGACCTCGAACACCGGGTCGCCGCCGACCGCGGTCACGCCCTGGTTGATCCGGTCCTTCAGGAACTCCGTCAGGGCCGGCCGCGACACGGTCGGCACGTTCCCGTCGGCGAAGACCCAGTCGAGGATGGCGTGCTCGGCGGAGAACGCCTCGACGCAGGTGTCCCGCAGGTCGGCGTAGAACGCCCGGCCGAACCAGTCCGGCCGCTCGGCCCGGATGAGGTTCGTCAGCCACACGCCGAACTGGGCGTGGACCTGCTCCTCCTTCATCGTGGCCTGGACCACGTTGTCGATGTTCTGGAGGAGCCCCTTCTGGCGGCTGAACGACTTGACCACGACGAACTGGCTGAACAGAGAGACGTTCTCGACGAGCAGGGCGAAGGTGGCGATCGACTTGGCGAACGACCGGTCGTCGCCGGTCGCCCCGGCCCGCAGGGCCTTCGTCAGGTACTCGATCCGCTGCCGGATGGCCGGCACCCGGGTCAGGCCGGCGAAGGTCGAGTTGAGGTCCAGCACGTCGAGGATGCGGCTGTAGGCGTCCGCGTGGCGGACCTCCGACTCCCCGAACACGACGCCCACCTGCTCGAACTCCGGCTTCTGGAGCCGGTCGCCGAGCTTCGTCCAGAACTTCTTGACGGCCACCTCCACCTGCGAGATCGCCAGCACGGTGCGGGTGACGGCGGTCCGCTCGACCGGGAGCAGCGAGACGCGGAAGTCCTGCACGTCGGCGGTGAAGTCGAAGTGGCTGGCGAGCCACGGGCTCTGCTGGATGGCGTCCTTGAACTTCTCCGCCTCGGGATACTCGAACGGCTTGAACTCGACCCGCTTGCCGAACACCGTCGCCGTCTCCAGGTCGCGCTTCTTCCGCTGCGTCTCGCGGTAGTTCTGGTAGTGCTCGGCGGCGGGGAACAGCCCCTTGATCCAGAGCTGCTGGATGACGAACTGCTGCACCTGCTCGACCGTCGGGCGGACCAGGGACCGGGCGGCGAGGGCGGACACGGCCCCGCGGGTGACCTCCTCCACCACCGGGGCGACCGCGTGGCCGACGGGCTCGGCGCCGCCGTAGTAGGTCGAGAGGAAGCAGTTGGTGACGGCGGTCCGGATCTTCCCGCAGTCGAACTTCGTCACCGTGCCGTCCCGCTTGACGCAGGTCCAGCCGTCGGAGATCGTCTCGGGGGCGGCGAACAGGATGGGGGCGCGCGACTCGACGGCATCGCCACTGAACATGGCATGCTCCTCACGGGGTGGGATGGACTAAGCACCTACCGACCGCCGCCGACTCCTTGCCAGCGGCTTACTCCCACACCCCGTCAGGCCGGCTTCTCCCAGGCCCGTTGGCGGACCGGGTCGATCACGATCGAAGCAGGCTCGTCGGACGGTGGGAGGTGGAAAACCCGCAACCACACGGATTTCCCAGCGAACTGGCCCTTGATGGAGATCTCAGGCCCGTCCAACTCTCCGTTATATTGGACCGGGGCGCACCAGTCTAGCTTTTCTACTGAGCCAAATGCGGCCATTACGGCGGCAATATTCAAGCTCATTCCGGCGACTGTGCGAGCCCCGTCGTTCGCGCCTCCCGCTAGTTCGTGGGGGGTGGGGTACACTACCACGGTCCAGCCGGGGTGGTACACCCCAGGACTGTCCGGCCCCCACCAGCGGTAGCCGAGCGGCCCCATGACCCCGTCGGGCGTAACGGCGTCGAGGAGCACGTCCAGCAGGGCGGCGATGAAGGCCGGCGGCTCCACCGGGGCGACGCTAACCATCAACCTGCTCCCGCTCGGCCAGGAGCGGGGCGACCCGTTCCAGCACCTCGCGGGTGGCCGCAGTCGCGTCCTCCGCGTTGACCGCCTTGTCGTCCAGGTAGACGTCGGCGTACAGCTTGCCGGAGCTGTTGGGCGGCTGGTCGGGGTTCTCGTTGATGAAGTCGTACGGCACGTGGTACTTCTTGAGCCACCGCTTCAGGAGCCGCGAGTCGCCCCGGACCGTCCAGATGATGATCCGGCACCCCTTCTCCTTCAGCAGCCGCACCAGCGCCACGATCCGCCGCCGCGGGCGGCCCGCCGTCTTCGCGTCAAACGGCTTCTGGATCTTCGCCAGCGTGCCGTCGAAGTCCACGCAAACGGTGACCGGGGCGTCCTCGACGGCCGCCGTCTTCTGGGGGCCGCCGCACGCCTTGCACAGACCGTAGCTGAGGTCGGTGACCGGCCCGGGGCAGCGACACCGGACGATCACCTTGTCGCACTCGCGGCAGACCTGCTTGTAGTGGGCGACCTTCTCCACCGCCGCCAGCTTGTACCGGTCGTCCTGCCCGGCCTGGATCGTGCTGTTCAGCCGGAGCATGTCGATGAGCGTGTCGTCCGCCACCTGGGCGGCGACGCCCGGGTGGGCGTGGATCTGGAAGCCGGTGCCGGTGTGGGTGAGCCCGGGGTACTTCTCCCCCGGGCTGTCCACCGTGAACGCCCGCGGGTCGGCCGCCACCATGTCGGCCAGGATGCGGTTCTTGCCGACCATGTCGCCACGGTCGGAGCGCTCCTTCGCCTCGCGGAGCCGTGAGACGGGACTGGCCACACCCGGGCCGGCGGTGGTAGGATCGGGTGCGGCGGCCGCCTTCTCGCCCAGGACGGGCGGGGCGAACGCCAGCAGGGCCTCGAAGTCCGGGTTCACTGGATTCCCCTTGCCTTGTCACCCGAATGGGTGATACGATCTCCCGGTCGGTAGCAGTCAGCCCATCCCGTCCGCGTCGAAAGGAGTCGTGCCATGCTCGTCCTATCCCGCAAGCAGAACGAGACGATCGTGATCGCCGGCGACATCACCGTCACGGTGGTGGAGATCGTCGGCAACAAGGTCAAGCTGGGCATCGTGGCGCCGAAGGACGTCTCGGTCAACCGGCAGGAGATCCACGACGCGATCGTCGCCGGGGTCGCCAAGCCGAAGCAGCCCGCCAGCTAACCCTCGCCCTTGCGGGCGTCGTTCCTGCCGAGCACCCCTTTCCGGCGCACGGCAACGGTGATGTGGAAGTCGTACTTCCCCTCGTTCGGCAGGGACGACAGCCCGTAGCTCCGCCGGAGGGCTTGCAGCTCCGGCGAGTGGACCGTCAGGAACCAGACCCGGGCCATCCCGGACCACGTCTCCGGCACCACGCTCATCAGCCGCCCGATCGAGTACTTGAACTGCTTCCCCCGCTCCGTGATCGCGTCGGCCCCGCCGAGCGCGTCCAGTTCCTCCGCCCGGAACACGCTGATGTGCGCGTTGAGCCGGCCGTCGTCGCCCGACGGCGGCAGCTCGGCCCCCGGCTCGTGCATGGCCGCGAAGACGCCGCGGACGAGGGCGTTGGGCACCTGTAGGAGCACCCAGCCGGACGACGACCGGTACAGGGCGCCGGTCAGGTTGTAGGCCGGCACGGCGTCGCCGGCCGACTTCTCGACGATCAGGCGGCCGACCCGGGCGTGGACGAGGTCGGCCAGCGGCGGGCCGTCGGTGACACGCAGTAGGGTCATGGCTTCACCGCGGCGTAGACGGCGATCCCGGTCGCGACGACCCAGGCGACCGCCTGGGCCAGCGACTTCGCGGCGGCCCCGCCGGCGTTGAGCCGCTGCCGCGTTTCGTCGAGCGACGTCAACAAGGTGCTGACCGTACGGACCCGGTCCTCCAGGTCGCCGAGCTGGGTCGTCAGCTCCGTGACCTCGGTCCGCAGGATGGCGAGCCGCGTCACGATGGAGTCCCCGTTCCCGGTGCGGACGAGCCGGTCCAGCGCGGCCACGGTTTCTTCGACCAGTTCGATCGTCTTCACCGCGGCGATGAGCGCCTTCCCGTTCGTCTGGATCTCGGCCCCCAGCGTCTTGAGGCCGTCGCCGGCGGCCTTCGCCGCCTCCAGGAGCTGTCCGATCAGCAGCATCGTGTCCGGGCTGCTGGCTTTGGCCGGCGTAGGCATCTGCGAGCCTCCTTGCTCGGGCTGTGCGGGGGTGAGGTCAGTCGTCGTACGGCCCGCTCGCGCCGATGGTCGCGGCGACGGCCCGGGTAGCCTCGTTCATCCTGGCGATGGCGGCCTGGGTCGGCGTCGCGCCGGTGTGGTCGGGCAGGTGGCAGGCGGCCAGCTCCCGGACCCGCTGCTCCAACAGCTTCTTCGCCTGGAGCGTGTGCTGGAGGTCGCGGTTGGCGTGCCGGAGTTCCTGCTCCGTCCGTTCGAGTTCCGTGATCTTCTGGGACAGGGCCAGCTCGACCACCTTGCGGGCGGCGATCTCGGCCTCCAGCTCTTGCGGCGGTCGCATGCCGACCAGCCGCGGGATCACCGGCACGAGGTAGACCAAGGCGACGCCCGCCGTCACCGCGGCGGCCACCTCCCACACCGCCAGCAGGCGGCACAGCGGGGTCCAGAAGACGACGGCACTGATCGCGTGGCTGACCCCGCCGCAGGCGAGGAACACGGCGAACAACGTGGCCTCCCGGCGGAACGGCAGGTTGACCCGGCTCCGGGCCGCCACGAGTAAGACGAACGGGATCGCGAGGTAGGCGGCCGCGCTGGCGAAGTGGGCGGCTATTTTGATCCAGCCGAGCGAGCCCCAGTCGCCGCACGCCCACCGCGGGGTGAACCCCGACGTGTCGAACAACCACATGGCAGCTCCCGTCCTTGGGCGCAGGTGAAGTAGTGTCCCCGGCCCCTCCGGATTCCTCCACCCGGAGCCCGGTGCCGGCCCTTGCGGGGCCGGCCACGCGACAGATGATCGGCGTTCTGTCGCCCACCCCAACGCCCGGCTTTCGCGCCACGGCGTTCTTTCTCGGGTCCGACCAGAGCGTTCCTGCTCAAGTCTAACCCCTCAACCAGCCGACGCCAGCGGCCGGGACGCGACGAGCGTCCGGGCCGGGGACACTGGGCGTGATTGTACGGGGAGCCGCGGGGCCGCCGCAAGTCAGTCGGTGGTGATGCGGTAGCCGGAGAATTCCATCGCGTTGTGGAACTTGGCGGGGCACGGACACTTACTGGTCAGGGTGGCGAGCGCCCGGTCGATCGACTGCTTGGCGTGCCCCCAGACGGGACCGACGACCGCCCCGCCCACCAGACAGCGGGCGTGGACGCAGGGCTGGGCCTTCTTGGTCGCGGTGTCGGCGGTGGTGAACAGGATGGCGGCGGGCGACTTCTTCTTCTTCGCCCGCATCCGGGCGGCGAGGTTGAACCCCACGGTACGGCCCTCCAATGGCTAAAAAAGATCGACCCCACCCGACGGCCGTGCCGGGTGGGGTCGAGGTGCTCCTCCCATCCCGCGAGAGGATCGCTACTTGTTCGCCGCGGCCTTCTTGGCCGCCTTGCGGGCCGCCACCCCGTTCGAGGTGATCTGCCCGTTCTCGCCGACCAGCCCGAGGTTCTGGAGGCGCTCGACCGCTTCGCGGTCCAGCTTCGGGGCGTCCTTCACCGGCTTGCCGGTCGGCGTCTGGAGCACCACCGACTTCTTCCCGTTGTTCTCGACCACCTTCGCCAGCCGCGTCGGGGTCAGGGCCTCCAGCACCGCGAGCTGCTTCTTGGACACCGGCTTCGTCTTCACGGTCGTCGTCGCCATCGAACTGTTCTCCATCCTTTGTAACCGGCCGACCCGCCCCGAGTAAAGGGGGACCGGCCGAATTCCGCTTGACAGCCCACTGCGGGCCGTCAAGCCCCGTCCTTCTTCCGCACGATCCGCCGCCGCGAGGGGGCGAACTGTGCGTGGAAGTCTTCCTTAATGTCGGCGGCCGTGACCGGCAGCGGTACGCCCGTGGCCGGCCCGGGCCGGGTCGGCACCATACCGGTCGCCGGCAGGAACACCGGCACGATCAGCCGCAGGAGCTGGAGCACCTCCGGGTGGACGGTGGCCCCGTGCGCGAGGTGCTGGTCGATGTTCCGCTTGGCGGTGACCAGGGACGCCGCCGCGTGCCGGGTGTCGGTGTACGGCTGCCCGGTGATCTGCTCGTTGATGAGCTGGAGGCACAGCGAGGTGTGGTGGTCCATGAACTCGCGGGCCGCCTGGATGATGCCGCGGTCCATGCCGGCGGCCGCCAGCTCCTCCTGCCCGGCCGGGAGGACCGGCTGGGCCTTCGCCTGGGCGGCCACCGACCGGGCCAGCTCCTCCTGCTCGGCACTAATGTCGATATTGAACACCTCGGCAAGGGTCCGCCGCGACAGTATCCCGCCGAGCCGCTGGATCTGGCGGGCGCCCCGCTGCTTGTCGAGCTGGGCCTTGCCGGCGGCGGCGACCGCCGGGTCCACGTGCATCGCCTCCTCTTTGGCGAGCAGCGACGCCTCGGTCTTGAGTAGCTGGTCGGTGCCCGGGCCGAACAGGTTGACGACGCCCGGGGCGGCCTTCGGGGCCAGCGGGTTGGCGTACCCCTTCGGGTAGCCGAGCTCGGACGTCTTCTTGACCGGCGGCGTGCGCATCTTGTTGGTCCCGGCCCACGCCTCGACCTCCGGGTCGAGGGCGTCGATGCGGGGGAGGCGGTTGTGGGCGCCGGGGAGGAGCCGCATCAGCTCGTCCACGGCTATGACCAAATAGTACTCCAACCGGCGGCGGGCCTGTCCCTCGGCCGCGTCCCGCTCGGCCATGATGTTCGTGATCCGCTCCTCCAAGGCCAGCGTCCGGGCGTCCAGCTCCTCCGGCTTGAACGCGCACACCGGCAGCGGCACGCTGCCGGTGATCCGCCGGTTCAGCTCCTTCGTGAAGGCGGCCGCCCACTCCGGGTGGACCTTGCACCCGCACGGGTGGAGAACGTAGTGAAGCGGGGCGGCCTCCTCGACGCCGTCAGGCTTCTCGTACCGGGGCCGGGCACTGTCGAGTTCTCCGACAGCGACGTGGCAGTTCGGGCAGCAGATCGCCGGCTGCTGCGCGAGCGCCTTCTCGCGGGCGATACTCTCGAACGCCATGTGGTCGGGCCGGACCCCGTCGTGGTACAACTTTCGTACAGTCCCGGCGTCGGCCGTCGTCGCGGCGCCCGACTTGCTTGTGACACCCGCTACATCGCTCAGGTCGGCCACGCCGGCCCTCCACAGCAGCCTACGGTTCGCCTCCCCCAGCACCTGAAGAAGCAGGTGGTCCGACAAGGACTGCCTGAGCCGGGCGGGGGCGAACTCACCGGCTGCGACGGTGTCAGTCATCACGCCGCCCGTCCGGCCGACCGAAGACCGCAGCAGGACCGACGTTGGCCGCGCGGCTGACAGTCGTCTGGTCTACGTCGGCGAGGAAAGCGTTGAACTTTTCCTCGTAGCGTTCCGGGTTCGTAACACTTACACTGCGTAGCTCGGCCACCAGCGTGAGCAGGTGGGCTACGACGTAACGGCGGAACTCGGTATCGTCGGAAGCACTTCCCCGCGGGGCGGTCGGTCCCTCAACCACCGACTTTCCGGCCGCCCCGCCCCCTTCTTCGACGCCCAGCAGCTCCCGGGCGTCGGCCGGGAGCACGAAACAGGTCACCACCTTCAGGCCGTCCGGCCGCATGTTCTCCCGGGTCAGGGTCGAGGCGGCGAGGCACGGGTAGGCCGCCGGGGCGCACCCCCAGCGGACGTCCATCCCGGCCACCCCGAGCTCGGCGGCGGTCCTCGTCTTGTAGGCCGCCCAGTCGGCGGCGGAACCGAGCTTCGTCCAGCTCACGGCGTCACCCCGTTCTCCATTGCCCAGACGATGAGCTGGGCCTTGTTGCCCTTCCCCACCTTCGCCCGGATGCGGTTGGTAACCGTCTTGGCCGTGTCGTACGCGATCCCCAGCTTGGCCGCGATCTGGGCGTACGTCAGGCCGGCGACGAGGCCCTTCAGGACGTCGGTCTCCCGCGGGGTCAGAGTCCGTTCCGCCACGGTAGTCTCTCCACGCATGTGTTAGCCCAGGTGCTCGGTGGTCCGCACGACTCCGTCGTCCGGGCCGCCGATCGGGTAGAGGGTTCGGGGCCAGAGCGTCTGCGGGTGGTGCTCGAACGCCACGCCGTCGGGGCCGCTGACGGCCAGCGCCCCGGCGTCCCACAGGTACTGCCCCAGCCACCGCTCGACGTCCGACTTATAGGAGCCCCGTAACCAGTCGGCGGTCTTCGCGAGCGGGCTGCCGGTCGCGAGGTTGCGATGGTACACCTCTCCGCGGAGATTGTCACCCCTGACGCCGACGAGGTGGGCGAAGGCCGGCTCGTTGACGACCATCACCGGCACCCCCAGCCGGTCGGCGGCGGCGGCGACGGCCGAGTTCGTCTTCCCCGCGAACGCCCAGACCGGGGCGTGGCGGCGGGGGACGACCAGGGAGGTGGCCGCCGCCCGTTTGGACAGCGGGGCGGCCGGCTGCTCCAGATCGACGAAGAACACCTCCCGCGTGTCGAGGAAGTGGTAGGCGACCTGCCCGCACACGAACGCGGCGTCGGGGTGGTCGGCGGCGAAGTCGCTGACCGTCGCCAGCCGGTCGGGGTTGTTCTGGTTGTCGTCGTCCCAGACCGCCAGGAGCGCCCCGTGGGCGGCGGCCTGGGCGTGGAGCAGGAGGGCGGCCTGCTCCCGCTGGTCGCGGCGGATGACCGTCACCGGGGCGGGGACGGCCTGGGCGGCGACGAACGCCCGGATCTGGTCGGCGTACTGCGGGCTGTTGACGGCGACGACCAGCTCGCGGTCGGCGTAGGTCTGCCGCCGGTAGTCGAGGATGGCCCGCTGGAGGAAGCCCCAGCGGGACGGCTGCGAGACGCACAGGCACGAGATGAGCTTGCCCACGAAGGCTCCTAGATGCGGCCGGCGAATTCGAGCGCCTGGATGAGTTCCAGGTCGCCCGAGTCGGCCAGGGACAGCGCCTGCTTGTGGCCGACGGGGACGGGAACGAAGGTGGTCATGGTCAGGCCGGCCGGGAAGACGAACCAGTCGGTCTTGGTGCGGACCGCCCGCCGGAAGGCCCGGCAGCCGAAGACCGGGGCCGGCGCCGTCGTCGCGGCGGCGGGCATGAGGCCGGCGGCGTTCGGCACCCAGGCGACGGTCTCCCGCACCGTCTGGGCGGCGAGGGCGCCGGCCAGGACGGCCTCGGTGCACCGCTCGATCGCCGCCGGGTCCAGCAGCGGCGTCTCGGCGAAGCAGCACGCGACGACGTCGCCCAGGTCCAGGGCTTCGATCCTGTCGTAGACCTGCGCCGCGGCGGCCGGCGGCGGTAGCGACACGACCTCGGCGTCCGGCGAGAAACCGAGGTCGCCGCCGGTGAGGTTCAGGCACACGATCCGGCCCAGGCTGCGGACCTCCCGCATGGCCCGGAGGAGGACCAGCGGGGCCGGGCGTGGGCCGACCCACGTGCGGCCCGACCGGGCGGTGACGACGAGAACGCCGGTGGCGGTCATGGGAACTCCGGGGGGAAGGCGGTCAGTAGAGATCCTTGGCGACCATCGCCGCCCGCACGTCGGACGGCACGGCGGCCCGGATCTCGTCGAAGTTGGTGACGCGGAGCGGGAGCGGTCGGTTCCGCAGCCGGCGGACGCAGGGTAGGGCGACGTCGTCGCACGGCGCCTCGATGTACGCGGCGACCCGCCGGACCTGTCGCTCGTAGTCGAGGCACAGGTCGCGGTACTCGACCACGGTCGCGTCCGGACAGGCGGCGGCGACCCGCCGCTCCTCTGCGTGGTGGCCGCGGACGAAGGCGACCAGCTCGGCCGGGTCGAGCCGGACCGGCGACGGGATCGTGCCGTCGTCGGCGGCGTTCGCCATCCGCCCCCAGGTGCCGTGCCGCTCGGCCTGCTTCAGGCTGACGAAACAGGCGACCGGGTTGCGGCGGACGTGGACGAGGCAGAAGTCGCCCTGCCGGTACATCTCCTCGATCGCGTCGTGGAGCTGGTAGCGGCCGACGAAGTCGTAGTCGAGCCGGATGCCGATCCGGGCCTCGCCGCGGCGGGGCTGGTCGAACACCTGGGACCGCAGGTAGTGGTACGGGTTGGTGCGGCCGGGCTTGAACCACACCGGGGCGTCGGTCTCGGCCTCCTCCTCCTCGGTCAGGCCGAAGTAGGCGGCGGTGGCGTGCTTGCGGACCCGCTCCTCGCGGTCGAGCAGGCCGACGTGGCAGTGGGTGCCGGGGAGGCCGGACAGCGAGCTGGCCAGGGCGGCGGTCCCGGACCGGACCTGCCCGATGACGACGAAGTTGAAGACGGCGGTGCTGGTCAGGTAGGCGGACACGTGAGGACTCCGTTCGATGCTCGGGATACGGGGCGGGTGTACCCCCACGGGCCGTCCGACGGCTGGCCCGCGGTGGCGGACTGACGGCTCAGGCGGGCTGGTGCTCGGCCTTGGACGCGGCGAAGTTCGCCCCGTACACCGGGCCGATGACGGTGTTCAGGTAGGTCACGTCGTCGAGGGTGACGGCGGCCTTCTTGTACCACTTCGGGTCGGCGTACTCGCCGAGGAACTGCGGCCGGGTCAGGGCGTTCCGGCCGTGCCAGAACGACACCTGCATCACGGACTGGGGGAACTCGCCGAGGTTCGGGACGGCGATCTGCCGGCCGCCCCAGTTCTTGATCCAGAACTCGGCCGCGTCGTACCCGGTCGTGTCCGGGAAGGCGTGGGCCGGGCGGACCGGGAACAGGAGCGTCGAGTGCAGGCCGGCCGCGGTGTCGAACGGGGCGGCGACGGCGTTCACCACGTCCACCCGGACCTCGCGGCGGAGCATGACGGGCGAGGCGTCGTCGATCCGGTGGGCCATCTGGAAGGCGATGCGGGTCTGGTGGGCGAAGGCGTCGTCCTCCCACAGGATCGCCCAGGGGAAGCCGACCGGGACGTGCTGGAGGGCCGCGTTCCGCATCGCCCCGTGCGACAGGCCGGGGGCGCAGGCGACCTCGGTGACCCACGGGTGGTCGCGGGTCAGCACCCGGCACCGGTCCGCCCGCTGCTCGGGGGTGAGCTGGACGACCGTCCCGTCGCCCCGGGTCTCCTCGGCCGGGTGGGTGGCCGGGTCGATCCCGTTGACGACGACGAGGTGCTTGTTGGTGTAGGTCTGGCGGACGAAGTTGTTGACCGCCGCCCGGGCGAAGCGGAGCCGGTGGAAGTCGTTGACGACGAGGACGGCGGTGACGCCCGGGGCCTCCCGCGGGGACACCGGCACCTCGGCCGGCGGCAGCGGGCCGGCCGCCGACAGCGGGACGATCCCGCCGGCCTTGGCGATCATCTGCTGGACGAACTCGGCGGGCAGGGTGGCCTTCGCCCCCACCCGGGTGGTGTCTGTGCTCATGCGCTCCCCCGGAACGGTCGGTGGGTATACCAAAACGGGTGACAGCTTTCCGGTCAAGCCCAGTGTAGGCCGCACCCGGGTATCGCGCAAGGATAAAAACGACGCGGGCGGCGGTTTTCCCGCCGCCCGCCGCGTCACCGCCCGACCCCGGCTCAGGCCGGCGGCGCGTAGATGAAGTTGTCCGTCGGGATGGCGGCCAGGAGGCCGTCGCAGGCGATCAGCTTCCGGGCGTCGGCGAGCCGCTTGTCCACCGCCCGCTGGCCGCACTCTTTCACCCAGGCGACGACGCGGGCGGCCTTCGCCTTCTCGGACACGAACCGCTCGCCGCCGGCCAGCTCGATCGCCTCCCGCAGCTCGTCGTTGTTGTCGAGCCGGGTGAGGGCGTGCCGCTCGGCCCCCGCCCGGACGCCGTCGAGGACGATGGCGAGGTCTTCGTTCAGCTTCGTCGTGTACGCCCGGTACTGTGCGACCCGGGCGTCGATCTCCGCGTCCGACATGAGCCCGGTCGGCGTCGCCTTGAGCCGCTCGCGGTAGACCTCGTCGGGCGTCATGTGGGGGTTGTGCTGGGACCGGACGGTGGGGTGCGGCGAGAGCCGCTCCTTCTCCGTCCAGTGGACCTCGGGGACGATGTAGCTGACGCCCTCCGGCGTCCAGCCGACCACCTTCCACCCGTCCGGCAGCCCGTTGGCGTCGTTCTGGTACTTGAGGAACTGCTGGTAGACGTACATCTGGTGGCCGGGCAGCGCCCAGCCCCGCTCGACCAGCGGGATGGCCGCCCGCCCGGCCCAGTCCGGGTGGCCCGGCCCCGGCGCCGCCGCGGGGGCGGCCGCGGGGGCGGCGGGCTTGGCCCGGCGCAACCGGCCGATCAGCTTCTTGAGGAACATCGTGGGGAGTGTGCCGAGGTGAACGGTAAGGCCGGGGGCACGTTGCCCCCGGCCGGCAGGCCGCGGCCGGTTGACCCCAAAGTCCACACAGACCCAGGCGACCGCGGGCGGCCGAGAGCACGTTAGGCAGGCGGGACGGACGGGTCAATATCGAGATTGGGGCGGAGCTCGGCCGTCCCGTCACGCCCCTCCTTCGCCATCGCCCGCTGGTAGCCGCGGGACGGCTGGCCGGCGTAGAAGTCCCAGACGCTCCCGAAGTCGATCAGCGAGTGGCGGCGGCCGACCTTCCGGTACAGGGCGTCGATCAGCAGCTTGGCGGGCATGCTGGCCGACACGGCCGCCACCGCCCCGGCCGGCAGCCGCTCCATCGCCCCGAGCGTGTCGGTGACGAGCGACTTCAGGGCGAGGTAGCAGTTCTTGGGCGGGACGATGACGTGTTCGACGTAGCCGAGGACCGGCTTGAGGGGGTCGTGCAGGTGGGGCGGGCCGACCAGCACGACCGGCACCTTCCGCAGCTCCGCCACCAGCGGGGCCAGGGCCGCCCGCCCGCTGGCGTGGTGGAACACGTCGGCGTCCACCCAGTCGAGGTCGGTCAGAAAGTTCTGCTCGACCCAGTGCGGGATCTCGGGCAGGACGCTGAGGGCGAGGTTCTGGAGCCCCAGCGTGTACGCCGGGCGGCCGAGCAGCACCTGCTTCAGCTCGCCGCCCATCTTCGGGAAGTACTGGTGGCCGTCGCAGTTGGCCCGGGTCGGGCGGCGGCCGAACAGGGCCGTCCACTCGCCGTCGCCCCAGCGGGAGAAGGTCGTCGGCTCCTTCGCCGCGACCCGCCCGCAGAACCAGTCCAGCCCGACGATCCGCGGCGGCAGCATCCGTGCCCCTCGTTACGATAGTGGAGGTGGCGGGAGTCGAACCCGCTCGTTTCGCCCGCGGGCGGGACGACCGACGTGGCCGCGCACCCCCGTCGCTAGGCTACTACGCTCAGCCGCTGAGCATCACCCCCGGACTCACCGCTGCTCCCGGGCGAAGGCGAGGGCGTCTTCGCCGCAGATGAAGTGGTGCCACGACCCGTCGGCCGCGAACACCGACCAGCCGGTCCCCTGCGGGACCATCGCCCCGGCCGACACGGGGTGTGGTCGCGAGGCCGCCCGGATGATTACCGGCTTGCCTTCGGCCAGGGCCGCGTCGATCTCGTCCCGCAGCGCGGCGTCCATGTCGCGGATGCGGACGCCGATGTGCGTGACGGGGTCGGGCATCGGTCACTCCAGGACGAACACGCCGTTCTTCAGCCAGCCGTGCCAGCCGCAGCACCCGACGCAGTTCACCGACGGGTGCAGGGTAGGCGACTCGGCCGGCCCGGTCAACAGCCACGTGGCCCCGTTGCCGTTGTCCGGCTTCGGGTTGCCGACCGTCATGCCGCTCACCCGCCCGCAGCCCGGGCAGGCGAGCATCATGAGCGTCCCCTTCTCGCCGACCCGCAGCTCGAACCAGCCGGGCTCGGCGTACTCGGCGTACAGCCCCTCCTCCTTGTCCGGCACGAAGACCGTCGGGACGGCCTTGAGGCCGGTCCGCCGCGGGTCCACGGCGGGGCGGGCAGTCGATACGTCAGCCATCGCGGTTCACCCTTTCGTCGAGGTCCACGGCCTGCCGCTTCACCCCCCAGCCGTGCTTCTGGCGGAGCTTGAGCTGGAGCTGCTTGCGCTCCTCGACCGGCCCCTCCACCTCGGCCCCGTCCACCCGGGCAGTGGTGCGGCCGAACCAGTTCTCGTCGCACCGCCCGAGGTGCAGCACCTCGAACGTCGGGCGGAGCTTGCGTGGGACCGGCCAGCGGTGCTGGAACTTGTCGTCGCACTGCCCGGCGTGGGTGAACTCGGTGGCGTACCAGGGCTGCTCCTTCAGCACCGGGTCGGCGGCGTGGAACAGTTGGAAGTAGCCGTAGTGCCCCTTGTCCTCCCGGCGGCCCGGGAGCGACGACCACCGCCGGTGGTCGGCGTACTTCTCCCACTGCCGCGGGTCGTCGAGGATGCGGCGGCGGGGGGTGTACAGGCACCCCAGGCGGGGGCGGAGCAGCTCCACCTGCCGGCCGAGGTCGGGCGGGACGAGGATGTCGGCGTCGAGGACGAGAATCCACCCCTCCCGGCCGAGGGCGTCGAAGCCCTCCTCCATCGCCAGCCCCTTGTTGAACTTCGCCCCGCGCCGGTAGAAGGCGTCGGTGACGTGGGTGCGGGCGTTCCGCTGGCCGGCGACGAGGGCCTGGGTCTTCGCGTCCTGCGGGGCCGTGACGACGACCAGCTCGGTCACGTGCGGCAGCAGGGCCGGCATGGTGACGGCGAGCAGGTCGTCGTAGTTCACGCAGATGACGACGGCACGGACGGGGACCGGCATGTCAGGCTCCCGGGGGCGGGGGCGGGTTGCGGACCCAGCCGGGTCCGGGGATGCCGGACTTGTAGGTGTACCACGACGCCGGCCGGTCGGGGGTCGTGTAGACGGTCAGGCCGCGCTCGCCGGCGAACTGCGTGACGGCCCGGACGACGCCCGGGTGGTCGCCGTCGAAGTCGTGGCCGGCGAGGATGCCGTCGGCGCCCAGGAGCGGCCACCACGCCAGCAGGTCGGCCATCACGCTGTCGAACTCGTGGCACCCGTCGATGTAGATGAACTGGAACAGGTCGTCGCCCCAGATGTCGCGGGCACGCCGCTCCATCAGGGTCGTGGCCAGCTCCACGGACCCGATCTTGGCCAGCTTGGCGACCCGGGCGTACCGCTCGTACCGCATCACGGCGATGTGGAAGTCGGCGTCCCGCGGCCAGTCCATCCCCGGGTACGGCGGGTACGGGTCCACCCCGAGGAACGAGTAGCCCTGCCACTTGGACAGGAACGCCTGGGAGAACTCGCCCTTGTCCACGCCGACCTCGACCGCCCGCCACAGCTTCCGCCAGTTGCAGAGGACGGCGAAGTCGTCGCGGTGCCAGATCTCGGGGGACGGGAGAACGATGGCCATCAGGTCGCCTCCGGTTTGCGGGCGTGGCAGTACAGGAACAGTTCCTTCTCGACGATCCGGCGGGGGGCCAGCTTCGGCACCCGGAACCCGACCCGGACGAGCGTCTTCAGCAGGGCGGCGGGCGAGAAGAACCACCGGTGGTCGGGGTTCGTCAGGTCGGCGTCGTCCGGCACCAGGAGGATCAGGTGGCCGCCCGGGACGAGGATGCGGCGGAACTCGGCCAGCGTCCCGGGGGCGTCCTCCAGGTGCTCGACGCAGTGGGCGGCCACGATCAGGCCGAACGTGTTGTCGGCCCACTTGCGGGCGTCGAACTTCTCGGTCATGACGCTGGTCTGGCCGACGCCCTCGATCAGGGTCCGGGCCGCCCCCCACTCGTCCGGCTCGACCCCCGTGTAGCGGTAGCCGGCCCGCTCGACCGCCCGGACGTACGGGCTCGCCCCGCACCCGACTTCGAGCGCCTCGACCGCCGGCCGGTTGCCCCAGTTCGGCACCGGCGGCGGGAACGGCTGACCCAGGCCGGCTTCCATCTCGCCGACGTAGGTCGCGTGGCGGACGTTCCCCTTGATGTCGAGGACGCCGATCTGGCGGTAGTACGCCTCGCCCGCCGGCTGGCCGGCGAGGAACGCGACGTGGAAGTCACACTTGCTGACGGCGTACGTCACCCCCCACGTCGGGTGGGGGGCGGTGACGCAGCCGCACGGGTGGGTGGTCATACCGAACCGTTCTCGATGTAGTCCGTCGCCTTGTGTAGCTTCTTCTCGCCGACGTTGGCGATGGTGATGAGCGCGATCTTCCGGTCGGGCTTCTTCGGCTTGTAGATGTCGCGGTGCGTCTCCGACACCTCCTCGTACTCGCCCCCGTTGGCGAGCTGGCCGTACCGCCGGAGCGGGATGCCGCACCGGTGGCAGTAGAAGTCCACCTGCTCGGCGAAGTCGGCCATCGGCTTCTGCCACCAGCCCGGCTCGGCCGGCAGCCCGAGGTCCGGCCAGCCCGGGTCGCCGCCGTGCAGCATCGCCTGGGCGCCGGCGATCTCGCAGAAGAACGCCCGCAGCCCGCGGGTCGGGACGTGGCAGAGCATCGCCGACCAGTACTTGTTGATGTCGCAGTCGGCGATCAGCTTCCACCGGGCGGTCTCGTCCGGGATCACGTCCCGCATGGCGACGAACGGCGGCGAGTGGCGGCTGTCCGTGTCGAGCCCCTTCAGCACCGGCCGGCACTCGGGCCAGTCGCGGGCGAACTCGTCGTAGGCCGCCTTGTCCTCGTGGACGTTGAGGTTCGAGACGTTGGGGTTGAACGTGGTCCGCATCGCCGCCCCCTTGCCGCGGGGGTTGTTGCACCAGATGCCGCACTGCTCCTGCGGGAACTTCGACCGGAGGATCTCGCAGAGCGTCTCGAACTGCGGGTGCATGACCGGGTTGCCGCCGAACATGCCGACGACGCCGAAGTACCCCTGGATCGAGTCCAGGGCCTTCGCGTACTCGTCCACCGGGATCATCACCGGCTTGCCGGCGAGGTTGCTGCCCTGCGTGCAGCCGAAGCAGCTCTTGTCGCAGGCCCGGGTGATGTGGATCTGGAGGACGCCCTTACGCCAGATCGAGGGGCGGGGGCGGCCCGGGGGGACCATCTTCGCGAGCGCTTGGGCCAAGGTCATGACGACCTCCGTGTCGTAGTACGCAGTCGGAAAGCGGATCGTGGTACGCCGCACAATCCGGACACCACTCGGTCATCCAGGGCTACTCTCGATGACGCTGACGCCGGACACCGGCTCGGGCGGCATGATGCGACGGTAGAAGCCGTCTTCCTTCAGCTTCTGTGCCGTGTACCGGTTGACGGCACTGGCCGCCCGCGCCATCGGCGACTTGCCGTAGTCCTCGACGTCCCAGTCGCGCTGCCGGCGGGCGATCTCCGCCTCCTCCTTGGCGTGCTTCAGGTAGGCGGCGTCGGTCCACGTGTCGAGCGGGTACGGCGTGACGCCGTGCCGGCGGGCGATCACGTCGCCCTGCACGTCCTCGCCGCCGATCATGATGCCGTCGTCGTCCCGCTCCACGTCCGCCCAGGCGACGAAGACGCCGCCCTTGATGACGACCCACTTCTCGTCTCGCTCGACCGGCTCGCCGCCCGCCCACCGGCAGTACTCGGCGTGGTACGCCCCGTCGAGCAGCTTGCCGGCGAACAGATTGTCCGGGAAGACCTTCTGGTCCACCTTGTCGCCGACGCGGTACGTGTCGCAGTCGTCCCAGCCGCACTTGAACTGGAACTCGCGGCCCCGGTCGTCGATGGCCGACGTGAACATGCCCATCAGGTCGCCTCCGGTTGTGCTTCCAGGCAGGCCCGCAGCTCGGCGACCGCCTCGGCGCCGGTCGGGGCGGTCCGGGCCGCCCGCTCGATCACGTCGTCCGGCACCCCCATCCGGGTGAGGGTCATCCGGAACAGGTCGGCGGCGTGCAGCACCCGGACCAGCCCCTCCAGCGCCCCGGGGCTGAGGAGGGTGCGGCGGACGAGCGGGTCTACCAGCTCCTTCAGCCGCCCGGTGTCGAACACGCTCGGTGGGTCGGCGGTCATGCGGTCCTCGGGTTCGGTGCGGACGGCGGCGACAGCTCGGTGAAGTTTTTGGCCGTCGGGGTATGGTGGCCCGGGGCGGCCGCCGGGTCAAGGGCGTCAGTCCGCCTTCATCCGCGGCGGCATCTGGTCCGGCACCCGCTTCCGTTCGAGCGCGGCGGTCGGGAACGCGAGGTACTTGCCGGCGTCCCCCAGGCTCTCCACGAAGGCGTACTCGTTCTCGACGAAGGCGACGCGGAACCCGGGGCTGGTCTGCCGGCCGGCCTCGACCACCACGGTGTTCGGCAGGATCAGCCGCTCCGCCTCCGCCCTGGTGATCCGCCGGAGCCCGAGCTTGGCCAGCTCCTCGGCCGACAGCGACTCGCACCCGGTGGCCGGGGCGGGCGGCTGGGCCTGGGCCTTCTGCTTCGCCTCCTCGGCGAGCCGCTGGTCCTTGAAGTAGAAGGTGGCGGCGACGACGAAGACGACGCCGAACACGATCCGGCCGGCCCGGCTCTTGATCGCGTTCCAGACGTCCCGGAGCGGCTTCGGCGCTTCGGCCGGCGTGTTCGTAGCGCCCGCGTCGGTACTCACGTGTACTTCCTCCACAGCACCCGGCTGTCGTTGGCGGTCATCCGGTCCCAGTCGGTCAGGATCGCGTACGCCCCGCCGGTCAGCGGCGAGACGGCGTCCCCGTTGTTGAGCGTCACCCCCACGAGCGACGCCGTCCGCCCGTAGGCCACCCACGGCGTCGTCGGCTCCACCACGCGGACCCACGGCCAGCCGCGGGCCAGGGCGGCGAGGGCCGACGGGAGGACGACCGCGGCGGCGGCCCCCGGCCCGCACGCGGCGGCGGC
>JACCDG010380264.1_pt1 | contig 27453 bp, 24 predicted proteins | sample 7442471 | NCBI WGS metagenome assembly JACCDG01 (sample SAMN15323444, study PRJNA562643) | freshwater metagenome | isolation source: river surface water | place: USA:Blue River Watershed | collected 2017-08-17 | reverse complement strand
GGGCGCAGTCGCGGCAAGCGCGGTCGCACATGTCAGCGGAGAAGATGAGGATACAGATATTAAATGTCAGCGCGCAGATGACGATTAAAATCGATACTACGGCTGCCAATTCGATGGCCGTGATACCTCTGAGTCTTGACACAAGCCCTTTTTTGGCTCGTTGTCTTCTAGAGATCGGAGATTGATTGTTCACAGGACCTTCGTAGCCTCCTTAAAAATAAATTGCCTACATTATCAAATGTAGGCAATTTACGTGAAATGAATGTGAATTTGCGACTAGGCAAACCCGAACATATTTCGCTTATCTCTGAGATTGGGTCAAACGTCGGGCGATAGCCGAGAACGCTTGTTTAACCTCATCGACAGATCCGCATTCAAAGTATCGTCCACCGTTTTTAGCACGTCCAGATAGTCCACCAGACCCGTTACCCAAGAAGGTATTTTGGTCAGCGGTCAAGCTGGGGTTGCCAGTCATGTTAAGACCGATACTATATATAGCGACTCCATCATTCTTACACTGGTCGGCAACCGTTTGAGTTTGAGTAGCTTCAGTTGAAGAAACTCCACCTGACGGAATGCCATCCGTAAAGAATACGATCGAACGTTTCGAACCTGCTCGTGATAGACCATCGTACAAAGCGTTCTGGAAGTGACGGCGTGCCGTCTCCATAGCCTCGTAACACATAGTCCCTGATTGTGGACGTCCGTTATACAAGCCATCTCCAGAGTTTGGATCTGACCATGGTATAGCAGTTGAGGAAGTCGAACCCTTAGTGACGATATTGAGCGACTGGGTCTGAGATATACCAGTATTCAATGGCGTCCTAGGTATCCTGAATCCAGGCAAGCCACTGGGCGCTTGCGTATCGTTGTTCTCATGACTTCGCGTGAGCGTACCTGAGCCACCACTATTACTTGAATGTCTTCCGTCCCATACGAGTCTGCCTAAGGTAGCAGCCTGTTGGAAGTTGACGTCGTAGTAGTAGCTATTCTTACCACAGTAAGAAGCAGTACCTTGTGCACCACCCCAGATACCAGAATGCGGTGTAGCCACACTGTTGATATTTGGAATTGTTCCTTGGAAAGGATCTGAATCAGAGAATCCGACGAATCCAAAACGGCAATCGCAAAGTGCACCTAATTTCTGGAAGAAACCTTGGTCAGCTCCGTCCAAAGAGGTAGCGATCGGTTGCGAGTACCACATGGCCATACGCTGATAAGCCTTCTGATAACCAGTTTGTGGTGTCATATCAGTGTTTGGGCCGCGATAAGTGTTGGTGCCAGCAAATGAGCCAGCATTTAAGACATAACCGCGGTGCAACCCAGTTCCATTTCTGTTAGCGTTCGAATCAAGATTTCCTCTCGATGCTTCCACCAGCACAGCTAGATTTGGGAATGTATATGTTCTGCTGCGAATATCTGGATCATCTTCAGAAGCTGGAAATGTGGCTGTACATCCGTTGAAAACATCATCACCAAACGCAGGTTGGGTGGGTGGATATTTAGCAACGTTTTTGATGTTGACCACAAGATCTGTATAGATGTTTCTCCAGTTAGTCGCACCCGATCTGCCACTTCTTCCGCTGTAACTTGGATAGTGCATGGCAGAGGTGAGGCTGCCACCAGTGATGAAGGCATTTTGTGGAGGAGTAGACAAAGTGCTCGGTGCTGCACCGTTGTACATGTGCTCACCATATGCGGTGGTATCGCCAACTACAGACACATAGGAACCACCACCTGCAATAAATGCAGGACAGTTACCGGGTGGCGATGCGTAGTCGTTGCTATTGAAGTGGTGGCGCAAAAATTGTTTGAATACAATTATTTGATCACCAGTTTGAGTAGTACCCAACTCAGAGTTCGCCAAGTTTTGAGGAGGCAAACAGTTGAGTGATGTTCCTTGCAAAAAGTTGGTCAAATCAAGACCCACATAGTTTTGCAGTGATTGGTTGCCTGATGGGTGAGGAGCTTCATCGTACTGTATGCAGCCTTTGTTTAGCTGAGCTGCATTGGCTCCGGGATAAGTCGCTTCAATAAGTCCGGGAACTTTGAAGTTCAAATTAACTTGCGAAGGGAGAGTGAGAGTAGGTCCAATGATTGGGTTAATAGTAGCTGCATCAACAGTCCAATTCAAAGAATCAGCTCCGGTGAAACCATTGACTGGCATTGCATTCCACCAGCGTTTGACCAGTGTGACCTTAGTGAGGTCATCCATCGAACCCGAGTAGTCGAACACAAGCACTGTATCTACCTGAGGCAAGCCACCGATGGAACTAGCCGTGATACCAACGTTGCCCACTCCAAAAAATGAAATGAAAATCGGGTGATATCCATAACCGGCAAATACCGCAATGGCTCTCCCGTTAGCGTTGTTTGGCGGGTTAAAATCAACTGTAGCGAAACTGTTCTTGGGATCTACCAGACCCAGAACAATATTACAGTTACCTTCTGTAGAAGTACCTAGAGCAGATAGTGTCGAAACCGGCGTGCAATGTCCTTGCAAGTACTTCCCTAACACATTGCCCATTTGAAACATGTTGTACGCATAAGCGGCTGCGTTTTGTTGTGCGTTCGCTAGTTTTGTATAACCAGGGTCGTCACTAACATCGTAGCTTGTAAGCATGGCGGTACCGGCCAGCGCAGATGCGTCACAAGTAGCGGTCAGCTCACGTTGCGCCATTTGAACGCGGCTAGCGTCAAAGGCGAACAATCCGGCAATTAGCATGAAAAACATCAATGCTATGACCAGACCTGTTATGGCCGCTCCTTTCTGGTCCCTTATTTTCCTTGACTGCAACATCGTCAAATTTTCCTCCAGCCGTGGACTACCAGCATGCACATTATATTAGGATTCCTAGAAGCGTAACCCCGGAGGGTTTTCAAATTGGGCTTGCGACGTAACTAATATTGTCATCGGCTTACTCAGCCCTGGCACGTCAAACCATGGCACTGGGATAAGTGGTGAGCAGTCGCCGACAATCGTTACGCGCACAAGCATGGAATAAGTATCCGGATCTGGAGCTGGGTCACCACCAGAAAGTGGTGAAGGTCCAGTCTTTTTAAAAGTGGGGAGTCCCGAAGCCGGATCAATTGGCTCCATGATTATCTCCACCTTAGGATTAGTGGGCGCCACCGTCCACTGCACCCCAGGAAACATATTTTTTATTTGGGTAGCACGAGCGCGAGCCGTGTCATAAGCCCCTGGATATGGAGTTCCAGGAGGGCTTGCCGGAACATAAATTAAGCGGTTGAAGCACGGAGACTTCGCCGCCATCGATGCACCCGCATTACACGCAAACCAAAGGAAGAAAGCATTCAATCCGACGCAAGACAGATTTAAAATCGGAAAAAACAAAAACATGAACAATAAATATAAAGTCGCTACATATTCGGCAGCCATTGCACCTTTTGATCGGCGCCGGAATGTGCCATTTAAACCGCTCTTAGCTCTCATACTTTTAATAACCCGCAAATATAGCTAGCAGTGCCCTTATTACCCTACGCTTCAGTCAAAAAAATTAGTATGCAATTGTTTGCTTATAGTAAGTATTTTACCGGACATACCCTTATTGGAGCCAATAAAATCCGCCGGTTGGCAAAATGGTCCAACGGGGCTCTCCCAAAAGGTATTAATCTTTTTATAATCTTAGCACGTCGATTTTTAGGGTGTCAATTTTACCAAACTTCGTTCTTTAAGAACTGTTCACGAATCCGAGCGCTTGACTTCTAAAAATGTCAATCAAAAATTAGCCACCTGGATTATTTACAACCGGGCGCCCTTGTTGCGAGGAAATTCGCTTAAGCATAGAGTCTGCAGACATTGTTCCAGGAGCCTGATTCGAGTTTGTGACATTAGTAGGCGTGCCAGTCGCTACAGTGGCGCCCTGTACCGGTCCGCCAATTTGTGGCGCGGCGCTAGCAGCCAAAACTCCTGAGTAAAGTTTCTTGTAGTATTCGTAAATTTCGGGATTTGGAGCTTCTTTCATACAATCTTTGGCAAGATTCATCGCTTCTTCATATTTTTTGCCTTGCATGCTCACGCGAATCAAGCCGCTTTTAGCATAGTCGGCTTTGGGCGCCAGTGAGATTGCTGCTTTGTAGCAGCTTGCCGCCTGGTCCAGTGCATTAGCCTTCAGATAGGCTTCACCATAAGTACACCACTCAAAATAAGTAGGCTTCACCAGTTTAGTTATGGCATTGAGCTGGTCGATTGCACCAAGCGAATTACCCGATTTGACCAGAGCATAGGCCAGATAGCGTCTGGCGGTAATACTGTCAGGATCATTTTTGACCGCGGCGCTTAATGTCGAAACAGCCCCATTAAAATCACCCTTGGTTAGGTCTTTGTAGCCTTTTTCAAGGGAGGCTGCAAGCTCGGCATCTATCGTCTTTGCCGCAAAGGCTTGTTGAGGAGCAATTAAAAGTCCCAGTCCAAGTCCAAAAGCCAATAGTGCCGCCGGCAAAGTTCTTATCAATTGGTGCGAGTTGTGCTTGCGCATTATTTTGAAGCTCCTTGGCTTGCTGCCATCTTTATATAAGGTATTAATTGCTCTATCCTTTTATATGTAATTATATGTGCTTCCCAGAAAGTATTTTAAACCCATGAAAAGCCACAAGAGCACAAGAGAACTTCTGATAATTCGCTTGATTTGTTATTCGTTCATCGCCTGGGCTTGCACTTATGTGTATCTCAATTCGTGGACCGGGCTAAACGTCAACAAATTGGAGCAAGAGAGAATCGATCGCATCCAAAAAAAAGCAGCGCTCAAAAAATCGTTAGACGTTTTAATTGAAGCAGGATTCTCGGACAACGAGGTCCTTGGCAAACAAATCGAATTGCTCACATATTTTCTAGGCGAAAAAGAAATAGATGAAAGCAAAAAAGTTTTAGACAGTATGGATAAAACCCTGGCCACATCCTCCTTGCTATCTTGTGGCGATAGAGTGCGCGCTCAATGTCTGCTCATGATGGGCAAACAATACATGAACGATTTTGATCGAGCAGCTCAAATTGCTGCTCAAAGCGAAGAAGAATTAAAAAAGGCGCTGACTAAAAACGAAATAGACCAGGTTGAGTATGAAAAACTAGCCGGCATAATCCAAAATAATCTTGCCGTAACTCAGTTTTTGCAATCGGGCACACAAGAAAATATCGAGCAACGAAGACAGATGTTGACTAAAAGCATCGCTAGTTTTGCTCAAGCAGAAAAAATTCTCAAATCAAACACAAGTAATTCTTCCCAATTGAAAATCTCAAGCGATAATTTAACCGCTGCCCGGCGCGAAGCTCTTTTTGCTCATGACTAAATACTTCGCCTTTAGCCAATTTAGAAATTGACTCAGATCGTTTGGATAAACAAACAAAATTAGCGAAGCCATCATTAGCCATTCGAACTGGGGTATATTCATGGTCCAGTCAATACTCAAGTGCAAACACATGGCTAAGGCCAAAACGTAATAACGAAGCTCTTTTATCCATATAAAAGTGAATAAACTAAATTCTATAAATAAAGCTCCCCAGGTCCACGCTGAGCTGATCCATTCGATATTCGGATCTAAAGGAAAAGGAAAACGAGTGAGATTTTCTAGCCTAGAGGCAAAGTACACAGCCGAACCATTTGCCCAAACCCAGCCTGGAGACTTAGTTACAAAAGCATGAAAATATACAACTACCAATTGTAATTGCAGGCAACGAACACCCCAACCTGCAATTTTTTCTTTTGGTTTGTAATTTGTTTTTCTTTTTGCCAGTCGCTCATCAATGGACCACATAGCTCCTGAGTCGCAAAAAATGAGCCAAAAAGACATCAAGCGCATGAGCGAGTCACCGCTATTTAGTAAATAAGGATTGTGGTGATAAAAACTTGTAAGCATCATAAAACACACTGCACAAGAAAAACGGCTGCAAAATCCTAGTGTCAAAGATACTGAAGCAAGAACAAAAATTCCAAAAATACAAAGCATCCACTCGTTGCTTTGCGGAGCCATATTGAGCAAATCTAAAACTACTGTTGGATTAGCCTCAGCGATTGAACTGGCTGAAATTATTGCTTTTGGTCCATACCATGTGAATAAATCCGGCACTAGAAACAACGAAAATTGAAGTAATAGCAATCCAAAAAAGATTCGAAAAAGTGCAAGACATTTTGGCGATACTTCTGAGAACCAGAATTCATCCCACAATTGAGAAATTCGCGCAAAGCTCATCGCAAATCCTCCGCTTTTACTTCATAAGCAATGAGTGGCTTGATCGAGTAAACACCTGGATTATTTCGTTTCAACTCTGGCGGCGGAACAATAGCCGTATAGCGATAGATACAGACAGCCGCTGGAGGATTGTCTTTAAAATCGTTATTTTTGCGAGCCACAAATTTAGCAATGTCTTTGTATAAAAATGGGTAACGATCCGAACCTAGATTGTCATCCAAAAATTTACGCCAGCGCTCTTGGGTAAGCTTGTTGACCAGATTTACGCGATCCAAGCGCTGGAAGTTATATAGTTTGCAAACGCCATCCTTATAAGTAATAGTGGCGACAAAATTGACATTGGCTTGAATTGGACTTGGAGCAAAAACACTATAATCCTGCTCTAGTCCAAAAAACAAAAAATAATTCCAGAACGGCTTGAGCAGCCTCGCTGCAAGCAAATTATTTCGTTCAAGACAAAGGTATATAAGCGTAAAATTGAAAATTACAAAAAGACTGATGATTATTTTTCTCAGCTTTTTCCAAAGATCTTTATCAATTAAGAGATCTGACCATTCCAAATATTAGAGGCCTTTTGCTTTCTTCTCTTTGCGTACTTGTTCTGCTTTGTCTTTCTTACCTTCTGACTCATAGCAAAAGGCTAATCTGTCATACAAAAGTTTGGTCCAAGCGTCGGACACTTCGGCTTTGGTTGCATTACCAGTCATCTGGATTGCCTTGAGATACTGACGCTCTGCTGCAGCATAATTTCTTTTGCGATCGTATGCTTGAGCCAAATAAGAATGGATATTAACGAACCAAGCTGGTAATGGACGTTTTTCAAGTGGTTGAGCATAGAAAAGTTTGGATGCCACTTCACCATACTTGATCGATTCATCATCTCTGCCTGAGTCAAAAAGAACGTTGTTTAGACGAACTAGATATTTGCCAAGCTCAGTGGTACCACGAGCTGAAGCTTTAGCGTCGTCCAATTTACTCAATAAAAGTTTGGCTGCTGAATCAGGTAATTTCTTGGTGCGCAATTCTTTCGCTTTGGCAAATTCAGCCTCAGGGAAAACCGCCTTCACATCGGGCTTGCCTTCAAGGAAATCTTTCTCGAATGCTGTGTCTTGAGGCGAAGTCTCAGTTTCCTTTTGCTCTTTAGGACCGCCGCAACCCGACAATTGAACCAGGATGGAGACAGATGCCAAGGCTAGCGAGCCCGAAAGACAAAAGCTCAAAAATGATTGACAAGTGCTCTTGCGATTAATGGTCATGAAAGACTAGTCCCTTATAGCTATATGCTCGCAAATAGTAGCGCATTTTAAAATCGGTTTCTCCTCTTGTCTTCCACTTGAGCATGGTCCGTTAATGATTTGCTGATTTTCAAAAGCGCTGCTTTCATGAGGTTATTCTCGCGCTTGGTTGGATTCATCCTCTGATAAACCTGACGCAATTCAAGCGAAATTTTTTCTTTGTTATAAGCCCTTGAAAAATTGGCAAGTCCAAGCACCTGGTCCATCAGAACAAAAAATTCATCCACTTCACCTGGTTGTGGCAAGACGGTATCTTTTGGCACTTCCTGACTTTGCTTGTGTTCTTTGCCCATAAGAAGACTGATCTGGTAAGCCAGAATGCCAGCAGCACTGGCCAGATTTAGAGCTGGATACATTTGGCTTGATTCAATTCGCACTTTCATCGAACAAACGGCAAGCTCGTTATCAAGCAGACCGTTTCGCTCATTACCCAAAACAACCGCCAGCTTATTATTTTCTAAGCATAAATCGAGCTTTGGCAGTGCATCTTGCAAATCGTCAAGATCACGACTGCGATAGCGTCCAGACGAGGTGGCAAGAACTATATTTGCGTCTTCCACTGCTTCTTCAAGACTGGAAAATAATTTAGCGTTTTTAAGTACGTCCGCCGCATCGCAAGCCATCATGCGAGCTTCGGCGCCGCGATGATTTTGGTTTGGATTTACCAGACGAAGATCTGTGAAGCCAAAATTTTTCATCACCCGAGCGACCGAACCTATGTTCCCTTCGAACTCAGGGCGAACTAAAACGAATGCAGGTGGTAATACCATATATGGTGCAAAAGGCTCCCGTAGCGGTCAAATACTAATTCGAACAAATTTGTCTCGAGAATCACTATAGTATAATTCCTGGTTGCAAAGGGTTATTATCAAAATGATGCAAAACTCGAAGGCAAGACTACTTTCAACAATCGGTGTTTTCTTCACTCTGGCACTTCAACAAGTCCAGATGCCTCTTGCCTGTATTGGTTTAGAAACCAGTCCGGCTCAAAGCCCTTCAACTGATACAGCTAACAAAACTCCTTCTGCTCCTGGCGCAGCAAGAGGCAACGCCCCCTGTCTTGCTTGGATCGACGAAAATTCGCCTCCAAAAGCTGTTGTGCTTTGCGTGCACGGTCTTGGACTGCACAATGGCACTTATGAGTCTTTTGGGCAGGCACTGAGTAAACATGGCTTTGCGGTGTATGCAATAGATGTGAGAGGTTTTGGTTCCTGGATGGAAGCAAAAGGTCGCCAGAGAGTTGATTTTGACGCCTGTATGCAAGACATCAAAAAAACTCTCAAAGTCATTCGCCGTGCAAACAAAGATTTGCCAGTATTTATTCTGGGTGAATCAATGGGTGGGGCTATTGCACTTCGTGCCACCGCACTCTTCCCCGAACTAATAGATGGGCTAATTAGCTCTGTTCCCGCAGCAGATAGGTTTAAGCAAACCAAAGCCACTTTGCTTGTGGCCATGCATTTGCTCAAAGACCCAAACCAGCCTATTAATGTTGGCGAAGACGTGGTCAATCAAGCTACTGAAAATAAAGAGCTTCGCAAAGCATGGATTAACGACCCACTTTCAAAGATGAGTTTGACCGCCAAAGAGCTGTATCAATTCGACAGCTTCATGAAAGGCAACAAAAAAATTGCGCCAACTATCAAAGATAAGCCTGTATTAATTGTGCAAGGAAGCAACGACAAACTAGTTCGCCCAACAGGCACTATTGACCTGTTTAACCGATTGGCCACCAAAGACAAAAAAATCGTCTTAATTCCTGATGCAGAACACCTAATTTTTGAAGAAGCTCAGTTTAAACAAAAGGATATCGATACAGTTGTATCTTGGATTCAATCTCACATGAGCGGCTTGCAGCAATTAAGCCATCAAACTAAAAAAGAGGAAGGTCTGTAACTAGATGACAATAAAAATGGCTAGCAATATAGCTATCGTTTTGGGTGCCAGCGCCTTGACTTGCGCTTCTACTCTGAATCTTGAAAGCCACGCAAAAACACAAACTCAATTGCCGTCGCCGCCTGCTTCTAGCGCCAATATTGCTCAAGGCAAATCTTTGATGCAAGCTCAAAAATATGGCGAAGCACTCAAATATTTTTCAAAGCAAATTGAAGCCAAACCAAATGACGGTGAGTGTCATTATCTGATGGGCAAAAGCTTCATCAAGACTAAAGATTTCGCTCACGCCAGAAAACATTTTCGTTTAGCTATTCGCTATGGCAAAGGCTCACAGTTTGCTAAAAAGGCCAACGACGAATTACTTGCCATGGGTGGTGACCATGTAAAACCACGCATGGGTTTTGATACCAGAATGCTTGCCTCTCTATTTGGATTTGCTCGTGAGCGCGGAGCCGGTGAGGCAGCTAAACCAACCGTTATTAACTTCTATGCCGCATGGGCCGCGCCTTGCAAGAAGCTCGACGACGTTTTGGTCAAATACAAACAAGAACACGCTAAAGAACTCAATTTCATGAAAGTAGACGTAGACGATCCTAAAAACGATCAGATAGTAGACCAGTACGAAGTAAGTCCAGTTCCCACAATTGTATTCTTGAATGACGAAGGTGAAGTGGTTTCGTATAGTGTTGGATTTTCAGGCGAGACTAGTGTTCAAAACGGCATCAAGAAAATTTTGAAGGATGCAAAATAAAAGGAAATCGGCTTTTTGCCTGGCTTTCGTTTTAGCATCTGTGCTTGCATGCATTTCAAGCGATGCTTACAGTGCAGAAAATTTTTTTCTTGCTTGCAGCACAAGCAAATTTAAACAAACAAATCTCAATGCAGAGCATTATCCACTTCGCTCTGCAAGCCACCTTGCCACGGTCTGGCGCGACTTGGTTAGCTCGCAAAAATTTTGCACACTAGACGATGAGCTTGCAACCAAAAACGAAATCATGTCCAAACTGGGACCTGGATGGCTAGCTCAAAATGTCCACCAACAGGATAGTGTATTTATTTTCCTCTCCCTGCCTTGTTTTCCAAGCGACCACAAGAAAGCGGTTTATTTGCTTCCTTATGATACTGAGCCAGAAAATTTAGATAAGTCTGCCATTCGACTTGAGCAAATTTTAGATAGTGTAAAAAAACTGAAAGCAAAAAATACCATTCTTTTTATAGAAGGTCCTTTTGCAGGTGCAGTTGAAGCAATTGGAGCCGACGATTGTTGGTTTGGCACTTACAACTTAATTGTGGATAAAAAAACAGAATCAACAATTGAGAAGAGCAAAAATTTAGTTCTTGTTTTATCTAGCAAAGAAAATCAACCCACAACTTCAGGAGCATTCTTCCAAATTATGGCCAAAGAATTGACCAATCTGCCTGAAGCAACATCTTTATACAGCGTGTTTGAGCGAGTCAAAATAAAATTGATGGAGCAAACCAAAGCTAATTGCAAAGTATGCAAAGGGCAGGTACCCGTTTTGTACGGAAAGACGCTGGCTAAACAGCTAAATTTGGGACCGAGTTGCCTAATTCCTTCAAGTTGTGAATAATTGGCACACTCTACCTAAATTCTACAAACAAGGCGAGCATGTCAATATCGGTCTTAATCGTCGACGATCAAGAAATAGTCCGGGTCGGACTCAAAGTTGTACTTGAAAAACAGGTGCCAGGCCTTTCAAACATAGAAGTTATTGGCGTTGCCATAGACGGTTTAGATGCCCTTGAAAAGCTTGAAACACAAAAGCCCGATGTTGTTGTAATGGACATTGGACTTCCTTTTATGGACGGGGTAGAAACTACTCGCAAAGTAAAAAGCAAAAACGAAAACATAAAAGTAGTCATGCTCACTTCGCACCGCGACGACCGCCATATTTTTGCCGCCCTTGCAGCAGGTGCAGATGGATATTGTTTGAAAGAAACTTCAGGCGAGCAATTATGTTTTGCTGTGCGCTCTGTGTATGAAGGAGCGGCCTGGCTCGATCCTCTTATCGCCCGCAAGTTGCTTAGTGCTTCTTTGAGCAATTTAAAAGCACTCGATGCATCAGCCATTAAAAGTCAAGACACAAAAGAAGGCAAAAAAGATATCGAATCACTTTCAAGTCGTGAGCTTGATGTCTTGCGGCTTGTGACAGATGGTCTGACCAATCAAGAAATTGCTGAAAAACTTGTTTTGAGTGTAGAAACAATAAAAACACACATGCGCCACATCATGGAAAAATTGCGTGTATCAGATCGCACTCAGGCAGCCGTAAAAGCAATGCGCGAAGGACTTTTTGATGCGTAAAGAAAGAGACTCCATGGGCGAAATGGAGGTCCCAGACGACGCTTACTATGGTGCCAGCACCAAACGCGCCGTTTTAAATTTTCCCATTAGTGACCTTCGTTTTCCTCGCTCATTTATTCGATGTCTTTGTCTTATTAAATACTACGCAGCAATGGTCAATGAAAAAGACGGACTCTTAGATTGGACAAAATCCAAAGCCATTCAAGAAGCCAGCCTTGAGGCAGCAAATGGAAAATTCGACGACCAGTTTGTAGTCGACATCTTTCAAACTGGCTCAGGCACATCCACTAACATGAACGCTAACGAAGTGATTGCTAACCGTGCCATTGAAATATTGACCGGACAGGCAGGCGGTGAGGCGAATCGCTCACTCATTCATCCAAATGATCATGTAAATCAAGGCATGTCATCAAACGACGCCATCCCCACCGCCATTCATTTAGCTGCCCTTTGTGACATCAAAGAGAAGCTTGAGCCCGCATTGCAAAATCTTGAAGCTGCCCTTGATTCAAAATCAAAAGAATTCATGGGCATAATTAAAACCGGTCGCACTCATTTGCAAGACGCCACGCCAATTTTGCTCGGACAGGAATTTATAGGTTATAAGGGGCAAGTAGAGAGCGCCCTTGAGCGTCTACAATACGTCAAATCGCGCCTTGCAAGTCTGGCGCTTGGTGGTACTGCAGTTGGTACCGGGATTAACACCAAGCCACATTTTGCTAAAAATGTAATTGAGCTTCTCAGCAAAGAACTAAAGATAGATTTAAAAGAAACGACGAATCATTTTCAAGCTCAAAGTACTATTGATGAAATTGTCGACACGTCGGGAGTTTTAAAAACCATCGCCTTGAGTCTGCTTAAAATAGCAAACGATATTCGATTTATGGGATGCGGTCCGCGTGCCGGTTTTGGCGAAATCGAACTGCCCGAAGTGCAACCAGGCTCGTCAATTATGCCAGGCAAAGTGAACCCTGTAATTGCCGAATCTCTTGCAATGGTCTGCGCTCAAGTGGTTGGCAACGATACTACTATTAATATAGCCTCGCAGTCGGGCAACTTCGAGCTAAACGTAATGCAGCCGGTTGCGGCATACAATTTACTTCAATCTATAAATATACTAGCTTCGGCCATTCTCAACTTTTCAAAGCGGTGCATTAAGGGTCTAAAGGCAACGACTAAAGGCCCAGAAATGGTGGAGAGAGGACTTTCACTTTGCACTGCACTAGTACCTGCAATCGGCTATGATGCCTCAGCCCAAATTGCCCACAAAGCGTATACAACTGGCAAGTCTATTAAAGAGATTGCCAGACAAGACACTAATCTTTCAGAAACAGAATTGAATACCCTCTTAGACCCACACAAAATGATTAGCCAAAAGACTGACTAAAGCTCTATCACACTTGCGGTGGGACATTTTAATCCACCTTGCGTGTAATAGCTATATTGCGCCAGATTGGATATGACTGTAATAGCAAACCCCAGTTACACTCAAATTCAAGCGGTGACTTAATATGACCAACTGTCTTACTACAGAAGCTGCTACTACAAATACAATAAAGCTATTAATAGCTGAAGATCATGAGGTGGTCAGATTGGGGTTGAAGCTCTCATTGCAAGGCTACCCAAATCTGCAAGTCATAGGAGAAGCGGCAAGTGGGACAGACGCTCTAGATAAAGCGGCCAGATTAAAGCCAGATGTAATTATCATGGACGTAGGTCTGCCCGGCATAGACGGCATAAGTGCCACTAATCAAATAAAAAAACTATCCGATTCCAAAGTCTTGATTTTAAGTAGCCACACTGACGAAAACACAATTATGGCTGCGTTTAAAGCAGGCGCAGACGGTTATTGCGTCAAAGATTCTGCCGTAGATAATGTTTACGCTGCCATCCAAACAGTGGCAAGTGGCGGCAAATGGCTGGCTGACGAGCTAGCACTAAAAGCTTTTAGACTGGTGAACTCCAAACAATTCGCTGAAACAAAAAGGTATTCGATACTGCCAGAAAACGAGCTTGAGATTTTGAACTTAATTATGGAAGGAGCCTCGGTCCAAGAAATAGCAGCCAACTACAATATGAGCGAAATGGATGTTTACTCATACATGACTCAGGTTTTACATAGAATCGCTCAAGGCAAATCAAATTCAGATTCAGGACCACATGCAAAGAAATTTTCAGGCGAGCACGAATTGGCTCGCATATGCGTATCATGCAACACTCCTCAGACTTCTAACGGCAGTAGATGCACTGAATGTGGAGGCATTACCAAACCAAATGAATTAATTGGCTCCATTTTTGCCGACCGCTATGAAATATTATCTCTACTTGGAGCTGGCGCAGGAGGTGCAGTCTACAAAGCGCGACACAGATTCATGAAAAATTTGGTGGCAATAAAAATATTGCACGCAAGCCATATGCAAGAAATTCAGTTAATGCAACGATTTTCGCTTGAAGCACAAGCATTGTGTAAACTAAAACATCCAAACATCACAACTATCACTGATTTTGGTATCACTTCAAACGGCGCGGCTTTCATGATTATGGATTATTTTGAAGCTGTTTCACTGAGCAAAATTATTGATGAATGTGGATTTTTAAAATTCGAACAAGCATTACCTATCTTTCAACAAATATGCGAAGGACTGCAATTTGCGCACGACCAAGGCGTCATCCACCGAGATTTAAAACCCAATAATATTTTGGTTTCTAATTTCGGCAAACCAGATATGGTTGTAAAAATCGCCGATTTTGGCACAGTGAAACTGTGCAAACCACTTGTTAATAACAATGTTGTCGCAACCGAAATGGGTCAAGTTTTCGGCAGCCCGCTTTACATGAGCCCTGAGCAGTGTCGAGGCGACGAGCTTGATTACAGATCCGATATTTATTCGATGGGATGTCTCATGTATGAATGTTTGGTTGGACTTCCTCCAATTGTTGGAAAATCGGTCATAGAAGTTATGTACAAACACATGAACGAAGAATGTCCTCACATCGGTGACACTGAGCCTGGTTCGCTCTTGAGCGTATTCTGCCAGGGTCTTGTGATGAAAGCTCTGAATAAAAATAAAAATCTTCGTTTTAAATCAATGGGCGAATTAAAAACATTTCTTGATGGAGTGGTACTAAATTAAGTATCATCAGAAATTATAGGCAGACTAATTATTAGTTTAGTAGTATCGCCAGTACTTAAACATTCGATAGTGCCTTTGTGACCTTCTACCAGTCTTTTGCAAAGGTATAAACCAAGGCCCGAACTGGGCAAATACTCTTGTCCTGAAAAGCTGCGTTTAAATCGTTTGAACAAAATTGATTTATTTTCTTCTCTAATTACAGCGCCAATACTTTCAACTTCAAACTGAAATTTTTCTGAATCACTTACCAGATATAAATTGACTATAGAGCCCTTTTTGCCGAACTTGCAGGCGTTGTGCAAAAGATTAGAAAAAATGCGCACAAAAGCACTAATATCCAATTTGACCAAGAAAGATTCTGGAAAATCATGTTTTGCAATGGTTATCCCGGCACTTTCAATAAAGTATTTGAAGTTTTCTATGACCTCATCAATGGTTTGAATCAAATTGACATTTTCAAAAATAAACTCGCGGTCGCCCGCCTCGATACTATAAACATCAATCAAATTAGATAAAGTCAAAAGTAACGACTGATTGCTCCTGCGCAGGGACAAAAGAGAATCATAAAATAAGGGTGGCAAAACGTTTTTGGCACCCGATAAAATACCGGTCAATACCTGCTGCTCGCCAACCAGTGGATTTTTCACATCGTACGCAAGAGCGGCGACAAATTCATCGCGCAGCAGTTTGGAATTCAACCTATCAGAAACTTCAACAAATTGTGACTGTCTAAGAACATCATTTAAGGCTCTATGCTCAATTTCAAGTGCCTGCAAAGAAAGATTGTTCAATTTCTTACGCTCTATTGCATGATTTAAAACGCGAGCAAGTAAATCGCCATAATTGGAAACTCCTTTGACTACAAAGTCTTGGGCACCAAGAATGATTGCCTCAAGTGCTAGAGCAGGTTCATTTTGCCCAGTCATCACGACCAAAGGAGTATGGCGAGCATGTTCTTGCAGGCGAATTAGACCGGTCAGCCGCTCGGCATCTGGTAAATTGAGGTCAAGACTGATTACATCAAAAGTTTCACTTTCGAGTTTTTGCAAAGCCTCTTCAATAGTCTGACAAACGATAAACTGAAATTCACCAGGCGACTTGGACTCAATGGCTGCCTGAGCTTCCATTGCGTCCAGCTTGCTATCTTCAATTAAGAGAAGTCGCTTCACTATTAAATTTGTCCCAAAAATATACAGGGAAAAAAGAATTCCCAAAAAACTGTTAACGCCAGACCAGCTTTGAATAGACCATTCTCATTTATAACATAAGCACCTGAATCTGCCAAATATGATCACAAAGCTGGCGCCGGTATCAGATGCAATACCAATGAAAGTGCTAGAATTCAAGCCTATTATTCGACTAAATTATTACGAATCGCTTTGATGGCAGCTTGTGTTCGGTCACTGACAGACATCTTTTCCATAATGTGCCGAATATGTGTTTTGACTGTATCTATACTAATTACAAGTTTGTCCGCAATCGCTTGATTAGACAAGCCATCGACGATTAATGCAAGAACTTCGAGTTCTCTCGATGACAAATACTCTGCACTTTGAAGTCTCAAATTTCCTTTGCCTGGTACATGTGTGATCGCTTTTGGTTTTGGTAAGATCAAATTTTCTGCCGGGGGTTCTGATACAGTCACAACTGAAGATTCTGGCATTTTGTTTGCATTTTTTGGAAAACTGCGAATGATTACAGAAGCAATTTCTGAATCTAACCACAAATCGCCTTTCAGTACGCATTGCATGCCGCTATAAAGACGTTGTGGTGTCACGTCTTTCAGGCAGTAACCACTTGCGCCTGACGACAAAGCAGCAAGAATAGTACTTTCATCGCCCTTGGAGGTGAGCATAATTACTTTGCAATTCTTCTGTTTAGCTAAAAACTTGTGAGTCGCTTCAATACCATCCATTACAGGCATTGCTACATCCATCAAAACAATGTCGGCACTTTTAACCTCAGCCAAGTCTAATACTTCTTGACCGTTAGAAGCCTCACCAACTACTTTCAAGTCGGGCCATTGCGTAAGTAAAAGCTTCAAGCCAGTTCTAACTATTTCGTGGTCATCGACAATGAAAATATTGATTTCGTTGCGTTCGGTTTCATCAGTAGTCATCGAACTAACAACCTCAAAGTCGATAATCCCTAATTCTAATCTTAGTACAATGGAAGCTTTGTCAGTGAATCTGAGGTATGACACTTAGAACCAATATATTAATTTTTCACTTTAGGTATTACTAATGGCCTACTCTGTTTAAATCGCTACTTATACTTAAAATTCGGAACTAAAATTAGATTCGGGAGATACCTTTTATATGCCAGCAGATTTTCGTTTATCAATTGGATTATGTGTGTGTATAGCATTTTTCCTTTGCAACAATCCCATCATGGCCAAACAAAATGCTCAATCTACTGTCAAACCTTCTAAAAATTCGCCTGTCAAAACGACTAAATCCCGATCTTCAAGCCCATCAAGCTTTAACAGCTCTTTGGCTGGAGCCTACCTGGATAGACTGAGAGAAAAAATGGACAAGCACTGGTATCTGGCAGATGGCACCAATCATGTCGTTATTAAGGCGACAGTAGCTGCAAACGGTACTGTAGACAATGTCGAACTATCATCTTCTCCCAAAAATGAAGCCGCCGAGCAAGCAGCAAACGAAGCTTTTCTAAAAGCTCAGCCACTTGAATCTTTGCCGTCTGGCTCTGGAGATAAGTGTCTAGTGATTTTAGATATGGACTCTTACGCAGACCCTCATGGTGACAGCCGAAGAACGGTCAAAAGTCGAATGGAAGTGATAAAACCAACGACTGAAAGCGCACCAGCTAAAGAATGACTTTTTTCAACAAAAGCAAAAAAACAAGAGGCAACGCCAAGCGCGTACCCCGCTTTGCTGGCACCTGGTACAAAAACGACCCGCAAGCACTTAGCTTAGAGATTGAAGCCTATCTGGCACAGGCAAGAAGTGATAGCGCCAGTCATTTGAATGCGATCGATAGCATGCATTTGCAAGCCGTCATTTCACCGCACGCAGGTTTTATGTATTCGGGCAAAACGGCTGCCTACTCTTTCAGTAAGATGGCTCTTAAAAAAAACGATATCAAACGTCTTTTTCTTTTAGGTCCGAGTCATTATGTTAATTTGCAAGGAATAGCGCTTTGCTCGTTTGCTGCTTATCAAACTCCGCTTGGAGATATTCCGCTGGAGCGAAAAACAATTGAATTTTTATCTTCAGCAAATGACTTTCAAATTGATGACAATATTCATGAAAGAGAGCATTCGCTTGAATTACAGACGGCATATATTCGCCATATTCTGGGTGAAATTCCAATGATACCACTGGTGGTGGGTAGCTTCAAAGACGAATTTCACATTCGCGAATGTTCAAAACAAATTTCTGATGTTTTGCAACCTGGAGATTTCTTTGTTGTAAGCTCTGACTTTACTCATTTTGGTCCACGCTACGATTATGTTCCATTTTACGACGACATATCAGCCAATATCAAAACGCTTGACACCAGAGCATTTTCATCAATTGAAAAACTTGACTTAAAAGAATTCATCCAATTTGAAAAAGAAACTTCATGCACTATATGTGGTTTCAATCCAATTTGTTTGTTGCTTGCGATTTTGCCTCAAAACAGCAAAGGCGAATTATTGCATTATGAAACATCGCGCGATTCTCTAAATTCTTTCGATGAAATGAATTCAGTTTCTTATCTTGCCATTTCATTTCAAAACGATGAAAGCCTTGTTCTTACTGATTCTGATAAAAAAACGCTTCTTCGCCTGGCTCGTTTCGCGGCAGAATTTTTTTGTGACACAAACAAAAAGCCTAATCTAGATCAATTACCTAAAGATTTAATTCTTAGCGACAATATCAAAAAAAATATGGGTGTTTTTGTTACTCTGTTTTTAAAAGATCCCGCACCTGATACTGAAGACTTGCGTGGATGCATCGGCTACATCATGCCTATGATGCCACTTTATCAAGCTGTAATAGACAACGCCATTGGTGCTTGCTCTAAAGATCATCGTTTTCTACCAGTGCATAAAAACGAGCTTGCAAAAATAAGAATGGAAATTTCGGTGCTCACAAAGCCTGTTTCAGTCAGTTCATATAAAGAAATAGAAATTGGCAAGCATGGCATTCTTTTGCATTGTCAGGGCAGACAGTCTGTTTTTCTGCCACATGTTGCCACCGAATATGGTTGGACGTCAGAAGAAACCCTCAATCAACTGGCGCTTAAAGCGGGACTGAAAGCAGACGCCTGGCGCAAAAACGCGCGCTTTGAAATATTTGAATCAGTTATGTTCGAAGAAGACCACTAGTCTAAAATACAAACGTTTTGACTAAATAAAGCAAAATACTCTGCATGGCAGCAAATGCAATAAATACAGGAATTGAATTGTTCTTCGAAAATCTATTCAATTCGGCAAGCACACTTGGAGCGGCATTCAGATTACTGGGGTCGAGCAGCCTATTAGTCAGAACCACTCTTGGATTGGTACGCCACAATCCATAGGATGATAATTGTTTTTCTTGTGCAAATTCATGCTCCGAATCACCGGCTGCAACTTCTACAACGGCAAATTTGACGCTGTTCAATGACAATTGCTCACACTGCTCGCTCACCGCTTTGGCTAATTGGGGACTTTTCTCTGCCACTTCTTCCAGAGCAAGAAAACGCGCTTTGAAATAAACACGCTCAGTCCAGTCCATTATTAGCGGAAGCAGAAGAAAACAAAGTACGTTAAAACATAAAATGACTGCATATGCGCCCTTCATTCCTACGTCGTTTGTCTTCAAACCTACAGCCATTGGCAAAAGCATCACAATACCTAGAAGGAAAGTGGCTATGTAATAGTTTCTGAGCACTTTCGATGCGATCATAAAATGACAACGCTCCGGCGAAGCAAAAAAGGTTTATGTAAATACTTTTTTCCCAAGGCGATACATCTCTAACTGTCGGTCTAATAGACCATGGTTGTCAATAGATTAATCGTGAATATAGTTCTATTTTTCTAAGTAAGAACAGCTATTTAATCAATGCTGATAACATTACGGCTATGAAATACAGTCACAAGCGGCTCAGAATCAACATTTGCATCAATTCATCTTTGATAGCACTCGTTCTCTTGTTTGTTTCAGGCTTGAATCACAAAGCCCTTAGCGCTCTAGGTGGCGACCTGCCACCTGAAAGTGTCAAAGTGATGCCTATGTCTACTGAAGATTCAGTCAGCACTTATATCCAGGGCGAAAAGGGCAAAATAGCAGTCAATATCATGTATCCGACTATGACTCGCTACGACCGTGGCGCGCCTGTCGCCATGATTGTACCTGGCAACAAACGAGCCTCCGGACTCTCCATCTCATCTCACACCACCCAAGTAGGTTTTTGCGAAGTGCGCTTTGCTTTTCCTGGCGGTGGTCTTAAAGAGTTTCACACAGACGGCTCCTGGGACGAGCGGGGTGTTGACTCGCAAAAAGTCTTCAAAGAAGTTCTACTTTTCTCATGCTCACAAAAACCAGATATTAACGGCAAAATGCTTGCAGATTTGGTTCCAAAGAAAGTCGATACCAAAAATGTAGGCATTCTTTCCTGGTACGAAGGCGGCAATATAACCCTTGTCACTTTGTCCAAATTTGCCAAAGATCTTGAGCAAATTCAATCAAAATTGAAATGGCTTGCCTTTAGCGAACCCCAAGTCGGAGCACTATTCTTTCCCTCAATCATGGGCACTAAAAGAGAATTGGTCGCCAATCCTTACTACAAACACGGCAGTGCCGCCACCGGACGCATCTGGATAGATTTCTCCAAACTACGCTATCAGGACGGTGTTTACCGCAACAGTTTGGTGCGTGAAAAACAAAAGATGACGACACCTAGAGGCGTACTCTTTTTTGATGACAATGAAAATGGCACATGGGAAGAAGAAATAGAATTCCCAATTCCATATGCAACCTCTCCAAACGTGCACAAGCAGTACTATGCACCCGAAGTGGTCAGTGCAATTGTTCGTTTAAAATTGTTTGCACCACTACCCGAGCCTAAAGTGGAAACTCCTGCAATTAAGCAACCAGAGCCGGCCAAAGGCAAAATGATGCTTGGTCTAAGCAAATTAACAGGCAAAGAGCCTGCCAAACCAAAAATTGAAGAACCGAAAAAAGTGCCCGAAGATCGCTGGCCAAAGACAATTGCAAGATTGCATGAAGTAGAAGAATATTTCACCGAGCGCGATGGCTCTCTATACATAGATTCAGTGGTGAAAAGCTTTCCCAACACTTTGATTGGAATTTATGCAAGCAAAGTAGACTTAAACGAGCAGCAGATAGACCATCCCAATATCATCTATCTTTACAATCTCTTTTTGAGCGCCAAGCCAAAATGGTTAAGACTCAATCCTGACCCCACTTATGCCGGTTTCATCGCCGACATGAACGAAGGTAATTTCATCAATAACAAGCCAAACGCGGCTCTTGAATCAGACAAAATCGAAACTCATTTGGAGCCCGAAGGTCTTATCTCAGACCACGTTTTCATGGAAGCTTTTATTTCTGAGATGGCAGATAGAGCCGCTGCTAACAATTTTAAGACGCCTTTAGGCAAAGTAATTCGAGCTTATCTCAACGAAGCGCGAATATTAGGCACCATGAAACAAATTCCTCAGACTAAGTCAGAAAGTGCCGTGGCAAAACCACCCGAACAAACTACGGCTGCGACCTCGACTGCAACTGGATCTACCCGTACGGCCAAAACCAAAATTGTGAAAGAAGTGTCGCGCGATAGTAATTTGAGAGACGAGGAATGGGACTGGCCAGCGGAATTTGACGAGAAGTAATGTGTTAATATGAAAGAGCACAGGAGAAACTAGTAATGCTTTCAAGCCCAATCGAAATCGCTATAGTATTTGGAGTCGGACTTTTATTGTTTGGACCAAAAAAATTGCCTGAGCTTGGAAAAGCGCTTGGACAAGGCATTGGCAATTTCAAAAAATCGCTCACCGATGCACAAACAGAAATTACAACCCAGGTAAAAGAAGCAGATCGCGAAATTGAAGAGAAAGAGAAAGCGAAAGCTACGGCTGAAGCCAACGCACAAAGCTCACATTCGCCAGTAGTCGCTTCTTCCACAACAAGCGAAGATAAGCCGTCTTCAGGTTAAATGCCTCCGTTTAAAGTTCACGCCCCATTCACGCCCGATGGCGACCAGCCCAAGGCAATAGCCGAACTATCGCGTGGTGTGGTCGAAAATCTACAGTTTCAAACTTTGCTTGGTGTCACTGGCTCAGGCAAAACTATGACTATGGCGCATGTGATTCAAGAAACACAGATGCCTGCTTTGATTCTTGCTCACAACAAAACTCTTGCAGCACAATTGTGCAGTGAGATGCAGTCGTTTTTTCCTGAAAACGCAGTCGAATATTTCATCAGTTATTACGACTACTATCAACCCGAATCGTATATTCCATCGTCGGATACATTTATCGAAAAAGAAGCACGTATCAATGACGAAATAGACAGACTACGCCACTCAACCACACGCTCTCTCTGGGAGCGTCCAGATGTTGTTGTGGTGGCATCGGTCAGTTGCATCTATGGTCTTGGAGTGCCTGAGCGTTATTTGTCTCGCGCACTTGAAGTGGGTGTGGGCGACAAAATTGATCAGCGGCAGTTTATGCGCCAACTGGTACAAATTTATTATGAGCGCAACGACCTTGCCATGGAGCGCGCTCGCTTTCGCTCACGCGGAGACGTTCTTGAAGTATTTCCGCCATATGAAAAACGAGTGATACGCCTAGAATTTTTCGATGAAACAATCGAGCGCATTGCCGTCACAAATCCGACTACAGGTGAGGTGGAAGAACTCCCCGAAAAAATAAAAATTTATCCAGCCAAACACTATGTTGCCGACGAAGAAGAAATCGAGCGCGCTGTTGCCTCTATTGAAGCCGAATTAGAAGATCGAACTGCAGAACTTATGGAGCAAGGAAAACTACTCGAAGCGCAACGACTAAAACAGCGCACCAGATTCGATATCGAAATGCTCAAAGAAGTAGGACATTGCAATGGCATCGAAAATTATTCGCGCATCATGGAAAACCGCTTGCCAGGTACTCCTCCACAGACTCTTTTAGACTACTTTGTACGCAAATTCGGGCAAAACGGATTTCTTACTTTTGTAGACGAGTCACATGTATCACTTCCACAAATACGCGGCATGTTTGCCGGTGACCGCTCACGAAAAGACACACTAATAGACTACGGCTTCAGATTGCCTTGCGCTCGCGACAATCGACCACTTACATTTGAAGAATTCAATCAACGCATCGGCAAAACAATTTATGTCTCGGCGACACCAGGCGATTACGAGCTTGCACAGAGCGAAAAGGTAGTCGAGCAAATTATCCGACCAACTGGCTTAATCGATCCCAATATTGATGTAAGACCAATCGAAGGTCAGATAGACGATCTAATTAAAGAGATAAAAATTAGAGCCAGTGCCGGTGAGCGCGTGTTAATCACTACACTTACAAAACGCATGGCAGAAGACTTGACTGAATACTTGCAAGAAATTGGTATCAAAGTACGCTGGCTGCACAGCGAAATCAAAGCGCTAGAGAGAGTCGAGCTATTGCAAGAATTGAGACAAGGCAAATTCGACGTTTTAGTTGGTGTCAACTTACTTAGAGAAGGTCTAGACTTACCAGAAGTAAGTCTTGTTGCCATCATGGAAGCCGACAAGGAGGGCTTCTTACGCGCTCAACGCTCGCTTATTCAAACAATTGGTCGAGCCGCCAGAAACTCAGCCGGTCGCGTAATTATGTATGCAGACAAAATGACTGATTCGATGAAAGGCGCAATTGAAGAGACTGACAGAAGACGCGAAATTCAAACTACATATAATAAGGAACACAATATTGTTCCAACCACAATTGTCAAAGAAGCCACAAACACGCTCCTGTATGCGCTTCGAGGCGAAGAAGACGATAGTCTTGCAGAAGAAGTATTCAAAGTAAAAGAATCGAACTTTCCTCTTGGCAACTCAAAGTCTAACTCCAAGCTAGATATCAAGAAGATTATTGCGAAATTAGAAGAGAAAATGAAGACTTACGCTAAGAACTTAGATTTTGAAAAGGCCGCGGAAATACGTGATGAAATCAGGGTTTTGCGCGAACATGATCGAGCAAAAAACAAATCGTAGATATAAATGCGTTAATCATTCAAGATGTTGTAGTGACAAATTCAAAAACGCACTTATACTGAATTTTAGAGGTGTATTTGCCCTGCAAGTTTTACCGAATTTGCATGAGTAATACGTTTCTTCGTGATCTCAGAGATCGTCCATACAAGCGGCTGAAACAAATATTTCTTATAGCCGGTTAATGCAAATATTATGGAAGTATTTAGATCCCTCTTGATTACAAGAAACGCACCTATGATGGTTTTACATGGATTTTCCGTTAGCACGGCGCTTTAAACAGGTCCCAAATTCAAAGGGACGAAATATAAAAAACAAAGGCCGCTTTCGACCCATCTTTTCAAAACCAAATATATGTACGCAGAAACATTGAGCCCAAGTGCTTTTAAGCCCTGGCCTAATTTGCGTGACAATTTTGTGAAAATACCCAAATGGAGAGGCGTTGCTAAATGACCAAAGCGAAATCACCCAGCCGTGAGCGTGTAGTAAATGGAATGCTGGTAGAAGACGACAATATCGCCAAAAGAACCGAGATGGAAGAACTCGATTTGATGGACGACGACCAGTTCACAATTATTGACGAAGATGACTCAAACTCTGACGACGACGACGAGCCGGTTGAGTTACCCTCCACAAGGGAAATTGCCACTGAAGATTCGGTACGTCTGTATCTGAGAGAAATAGGTCGTATTCAACTACTCAAGCCCGACGAAGAAATCGAACTTGCCCGCCGTATCCTGCAAGGCGACATGATTGCCAAACGCAAACTGGTACAAGCCAACCTGCGCTTGGTTGTGTCTATCGCTAAGAAGTACATTGGACGCGGACTTTCCTTCCTTGACCTAATTCAAGAAGGTAACCTGGGTCTAATTAGAGCTTCAGAAAAATTCGATCACGAGCGTGGATATAAATTCTCTACCTATGCAACATGGTGGATTAGACAAGCGATTACACGCGCACTGGCTGACAAGTCAAGAACCATTCGTGTTCCTGTACACATGGTTGAGACCATCAACAAACTGAAAAAAGTCACTCGCCAACTGGCTCAAGAACTCAATCGCAAGCCGACCGAGCAAGAACTTGCTTCATCTATGGATGTATCAATCGTTAAGCTGCATGAAATCATCAAAGCAGCCAAAGAACCAATTTCGCTGGAAACACCTATCGGCAAAGAAGAAGATTCACGCTTGGGCGATTTCATCGAAGACGCAGAAACAGATCGTCCCGAAACAACAGTCACTCACGAACTGCTGCGCCAAGACCTGGCACGCATGCTGAATGAACTGACACCTCGCGAGCGTGATGTACTGCGTTTAAGGTTTGGTCTGGACGATGGCAGACAACGCACACTGGAAGAAGTCGGACAACTGTTCAACGTAACTCGTGAGCGTGTGCGCCAGATTGAATTCAAAGCACTGCGCAAACTGAGACAACCAGGTAGATCGAGCAGACTGCGCGAATACCTCAGCTTCTCCTAATTAAGTAGGACTAAGAAAAGCTAAAAGCAAAACCAGCCGTGAATAAAACGGCTGGTTTCTGCTTTAAATCCCTTTCCTGTAATTTATCAAGAGGTGGTATATACTTACGGTCTTGACTTGAACACACAAAGCTTGGAGAAAAAATCGTGAGTTATTCCGATGAAAGCGCATCATCATTAACACCATTCAACGGTGACCCCACAGGCGATATCTTCGCATCTCAAGATGTGGTGGCACGCTCGCCAATAACAAGCACACGCGTTGTCGAAACCCAATCTGGTTTTCTAATTGTCGTAAAAGACGTGCCTGAAAAAGAAAGGCTGTCTTTGTCAGTCAAACGTCAAATTGGCACACCGCCCACAAGCAATATTTTGATGACCATGGACGAGAGCAAAAAACTCTCCAATATTCTTTTTCAAGCTCCAGACGCTCAAGAACAAATCCAGGTCCCCAATCATCTAAGAGAAACAAGCGACAGAATCGCCCAAGCTCCAACTTACGGCTATGCCGATCGTCCCGATGCAACGCCTTATGCTGGAATAGCCGGTTTGCAATCACCTTATTCAACTCAACCAGAGCTTGATACCTATGCAAGCTCATCCAATACGGCTCCGACTATCGACGAAATGCGTACGCCATATAGAGTGCGTCGCGGCGGAAGCAATCAAAGAGTGCGCACTACATACAATGCTGAAGCCATTCTCGACTATTTCTCAAATATCAAAAAACGTCAACTTGCAATTGGAGGCGTGGCACTCGTTGCAGTAGTTGGTATCGCAATTGGTGCAGTAGCTCTATTCACGCCATCAAAAGCCAAGAAAGAGAAAGAAGCAGCTCAGGCAGCGGCTTTGCTAAATGCCCCAGATCCAGTAGAGACATTCTCGCGCAATTTCGTCACCAATTTGCTCGACTTTAATCCATCCTCATATAGAGTTTCACAAGTCAAAGCAATGGCTGTGATGGAACCAGAATTGATGGAGCGCCACTGGCAGGAAACTAAATTCCCACTCTCCAAACGCACTCTGTCTAATTTGCCTGAAGGTCAACAAGTCGTCATCGAAAAAGTGAGTAAAGAAGCCACAAGCTCAAGCTCATACGATGTCGAAGTTAGAGGTTCGGTCACATCACCAGGCAAAGACCCATCGCCACTTGCTTTGAAACTAGAGATTTCAAAAACAATGGACGGTCAATACCTGGTCACTAATCAAAAAGATTTGAGCTCATCTGAAGCTCAAACCAAATCTGATGTCTCTTCAAGCGAAGTAACTTCAACAGCTCCCCTCACTGAAGAGCAATAGGCTTACTTAGTCTAATTACTCGAATCTGACTGTTTGGTAGACTTGGTCGAAAGTCGGTTTTGTCTTTTCGAAAATGTCTACAGGAGTGGTTGCAACGGCACAGTATGCAACGCGATCTTTCACTAAAACTAAAAACATTTGTTTGATCAGTATAGCTTTGTTTGCAAGCATCATGGTATGAGTGCGCTTAATGCATTCGTTTCCATTGATAGTGACCACTTCTTCGCCTAGCTTGTCTATAGTTTGGACTTTAGGATCGGTCTTAAAAATCTTGTCCATTGCTTCAACATATTGTTTGGGCGTAATGTCCTGCCCAAGCGGTTCTTTACTGATGCGAAAATCTACCACTCCGCCTTCGGCGCTAGCTTGAAACGGATTATTTGGCCTAGCATCTGTTGCAACCTTCCAGGTAGCCGGATAATTCAAAGAAAGCGTGCCATTTGGATCTTTGAATTTTGGACCAACTGCTGAATAATCCGCTCCAGAACTTGGTGCAATTTCACTTGTTGAAGTAGTTGAAGGCTTTGTTTCTTTGCCGCTCGAAAGACCCTTATATACCTGGCTCAAGCCCTGAAAGACAAAGATCACACCAATAATTAATACTCCAATTTT
>JACCDG010525334.1_pt1 | contig 27464 bp, 24 predicted proteins | sample 7442471 | NCBI WGS metagenome assembly JACCDG01 (sample SAMN15323444, study PRJNA562643) | freshwater metagenome | isolation source: river surface water | place: USA:Blue River Watershed | collected 2017-08-17 | reverse complement strand
TCTCCTTGCCAAGGGGAAGCTTCGCGCCCTTGGCTGCGTCGAAAGACTTGCAGCTTGACAATTCGGCTTTTGCCCGCGCGTCAAAGCCTAGGGGACAAGTTGAGTTATTAAGCTAGATTGCGGGCATGCCCATGCTTTGGCTTCTCGGCACGATATTAGGGTTATTTGTCGTAGGAATTGTCCTTAAATCATCATCTGAATGCGCTTGGTAACACCCTGTCAGACAGAGAACAAAAGAAAAAAGAACAAGTAAAATAAAAAATTTATTCGATTTCATCGTAAGATAACCCTTGCTTGTAGAGAAAAGAGAATACGTTCTTAAAGGAAAAAAAGTGAAGAAAAAAAGCCAGATCGGTTCTAGCCTTTTTTCCTTTAAGAACGTATTCTCTTTTCTCTCCTGAAGCTGGACCACTTTCAAGATCGCAATCAACCCCCATCCCACGTCACCAAACCCGTGTCGCTAAGGAGCTAGCCAATCAAAGTTACTCTTTAGGAAACATTAGGGCAATGCGCAGAACTTGTAATCCCATACATTGCGCCACAAAAAAACAGTTCAACTACCCACCGTTGAGACCGTTGCAAAACTTACGGATATTTGGCAAAGCCGGCACCCCAATTTTTTGCTCGTCGAAGCAGGCCATGTGTAGAACACATGGTCGCTGGAGACAAGTAAAAGGGCATCGATTCATCGATGTCCGCAAAGTGGGGATGCCAGGGCAGCCAAAAACCAAATTTTGAATCACTTTCGGTATACAGCAATAACAACATTTGAGTAATTCGAAATTCCATTCACAACAGTGACCGTGTTGTCCGCTTGCCAACTTTGAACATTCGTCTCATAAACAAACCGTGACAGCCAAAGCTAAACAAAACTATTCAGAGCAGCTCAAAAGAACCAGAAAATCGACTGAAACTTTTTACTGAGATAGGTTCATACAGCTTAAAACTATTCTACAACGAAAATTTTTAGGTTGTCCTAAGGACATTTTTTCTGCTAGGATCTGCGAAAATATGGACTACGTTCCTCTTTACTACGACACGGAAACGACAGGAACCAAAGCGGAGCACGATGCCATCATCGAGCTTGCGGTCTTTGATCCCACAAATAATCGCACCTTCTGTGAGTTGATTAATCCAGGCTTTCCCATCCCTCCTGAAGCTTCTGCCATTCACAATATTACAGATAGCATGGTCAAGGATGCTCCAAGTTTTAAAGTAGTTGCTGAAAAATTCTTAGCGTTTTGCCCCAAAAATGCCGTACTCATTGCACATAATAATGATGCCTTTGATAAGCCCTTTTTAGAAGCTTCTTTTAAAAAGGCAGGAATGGAAATTCCTTCCTTTTTATACATCGATACTTTAAAATGGGCGCGCAAATATCGACCTGATCTACCAAGACATAGCCTTCAGTTTTTACGAGAAGTCTATGGATTCCCTGCTAATCAGGCTCATAGGGCTTTAGATGACGTGTATGTGTTACATCAGGTGTTTTCTGTGATGATTGATGATCTTCCGATGCATAAAGTTTTAAAACTCCTCTCTGAAAAGCGGGCAGTCACTCGTATGCCTTTTGGAAAACATCAAGGAAAACAACTCTCCGAAGTTCCTAAAAATTATCTTCTATGGCTCCTCTCTTCAGGAGCCTTAGATAAACCCGACAACGCGTCTTTAAGAGACTCCCTTCAAGAATTGAATCTCCTTCCTTAAAAACCAAAAATCATGCTTCCCATTCCTTCTTCATATGATCTTCTAAGAAGTGCTATTTTAACCCATCCTGTTTTACGAGCAAGATCAAACTATCACTCTCATGTGTATCTCACTTCCAATGAAGAAAAAATTGCTCTGGTCCGCAATGCGTTTTCCTCTTCCCAACTTAAGGGAGGCATCTACTGCGGCGTTTCTGGTCTTCAAAATTGGGATTTTATTAGTCTTACTCAGCCAGATCTTGCTCTTTTGATTGATAAAAACCAAGCAACTGTAGACTTTCAAAACGCTGTGATTAATCTGATTAAAACGCAACCGAATCGACACAGCTTTTTAAAAAAGCTAGAGGATCTTGTTCAGAGCTATCCGGAAGATTTTTTTGCGGATAATTTCTTGTTACCACAAAAAAAAGATCGATCTACTCCGCTTTTAGAAATTGACAACCTTTCGACTCTTAAGCATGGAGCTTTTGCTTCTAAAAAAGCCTTTAACAGAGTGAAAAATCTCGCTCTCAATGGTCGTATCATCGCCCTTTCTCTTGATTTGACCAAAGAAATCGAAGTTTCTATCCTTGCAACGATGATCAAGACTCACAATTGCTACCTGTCGTGTCTTTACTTAAGTAACGTAGGCGACTGGGTCCATAGAATAGCCCAAGGGATTTGTGATGCCCCTAATTTACAAGCTTTTAAAAGGAACATCAATCGACTGATATCCCCTAGTCAGACACATATTCTTGAATCAACTTGGTTTGGGTACGATCCTGAACTCTACAGGGATGGTGATTACCAAATGGTCTTATCGATGATTACCCCCGGGGCCTTAGGTCCTCTTCAGCCCTACGATCCGTGTATTTTTAGAGGAGCGATTCCAAATGTAGAAAGGAGTGCCTACTTTGCAAATTCCCTCCTTTTAGATCCTTTACCCAGCGATGCGAGCGGGAAACACAAAAGAGCTGCTGAAGAAGAAAAAACCTCTCACTCGAAACCTAAGAGACTGCTGCCTGTCGATAAAGAGTGTCCCACATGATACGAAAAGCGGGGCACGTTTGTAAGAGCTCATCTTTCGTGCCCTCTGCAATCTTGACCCCATGTTCGAGATAAAGAATCTTGTCGGCATGCTCGATCGTAGAAAGGCGGTGAGCAATCAAGACTTGGGTGACCTGCCCGTGAAGTTTTGAGATCGATTCTTTGATATATTCTTCACTCACAGCATCTAAAGAAGAGGTCGCCTCATCCAAGACTAAAATGGGAGCTCCTTTCACAAAAGCTCGCGCAATTGCCAACCTCTGCTGTTGTCCTCCGGAAAGATTTTGTCCCGCTTCTAAGAGGACCGACTGGTAACCCTCCGGCATACGGCAGATAAATTCATCAGCATGAGCATGACGAGCAGCCGCTTCAATTCTCTCTTCTGGGAACTCCTTACCAAAAGAGATGTTGGCTGCCACCGTATCGCAGAAAAAGAAAGGTTTTTGAGAGACAAAGGAGATATGTTCTCGAATCGATTGTTGCGAATAAGCAGAAAGAGGCTTGCCATCGATCCGGATCTCACCGCGTTCAACCTCATGAAGACGAGGAAGAAGCTGAACGATCGTTGACTTTCCAGAGCCTGTAGGCCCAACGATGGCGACAGTCTCCCCTTTTTTGACCGTAAAGGAAAGATCCTTTAAAACCCAATCCTCTGTATAGCGAAACCAAACATGATCAAAGACAATTGAGTCTGTAAAAGCTTTCAGTTCAATCGCATCTTTTCTGTCTTCAATCGCAGGTTTCAGGTGGAGCACTTCAAAAAGTCTTTCAGCAGCCACAACTCCCCGTTGAACGTTCGTATTCTCATCTGCAAATTTACGAATCGGCTCATAGGTGAGATGAAGAAGCCCACAAAACATCATGAGATCTGCAATCGACATCTTCAACCCATAAAGTCCTAACAGGACAATACTGGCAAGACAAAGAGTCGTAATGGCGTGGAGAATCGGCCGTGTCAAAAGACCGTACTTTGCTGTTTTTCCCTCAAGAACCGCCATCCGATCATTTTGTTCTTTGTATTTTTTTAGAGAAAACGCTTCCATGGAAAAAATCTTAACCGTCTGAATACCTGCCAAAAAGTCGATGAGAACTCCTGCAAAATGTTCTTGGTTACTCTGCAGTTGTCTTGAGACCCTTTTGACTCTACGAGCTAAGAGCACAATCGGAAGAATAATCAAGGGAACCCCAATAAAAATCACAAGCGATAGCTGCCATGAAAGTGAAAAGCACATCGCAAGACAGCTAATCATGGTGAAGGGAGTCTGTAAATAATTTGTTAACCACGAGTTGATCGAACCCGCAATCTGTCCCGCATCCCCTACAACTCGAGAGGACAAGGAACCAATATTGTGCTTTTGATAAAAACTCATCGGAAGAAGCTGAATATGCTCAAAATATTGCTGTCTTAGGTCACGGCTCACGCGAATGGCCAGCAGTTGTGTTGTATACCGGCTAGCAAAAAGCCAAACAGCTTTAAAGCAAGCCACCAAAATAAGGGTACACACCAGAGCTCCCACACTATGGGAAAAAGCAAATTGCGACTGGATTTTGTGCATGAGTTTTGGCAGCGGGTTGATTCCAACAACAGCTGCAGCTGTCCCTCCTTCTCCTAGGGAAGCCAAGAGACCCAAGGCACACATTTCCATTTGGCTGGCAAGAGTGAGTGCAAAAAGAGTCAAGACTGTGCACAAAAAAAGGTAAAGATGCCGCCGACTACGCAGCGCGGCTTTTAAGAGGAGTTTCATGTGTCTTTGATCTCAAACTTTCCCATCTTGCGAAATTTCTGGTACCTTTCCTCAATGAGGTTAGCGACCCTCAGCCCTTTTAAACGATCCCAGTGCCGAAGTATAAATTCTTGGGTATTACGGAAAACAACAGCAGGATCGTGATGAGCACCCCCTCTTGGCTCCTCGATTTTTTCATCGACAATCCCAAGTTCTAACAAGTCTTCGACATGCATTTTAAGACCTTCTGCAGCCACCGCATTTTTACTAGGGTCTTTCCATAAAATTGACGCGCACCCTTCAGGAGAAATAACAGAGTAGTAAGCATGTTCTAACATTCCAATGACATCACCTACCCCCATTCCAAGAGCCCCTCCTGAGCACCCCTCTCCAATCAAAATAATAATAATCGGGGTCGGAAGGCGGGACATCTCCAATAGATTGTGTGCAATGGCAGAACCTTGTCCTCTTTCTTCCGCTGAAAGACCAGGATAAGCTCCTGGTGTATCTAAGAGACAAACAACTGGTAGTTTAAATTTGGCAGCAAGACGCATCGCGCGCATCGCTTTGCGATACCCTTCTGGGTGAGGCATTCCAAAGTTACGCTCGAGTCTGCTTTCGGTATCGCATCCCTTTTCTTGAGCGACGATCATGCACTTCATGTCACCAATCATTCCAAGGCCTGCAACGATCGCTTTATCGTCTCGAAATAAACGATCCCCTGCGATTTCTACGAAATCTTTGACAATAGCTTTAATATAATCGATGGAACGCGGTCTTCCCGGATGACGGCAAATCGCAACCCTCTCCCAGGGAGAAAGTTCTGTATAAACCTTATTTTTTAGACTCTCGAGCTTCTCTTCAAGTTTAACGATTTCCTCATCCGTCCAAAGCCCCTTATCCTGATTCATTTTAAGCTTGGCAATCGTTTCTTCATACTCGAGGATCTGTTTTTCGTGTGCTAACATCGCTTATCCTCTTTTTCCTTGAGTCGAAGCAGGTCCTGCCACTTCAACACCTGGTAACTTGGCTGTTCTAAAATCTTTGACAATCTCGATAAAGGTAGGTTTTGTGAGGATAATCGCAAATAATTCTTCTAAGTCTTCTGAGAGCATCCGAATCCCTCCATCGGTCTCATACTTCCCAACACACTCCCGATTTTCGATCAGTTGCGGTGAACGCCCATCATTCACCCAAGGAGCCCCATAGATCCCATAGCCTTTAGCAGGACTTGTCGCATTTTCTAAAGGCTGATCAAAGGGAATCCAACGCGTGCCAAAAACTTGGACCATTTCCAATTTTTTGTCTTGAACAAACCCAAAAATTCCTGGTTGATAAATAGCGACTTTATCGCCTAAAGAATACCTCCCAAGAGGAGTTAGCGTTCCTGATGGCTTTGACTCATCCAACCTTCCCGCTGCAATTTTGTATGTTTTGAGAAGCACTCTTTCATTCGTATCCAGATCGACATAGTAAAATGCCATTTTCAGTCTAGAAATGTCGGCAAGAAGGTAAAAATGGATTCTTTTATTCGCGGAAAAAACGTTGAATTTTTTTCCCTCGGAAACCTTTTGGCTAAAATAGTCGGGACGCCCATTCAGACTGCGCGCAATGAAGTGACGAGAAGTCCCATAATGGGTCGCGTAGTCAGCGATCCAAGCAGGTCTTCCCTTGAGCCAGGAGACAGAGCTTGTATAGGTCACGGTATCCACGATCGGGAGCTTTCCATTTCCTGTCGTAAATAATTGATGCATCCGATCAACCATTGGAAGGTCATCTACACCTCCTGCCGGTTTAGAGACTGTCTCAATCATTGTAGGAGTTTCCACGACAACGGAGACTTTGAGCGATTCCTCAGGGGTTGCAGGCGCCTTTTTGACCCAGGCTAAGACCCCAATAGCAGTAAACAACACCCCCGTCCCAATCAAAAGAATTCTTGGCAAAGACACCTATAGCCTCCCGTTTACTCTCCCTAATACTATAAAGGGCTTTTGTTTTTAGGAAAACCTTTGAGATTTAAACCTATCCCAATCACGAGTTTCTGTCGATTTTCTGGCTCTTTTGAGCCAATTTTTAACTCTGTCTCGTGAGAACCTGACTCAAAGGAGCCAGAACAACGAAAAATTTGACTAAAAAAACCCCAAATTATCAAGTAAAATATTTTATTTTTTTGACAAAAGAGTCTCTAACAGGATTTGATTAACCCTTCTTCTTGCTTCAGAATCCCCTAAAGAGAATGTAGCTTGGCTCAAAAATTCCCCTGCTTTTTCTAGTGCCACACGAGCAGCTCCCTGCTCGATCATGACTTTAAGAGCATAGAGACGCCCTTGATCTAAAGAGACACCCTTTAAAAGGGTGAGCAAACCATCTACCGTACTGGATTGTGGCCTCCAACCATTTTTGATCAGCCCTTCGATGAGCGGAACAAGAACGATCTTCCTCCTGAATTGCATCTGAATTTCTCGATCAATCGGTTTTTCTGGGGGTGTTCCCCCAGGTTTCGTATGGACATAGGCGCAGATCTTTTCTAAAAAAATTAAAGAAAAACCGGCAGCAGCCCCTTCTGTCAGAGAAGCCGCAATCGTGTCGAGTGTGTACAGGGGCTTAAGACTTAAAATCCTCTTAGCAACAGATTCAATTTTTGAAGCGCATGCTAAAACAAGCGTCTGAGAATCAGGCTTACAGGTTGGTCTTTCACGGAGAAGGATCTCTACCATCTGATCTGCCATTGCCTTTGAGGTACAGCAAGCAGCGTTAAGAGGATTAAAACGAGGGTCAGAAGAAACCTGGGCTCCTGCAGCAAGAATGAGATTGAGAACTACAGTATTTCCAGAGCCTGCAGCAAAAAAAAGAGCCCTCCCGCTAGGAGGCGTGTTTCCAAGCCCACAAATAAGAGTGCTAACACGACATGCGTCGTGCCCTAATCTACAGGCTTTTTCTAACTCTGTCAGGTCTTTAGGAGATCCCGCTGAAAGAACTCTTGCCTGTCGATCAATACCCGATGCCATACCTCCCCCTTTTTTAAGGGGAAGAAATTAAAGAAAAATCTATTTTATGACAAGAAAATTTTTTAATGCTTCTTAGGTTTTTCGATCACCTTACGCATATTTTTGCCTGCTGTGAACTTCACAGCTGCGCGGGCTGGGATTACGATAGGAACACCAGCATTTTTAGGATTTCTACCGATTTTCTGCTTCCGTTCAACGATTTCAAATACACCAAAGTCTCTAAATTCCAGTCGATCTCCTTGAGCCAGGTAATCAGTCATTGTATCCAAAAAGGATTGGATCACACCGCGCACATCGTTAGGATGGACCCCTCTTTTTTGTGAAATGACCTGAATCAACTTCTTCTTGGTGATCGTTGCCATAACCTGAGGGCTCCCTTGTTTGCTCTTAACCCCTTTCCTAAAATATCGCTCGAAAAAAAGCAACCTTTAACTCGACTTTGTACATGTTTGACCTATGTGCAAAGTCGCGTTTAATCTAAAACAGAAACCAGAAGTTTTTTCTTTTTCCCAGAGCCTAACAGAAGATATTTCCCCCCAATCAGGTCATCTGCTCCAATTGCAAAAGACGGATCTTCGATCCGCACGTTATTAAGATAGGCCCCCTTATTTTGAATCAGACGCCCCGCCTCCCCTTTACTTGCTAAAAAACCCGATTGGACCATGAGATCTGTTAATTTAACACCCACGACTTGAGCTCTTTTAAGAGAAGCATGCGGCATATCAGCAGCAACAGCTTCCAAAGAAGCGACATCGAGCACAGCTTCTGCGCCCGGAGCGGCGTTTTGAGTCACTTTCAGCGCTGTTTCAAGCCCTTCTTCTCCGTGCATGAGTCTTGTCATCTCTTCGGCGAGTTTTTTTTGCGCCGTGTTAGGCGGTGTATTCGAGTCAGAAAGCCCCTTTTCATACCCCTGAATCTCTTCCATGGGCATGAAAGTAAGAACGCGCATCATCTTAATAACATCCGCATCGGGGATCCTGAAGAAGTACTGATAGAAATCATAAGGAGAACATCTGTCAGCGCTCAGCCAAATTGCCCCCCCTTCTGTCTTTCCAAATTTCTTCCCATCACTGCGAGTGAGCAACGGAAATGTCAAACCGTAGGCACTTTTTCCAGTGAGCTTTCGGATGAGGTCAATCCCTGCTGTGATATTTCCCCACTGATCGCTACCTCCCATCTGAAGGGAGACCCCATGTTCTTGATTCAGATAATAAAAATCGTAAGCCTGCAAAATTTGGTAGCTCAGCTCCGTAAAGCTAATCCCCTCTTCAGACTCCAGACGTGTGCGCACGCTATCTTTTGCCAGCATGGTCCCCACTCTAAAGTTTTTGCCCACATCGCGCAAAAAATCAATCATTTTAAAAGAAGAAAACCAGGTATCGTTATTAAGAATAAGCGGTCTTGCCGTCGAATGAAAAAAATCTAATACCGTCTCAAAATGACGACGGATTCTCGTGACATTATAGGTAATCGTTGCATCATCGAGCAACGGTCTTTCCACGCTCTTTCCAGAAGGATCACCGATCCTTCCTGTCGCACCCCCTAAAATCACAACCGGAGTATGCCCAAACTTCTGAAACCACCTCAAGAGAACGATCCCCACCAGATTCCCAATATGCAGACTATCGGCTGTGGGATCAAAACCGACATACGCCTTAATCGGCTTCTCACAAATCGCTTTTAAATCAGGGCTTGTGACAGCGTCAATTAACCCTCTCTCTTCAAGACACTCTAGAACATTTCCGGCCATATAAAATACCCATCAATAGTCCTCTAGGCTATCAGCTCTAGAATTAAAGATTAAGGAGATTCCACTAGTTAGAAAAAAATTGAGATGCTACGATATCCGGCCAATTAATGAGACCGTTGCAAAACTACGAAGATGTGAAAAAACAGGCCATTTTGATGAGATTTTAGGTAAGTGAACCCTCATATGCAGCACGCCCCGTAGAGAGCGAGCCCATAAACCTTAATCCGTTGCACAATCAAACCCGAGCTATATACCGAAAATGATTATCAACAAATCACAAATAGTTAATCAGTGAAATTCCGAAACACTAAAATATCTGATTTAAAAACTTATTTATATCAAAAAAAGGAGCAAAGATGTCGCCACTATCCATGCAATCAACCTTCCCTCATATTCCGACTCTTTGGGTAACGCCTCCTGACTCACAAGAACCCCAACAGTTAAAGATCCTAGAACTCTTAGATCTTCCCATAACGATCATCGCATTAATCTACGAGAAACTGGACGCTAAAGATAAAAAAGCTTTGGCTAATACATGCCGGCTAGCACGGGAAATTTTTTACAACCCAAGTGCCCTGAGACACTTGATTACCAAAGATTTAAAAACTCATTTATCAACACGCGTATCTATCATTGAACAAGCGTTAAAATTACAAACCCACGGCGGCACCCTTAAATTATTAGTTCGCCTGAGGATCAATCCGTGGGACCAAGAGGACATGACCGGGTGTTTGAAAATCACCTCGGATGGTCAAAAAGCTATTTTTGGAACAAAGAGTGGGATCATTCTCATTTGGGATTTATCTCAAAAGACATGTATTTGTCGCCTTAAAGGACATACACAGGAAGTAACTTGCTTACAAATTACCCCTGACGGCAAAAAAGCTGTTTCCGGATCAAACGAGCTTCGAATTTGGGATTTAATGACAATGCAATGCCTTCAGGTCCTTAAAAACCCTGCCGGAGATTCTTCAAACAATGCCGTATCGTCTTTACAAATTACTCCTGATGGCACAAAAGCTGTTGCGGGATTATCCAATGGAAATGTCCAGATTTGGGATTTAACGACAGGAAGCTGTCTTCTCAACTGTAACATACATACATTTCCAATCGACCTCTTATCAGTTACTCCCGATGGAACAAAGGCTATTTTTGCATCAACATCTCAGGCTATTCTTCAGATTTGGGATTTAACGACAAGAAAATGGCTTTCCTCTCTTACAGGACATCAAATGGTGGTAACTTCCTTACAAATTACCCCTGATGGCACAAGAGCTGTTTCGGTTTCAAACGATATTCGAATTTGGGATGTGATGACAGGAAAATGTCTTCAGATCTTGAAGATCGATCATAGCCAGGGTAATAGTTGGATAAATTGCGCACAAATCACCCCAGATGGAACAAAAGCCATTTTTGGATCAGAGAATGGGACTCTTCAGATTTGGGATTTGAATACAGGAAAATGTCTTTACTTTTTTAAACAGCATCATCCAGGAGAGCTAGAGCACTTACAACTTACCCCCGATGGAAAAAAAGTTCTTTCTAGCTCCTATCTCAAAATTATAAACAGATTGACTGGAGATGTCAGCTTTCAATCCACCCTCCAATTTACTAATTTAAATGGACAATCTCTCTCTACTGTACCCGCAATACAAGGGAGAATAACCAATATCACGATCCATCCTGACGGGCTCTCAGCGTTTATCTGTTATGAGGGTGAAGGGATCGATATTCAAGAGTGGGCCCTCACGATCCTAGATTCCTCTCAAAATGAGAGCAACTTGTTTGAGCCTCCCCAAATAGTGCGCTGCAAAGAGAGCGGTTGATCTGAGACTCCAGACTGTGTTGCAACTGAAACAATTTCTGAAAGAGAAAGATGGGTAGACTCCCGGATGACCTCTCTTACAGCAGAGACCTTGGCCTCATTCGTTGATCCCACAGCGGGGATCACATCCCCTCCTCTTGCCCTGAAGAAGAGCAACGCAGTTTCCGCATCATGGCTTTAATTTTTGGGCTCGTAGGCTCTTCTAAAGGATGATACACGTTTTTCGAAAGAGGAACTCTCTCCCTGTCTCTTTCTCGCTGTCGCCGAATCGCTTGTGCGGCCTTCTCGATTTTTTTTGGATCAATTTCCTGAGACTCAAATCGATCTTTTAACTTTCTTCTTGCCCTTTCTACCGCAGGGCTATCAGGGGCAACGGGTCTAATTTCTGCCATTTATATCACCTCAAAAAGGGTTAGGGGTTTCAATCCACTCCGTTCGTATCGAAAATTCTTTTTCGACATAATCCTTCAAAGCAAGGACACCAATTCTTTCGGTTGCGTAGTGACCGAGCGCAAAAAAGTGGATATCTCTTTCTCGTGCGATATCCCAGATCGGTTCATCAAAACTTCCTGTGATAAAACAATCAAGACCTTCACTTGCGGCCTGCTCGATCATCTTGTGCGCACCACCTGAGACCAGTGCAGCAGAGCTGATCATCTTTTTGGAAGCTAAAGCTGCATGAGCGACATGTCCGTAGTACTTTTCCAGTTTCTTCTGAAAATCAGCAGACGAGGTCGGGTTCATGATCCCCTTCACACCAATGGCAGATCTTCCATAAACTCCAAACGGCTTTAACTCGCGCCACTGCAAATCATGCGCTGCCTTCCAATTATTTCCATAGCGAGGATGGGCATCAAGGGGCAGATGGTAGGCCAAAAGAGAAGTCTCTGCTCCGAGCAAACTTTTAAGTTTCTCTTTTTTAGAGCCTGTTACAATCAGAGAATCCTTCGGCCAAAAGAGCCCATGATGCACAATCAAAGCGTCACATTTTTTTTCAATAGCCTCTTCGATTGCTCTTAGGTTTGCAGAAACAGCAAAGCCTACCCTTTTAATCTGCTCTTTTCCTTCCACCTGAATGCCACTGGGGGCATCTTCAAACTGATCACAGCTTAAGAGCTGATTTAAGTGCTGAGAAAGGTGTTGTAATGTAATCATCGTTGCCCTAAACATAAGTTCTATCGGTATATATCTCTTCTTTCTCCTTTATGTCTACAGACTTAATAAAACATGCGATTGGAAAAAAAGCAGCAGAGCTCGTAGAAACCGGTATGATTGTAGGCCTAGGAACAGGCTCGACATCTTCTTGCTTCATCGAAAGTCTCATTCTACGCTGTCAACAGGGTTTAAAAATTAAGGCAGTTGCAAGTTCTAAGCACTCCGAGCAACAAGCGCGTCAAGGAGGCATCCCCCTCATCGACATCAATACAATCACAAGCATTGACCTCTATATTGATGGCACCGACGCCATCGATCCTGAAAAACGGATGATTAAGGGAGGAGGTGGCGCTCTCACTCGAGAAAAAATTACAGCCAGCATGAGCTCTGAGATGGTTGTCATTTTTGATGAATCTAAACTTGTGAATCACTTAGGAAAACATCCACTTCCCGTCGAGGTCATTCCCTTTGGAATTCAAGCCACTCATCACAAAATCAAGCAACTAGGAATGAGTGCAAAGTGGCGGCTAGCAAAAGACAAATCCCTCTATGTTACCGATAACGGCAATTATATCCTCGATCTCTCTCTTAACACACAAGATCCCCCTGAAGAAATCCACGAAAAGCTCATCCACATCCCAGGTGTTGTGGAAACAGGCTTTTTCTTTGGCTTAGCAGGACGGCAAGTCATTGGATTTCGTGACGGCCAAGTGATTATAAAGGATTAAACCATGACCTCTGAACTCATTCCAATCACATTTAATAAGATCATGCAATCACGCGCCTACACGGTGATTATCCTCGGTACAGAGACAAAGCGTTTTGCCATCTACACAGATCCCCAGGTCGGAGAAAATATCCAGACACATCTTACAACGCCCCAAAAGCCAAGGCCTTTCACTCATGACCTCATCCTTTCGATCTTAAACGGCTTTGAGATCAAGCCCATCCAAATCGTAATCTCGGATATCGAAGACACGATCTACTTTGCAAGGCTCTATCTCGAACAAAAAATCGGGGAAAAGACAACCATGCTCGAGATCGACACTCGCCCGAGCGACTGCATGACCCTTGCCCTGATGCACAATATCCCCGTCTTCTGTAAACAGGAGCTTTTAGACAGAGCCGTCCCCGTCGAAGAGTAAACCGAGCTTTCTTTTGGAACCCACAAACTCACGCTTCGTTGATTTTGGGGACAGTCTGAGTCTTTTAATATTTTGCGTTGAATTTCACAGAGGCTAGCTGCAGAAGGGCACTGACAGCTTCTTCGGCATCTTCGCCCACAGCCTTGATCTTAATCTTGGAACCTCGGGTGGCCGCCAGCAGAAGAACTCCGAGAAGAGACTTCGCATTGACCTCCTGGAGCTGATAGAATAGGGTGATCTGCGATTTAAAGCGGATTGCACACTTGACAAGCTCTGTCGAGGGTCTTGTATGAAGCCCCTTTTCGTTGAGCACAATGAAAGAACTAAAGCACTCTTTCGTTTCGTTCACTACTCCCCCATCACACGTTCTAGTTCGTCCACAAGATTTCCAAAGTGGGTCATCGTTTCTCTGACAACAGAAGGCTCTGACATATCAACCCCTGCGCTTTTTAACACTTCCAGAGGAGGCTTAGAAGAACCTGCCGAAAGGAAGCCAACATAGCGCTGCAAGGCCTCTTTTTCTCCCGATAATACAAGACGGGAAAGAAACTGCGCCGCACTGACCCCCGTTGCGTACTGATACACATAGAAGCAGTAATAAAAATGAGGAATCCGAGCCCATTCGATGTCCACTTCATGATCGAGGACAACCTCCTCTCCAAAGTATTCTTGATTGATTTTGCGGTACTCTTTCTTGAGAAGAGAAGCTGTCAGCGGCACTCTATTTTCTGCAAGAGTATGGAGCTGAAGCTCAAATTCCGCAAAAAGGGTCTGACGAATCAGAGTTGCCCTCAAGGCATCGATCTTTTGTGTGAGAAGGTACGCCTTCTTTTTAGGATCGGTTGTTGTTTTAAGCAGATGCTGCATGAGAAGCTCTTCATGAAACGTCGAGGCTACTTCTGCTAGGAAAATTCCATACTGAGAGTAGGGATACGGTTGAAATTTACGGGAATGGAATGAATGCATGCTATGACCCGCCTCATGAGTGAGCGTCATGATGTCATTAAAAATCCCATGATAATTCATGAGAATATATGGCATGCTGTCATAACAACCACTCGAGTAGGCTCCTGTCCGTTTTCTCTTATTTTCATACCGATCAACCCACCTGTCTTTAAGAAGCCCCCCTTTTAAAATATCCACATAGTCTTTTCCCATGACACCTAGTGACTGGACAATAAGATCGACAGCTTCTGGGTACGGCATTTCGATCGTCACCCCATCTACCAGAGGCACGCTCAGATCATAAAGATGCAATGCATCGAGTTTTAGAACCTTCTTCCTTAAAGCTAAATACCGATGAAGATGGGAGATCTGCTCCCTGACTGCTTGAATTAATGAGGTGTACACAGACTTGTCAATTTCATGGGGAAATAAAGCCATCTCAAGGCACGATGGAAACTTTCTAGCTTTTGCTTCAAAAAGATGCTTTTGGATCTGTCCATTCAGGAGCTCGGCAAAAGTATTTTCAAAAGAGGAAAAGCTCCGGTGCAAGTTTTTAAAAGCGCCTTCTCTTAAAACGCGATCAGTATCCCGTAAGTACACCTGATAGGTTCCATGGGAAAGCTCCCGCTCGTTGCCCTTAGAATCGATGACGGGATGAAATTTCAAATCGGCATTGTTCAGCGCGCTAAAAGCCCGCTCTGCAGTTTCAACAGCATCACCCCCCAATGCGAGTAAGGCCTCTTCCTCAGCCTTAAGTGTGTGCGCCTTGGATCGCACAATCTTTTTGAGATAAATCCGGTAATCTTTGAGCTCTTCGGATTCGAGGTAGGCAGATAACTCCTGATCGCTCAAACTTAAAATTTCTGGCTCCATCCAAGCGGTCTCTTGCTTAAAGCTATGCAGCAAGGAGGTGACCTTCATAAAAGCTGTCTTGGCTTGATCTGCCGCCACATCTTCATCGTGTCTTAAGTGAGCGTAGGTATAAAGACGCGACAACTTGCGATCGAGGAGGAACAAAAGCTCCAGACACGAGTGGAGCCGTTTTGGTCCTTCCGATAAGGTTCCTTTAAAAGCCTCAAGCCCTGGAAAATAAGGGGTTACAAATCCATTAGAAACATCCGCTAGCTCTGCTTGCCAAACATCCCAAGAAGGATAAAGAGCCTCCACGTTCCAGCAATCACTTGGCTGGACCGCGCTTCTTTCCTTAACCTGATCACTCTTTTTTTCGATCGCTATTTCCATGGTAAATCATTCCTTTAAAAGCGGTTGTCCCTAAGAGGAGCACCTTACCCGATGGTCCCGTTGTAAGTCAATAGGACTTCTTTTTTAGCACTCAAAAAGATAAAGTGCTAAATCCCTTGTCAAAAAAAGAGCATTCGTTTACAATCAGCGTAGATTTTTTGAAGTTCCAGAATTAACGTTATAAGGAGATCAACATGACCCAACAAGCGACTAAAAAAACAACTTTAAAGCCACTTGGCAACCGCGTCCTCGTTCAGCGTCTTGAAGAAGAAGAGTCTCTCAAAGGCGGGATCATCCTCCCCGACACAGCAAAGAAAAAACAAGAAACGGCCAAGGTGATTGCCATTGGCACAGGCGGACAAACGTCCGACGGAAAACACATCCCGATCCCCGTCCAAGTTGGCGACAAGATCCTCATGGATAAATATTCAGGACAAGACGTCACCGTTGATGATGAAGAGTTTGTCATCCTCAGAGCCGACGACATCATCGCAACTATTAACTAATACTTTAAGGAGATCAAAAAACATGCCAGCTAAAAATATCAAGTTTAGAGAAGATGCGCGCCATAAAATCCTCAAAGGAGTGAAAGCTCTTTCTGCTGCTGTAAAAGTGACCCTCGGACCTAAAGGACGTAATGTCGTCATTGACAAATCCTACGGTTCTCCTCAGATCACTAAAGACGGAGTGACCGTTGCTAAAGAGATCGAGCTTGAAGACAAGCACGAGAACATGGGCGCTCAGATGGTCAAAGAAGTCGCCAATAAAACAGCTGACAAAGCAGGCGATGGAACAACGACAGCCACTGTCCTTGCAGAAGCCATCTATAGCGAAGGGCTTCGCAACGTCACAGCAGGTGCTAATCCCATGGAAATCAAAAAAGGGATTGAACTGGCTGTCAAAACTGTGACAACAGAGCTCAAAGGAATGAGTAAGCCGATCCAAGATAGAAAAGAAATTGAGCAAGTTGCGACCATTTCCGCAAACGGAGATGTCGAAATCGGTCAGATCATAGCCCAAGCGATGGAAAAAGTCGGTAAAGATGGAACCATTACTGTGGAAGAAGCAAAAGGTTTTGAAACCGTTCTCGATGTGGCTCAAGGGATGAATTTTGACAGAGGCTACGTCTCTGCTTATTTCATGACAAACCCCGAAGCACAAGAATGCGTTCTCGAAGATGCTTTCGTCCTCATTTACGAGAAGAAAATTGCTGGAATTAAAGAGTTTCTTCCCATCCTGCAAGCTGTTGCAGAATCTGGAAGACCACTTCTCATCATCGCAGAAGATGTGGAAGGAGAAGCATTAGCAACTCTCGTTGTCAATCGCTTAAGAGCTGGGTTGAAAGTCTGTGCTGTGAAGGCTCCAGGTTTTGGAGATCGCCGCAAAGAAATTCTCAAAGACATCGCCGTCCTTATCGGAGGAGAGGTGATCAGTGAGGAAGTCGGTCACAAGCTTGAGAACGTCACGATTGAAATGTTAGGACGTGTCAAAAAAGCTGTAATCGGCAAAGAAGAAACAACGCTTGTTGAAGGCGCTGGTGATAAAGCAGAAGTCGCTTCCAGAATTGCCCTCATTCGCAAGCAGATTGAAGAGTCCACATCAGACTACGACAGGGAAAAACTCCAAGAACGCTTAGCAAAACTTGCGGGCGGTGTTGGAATTATCCGCGTGGGCGCTGCCACAGAAATGGAAATGAAAGAGAAAAAAGATAGAGTCGATGATGCTGTCCATGCCACAAAAGCAGCTGTTGAAGAAGGGATTCTTCCAGGTGGAGGCGTCGCCTTCATCCGCTGTATCCCAGCCCTTGAAAAGCTCAGCGCTACCTTATCTGGCGACCGTAAAGTGGGCGTTGAGATCATCATGAAAGCTCTTTGCTACCCACTCAGACAAATTGCAGAGAACGCCGGCGAAGAAGGCTCTATCATCGTTCAGAAAGTCTCTCTAATGGGACTTTTAGAAGGATGGGATGCGTTGAATAATGTTTTCGGCAACATGCTCAAGATGGGAATCGTTGACCCAACAAAGGTCTCCCGCCTTGCGATCGAGCTGTCTGCATCGATTGCAGCGCTGCTTCTCACAACAGAGGCCATCATCACCGACGAAGTCGATGACAAAGCACCTGCTCCTGCAGGAATGCCAGGTGGCGAGTACTAAGAAAAGGGAAAATCCCTTTTTGGCAAAAGGAGCCATCCCCTTGCGGGGGTGGCTCTTTTTTTTCTTGCAAAGAGCCTCTCTTTCCTGTTATCGCGTAAGACATGGGAAAGATCTTTGCGGGCACGTTTGTTGTCATTCTGCTAGGATGTGCGATCTTATCTGGGATTTTGTGGTTCCGCCTTCCCGATGTTCTTTCATCACGTCTTTCGACAAGTCTAAATGTTCCCGTCAGTATCGGAGGGATGACCCTCTCTTGGAAAGATTTGGGAATTCACAATGTGACGATTAGTAACCCAGAAAAAGCAAAGCAACCCACCGCGTTTTCCTGTGAACAGATTGACATCATGGCGGCGCCCACCCAATTTTTTAAAAAGGCGATCACAATCGATACGATTACCCTGGATAACATCTATCTCGATCTGGAATTTGATTCTGCATCGACAACGGATGGAAACTGGACACGCATCATGGCAGGCATTGCCAAGCAGCCACAGGAATCTAAATCCGATAAGTCGGTGCTCATCCGAAAAATGATTTTCACAAATATCACGGTGGATGTCCTCTACGTCAAAGAGGGAGGAAGAGTCCAAAGGCTACCAACAATTGATCGCATTGAACTGACCAACATTAGTAGCGAGGGGGATTTCCCAACCGATCAGATCATGAATTCTGTCTTAGGACAAATGCTTAAATCCGTATTCATCCAGCAGAATCTAAAGAACATGCTCGATAATGTGCTGAATACGCCAGGAAACTCTCTTAATAAAGTCATCAGGCCTTTCAAAGGCTTTTTTAACGTAGTTCCGCACCCGCTAGAGCCATCTCTTTAAGGGCTTTTTCTTCGCCATCTAACCCCGCGCATCCTAACCTATCAACACAGACAAAAAAACCTTCCTTGAGAGCATCCATGACAGTGAAATAGACGCAGACATCGGTGGCAACACCCACGACATGAAGCTCTGTGACACCAAGGCTCTTTAGATAGCTACTTAAGCCGGTGGTTCTTCCTTTGGCATCAAAAAAAGCGCTATAGCTGTCACAAAGAGGATCTATTCCCTTACGCAGAATCATCGTGATGGGTTTGGGATCAAGCGTTGAAACAAGCTCTGCGCCCTTCTCTCCTTGAACACAGTGGGAAGGCCATGGCCCGTCATGAGCGGTGAAACTTGCATGCGTGTGTGGGTGATAATCTTGCGTTGCAATCACACAATCAAAATTTTCCATGATCTGGTTGATGTGAGAGATAATCGCGCGTCCTCCCGCAACAGGAAGAGCGCCTTCTGGCATAAAATCATTTTGCATGTCGATAATAAGAAGCGCTTTTTTCATCCCTGTTTTCTCACATGGCGCATCACGCGTATTTTTTCTTCATGCAAAGAGGCTTCAAGCCCAACAAAGTAGGGCTGGGGGTAAAGAAACCGACGCATTCCAGGATGAAATCGGGATAACTCCTCAGCCGCATACTTTCGAATCTCTTGAAGTGAATGAAACGGATAAATACGTTTTCCCTTCCTTACAATCGGAATCAGAAGCTCTTTATACTGCATGTCTCCCGTAATCTTATGCACTTGAGACGGATCAAACGGATGGATACTGACAGGTTTTTCTTTCAAGGGTTTTTGAATGTCGTAGACCATATCGAGGAGATTTTCTTGATTGTTAAAGTATCTACGCACTTGCAAAATGCCAGGAGTTGTGACTTTAGCTAGCTGCTCAGAAACCTTCATCTTATGAATCCATTTTCCTGCTTTATCTTGAATGGCAGAGAGTTTGTAGACCCCATCGAGCGCTGGTTGATCTTTGGCGGTCACAAGATTGGTTCCAACCCCCCAGATTGAGATCTGCGCTCCTTGATGCTTGAGATCTCGGATGATCGATTCATCCAGTTCATTACTGGCCATAATCTTGGCATCTTTAAAACCTGCCTCATCGAGCATCTTGCGAATCGCGATACTCAGGTGCGCAAGGTCTCCTGAATCCAGGCGCACGCCAATCATCTCAACCCCTTTTTTACGCATCTTCTTAGCTGTTGCGATCGCCTTTTTAGCCCCTTGAATCGTATCGTAAGTGTCGATCAAAAACACACATCCGTGTGGCATAACCTCTGAATAAGCATCAAAAGAGAGCTCTTCATCATCAAAAGCCATCACCCAACTATGCGCGAGCGTCCCATGAACGGGAATCCCAAAAATCTTTCCCGCTAACACGTGAGAGGTCCCATCACACCCTCCGATGAACGCCGCTCTGCTCGCAGCAATGGCCCCGTCAATTCCTTGCGCTCTACGCATGCCAAATTCCATCACGCGATCCGGGCGCGCCGCAAAACATACACGGGCTGCTTTTGTGGCAATCAGCGACTGAAAATTGATGATATTTAAAAGAGGGCTCTCCAGCAGTTGGGCCTGCAAAATGGAACCTTGGACCCTTACGATCGGCTCATAGGGAAAAGCAACCGTTCCTTCCACCATCGCATCCACATCGCAAGAAAACCTTAGAGCCTCGAGATACTCCAAAAAAGCCTTTTCAAAAAGAGGATCCCCTTCTGAGTTTTTTAAGCTTTCCAAGTAAGCAAGATCGCTCTTTGAGTACTGAAAATGCTCTAAAAAACTTAAAAAAGTCTCTAGACCAGCTGTCAGCGCAAATTCCCCATTAAAAGGTTTTCTTCGAAAGGAGAGGTAAAAAACAGCCTGCCGATCTGCCAATCCCTTCTTCCAGTACCCATAAGCCATCGTCAGGGCATAAAGGTCTGTGAGCAGCGCAAGGGATTCCTTATAGAGGGTTGGCAAATAATCTTGAGAATGCATAAAAAATCCAATTTTTGATCCCTCGAACAGCTTACCTACTTGAGTAAAAAAAGGGAAAGCTCTTTGAGAAATAAGGCTTTTCGAGGAATAATAAGGAAAAATGCGCTACTTTTATTGTTTATTTCTGCTTTCCCCCTTAACCGCTCTGCCAGCTGTTGCGCTTCCTGCTGCCCAGCAGCCAGTGGCTCCTAAAAATTCTCTCTCTAGCAAAGTCCAAAAAGCCAAAGCCGGAGATTTTATCCTCTCCTCGTATAGTAAAATCTATAGTCTTCTCTTCATCCGAGAAATCCGTGGCTCAGAGCTTTTCCTAGAAGAGATTACTTTCCCCTCTGACGGGGTGGATCCTAAAAAAATGAATTGGCAAGTTTTCTTAGACAACCAAGCTAAGGGAAATACGTCCTGGACGATCTACCACATCGATCTTAACACAGCTGCGCTTCTCGGCTGTTACTCTGAAACAAAAAAGGGATGGATCGCTCTTGAAGACTCTGAGCAATTCTTAACGAAGCTTCTGTTTATGAATTTTGACAAAGTCCCCTACTCCGATCGGCGCAAAATCGGGCCTGAACCCGCATTTGGAGAAAGCGACACGCGCGCCGTCTGGAACCCGCCACTGACCATCCTCGGAAAAAAAATTACCAAGCCAGAATTTGAAGTCTGGCGCGGAACGTGGCCTAAAGACGGCTCCGAACTGGCCGGTTGCCGTATCGAGCTCTTTTTCAACGCACAGACCCCAAACTTCGCCTTTCCTCACTGGATCGAAGTGAGAAGCACCCACTACACTTTCAAGCAGCACATCGTCGATTCAGGAACCGACCTGCGCTCACCTGTGGTGCTTCCCATAAAGCCCTCCCGCAAGGCTTAGACTACACTCTAATCTATCGCTGCATCTGGAGAAGCTGACCGGGTCGCAGGAGCTACCGCTGCATTCCGGTTCCAAAACTCTTTTTCGTACACAGCAGACCCCACAGCAACACTAGAGGAAAGAACCCTTCCAATGCCTGCCCATGCAGTGCTGAACACCCCTAAAGGTTTCCAGTTATTTTGTTTGTAAGATAAGAATCGATCGAGAACATGCTTAAGTTCCGTCGCTTCACCATTCCAACCTTCCAGTTCTTTCATCACGTTAAGATAGGCGTTTTCAGTAGCTTCTGCCCACTTATAAACTTGATCTGCATTCTGCTGAGAGACTCTCTCTTTCTCCTCTTTGACTGCTTTAAATTCAGTAAATTGAGCTTGCGCTACGAATCTAGTCCCGACGTCGTCTAAAGGTTGCGTGGAAGCTAGAAACTTCCCAATTAACTTCAGTTGCGCAGCTAAGGCCCCTATTTTACAAACCTCTTCCTTTAAATATCCTGCAAAGTCTTGATAGAGCGTCACACGCTGATCTAAAGCTTGCGCATTCGTGATATCTATCCGGCCGTTTTTTAGCTGCGTATTAAAGACAATAGCCGCTTCTCTAAAATTCGCTAGAACACTTGCCACTTTTAAGATACGAGGCGCTTCTTGCTCGTGTAATGCTCGGGTTCTCTTGAAAACATCTAGACATAGAGCTTCTCTCTTGCCTAAAAGAGCCCCAGCATTCACTGTTTCCTCTTGAGGATCCACAACGCCCTCTCTTGGAACCTTTGTACAACCAGATTCGAGAAATAACCTAAGAAACTCAACAGTCGCGGGGCCATGACGTTCCTCAAAAGCCTGAAGAACCTTCGCTCCCACTTCAATAAATTCTGTCTTTCCAGCTAGAATTGCATCCCTTTTGTTCGTGCTCTGTTCATCAACTTTCTCAGCGAGAGGACAAAACCCTTCGGCTGCAGCCATAAGAGCTTCCCAGCTGCCACCTTTTTCACTAGGGTTGTTTCGAGAGCTGGCAGCTAAAAACTGTTCAGCATCGCCTAACTGGGCAGCAACTACCCTTGCTTTTTCGAAAGAATCCATTAAAGTCCAGTAATTCTTAAGGCACTGATCCTTCTGGCGGATAGCACTTGGGTCTTTACGCTGTTCTGCAGTCATAGCGCTATATTTCTGCTGCGCTGCCGTCAGAACACTAGAGAAATGAGCAAGCTCTTGAAATCTCTCAGCGCAATGTCCCTTGTAGAAAGTCTCTAAGGCTTGCGCTCCCTTAAAAACCGTCCTTTTAATTCGATCAATCAAAACATCTTTGGAGAGATGATATTGATTTTGGAGTCCTGCCTCTTGACTCCGAATTTCTGCGTGAATGATTTCTAGATGTTCGAACACGCTACTAGCTGATATTTTTGTTGCCATAACAACCCCCTTAACAAAATGTTAATAAAAAAATCACGTCTAATCAGGCAGGACTCATCGGTACAGTCTCAACCGAAAGCCCGCTCTCTAAAGAGGTAAATTTTTATCACAAATTCTATTAAATTTAAAAGTTATTTTTAATAAATCTTAACACAATCCTAAAAAATGGAATGGGTTTTGGAAACGCAAGCTCCTCTGAATTTTTCTTGCTCAGATTTCCTACGATCCCTTAAAGTCGTCTCTTCCTCAGGTGTATCGTAGGTGTTTTTTGTTATTCCGGTCTAACTTTCAGTCTTTGCGTAAGTCCAAAGCACTTCTCTTGCACACTTTTCAACTCTATAAGAAAAAAAAGCATAAGCTCCTCCCCGCGGATCGAGAACAGATCGAATCGGCTTGCAAAGCTCTGGAGAAAGCTCTTTTAGAAAAAGATAGACAAGCAGCCCACGATCTCTCTGTGAGTCTTCAGGAACGCTCTCGCTTGGTTTTAAAAAAAACCTTCCCCGAGCAATCACGGGACCTGATTTTTGCTCTTCTCTTTGCTCTTAGCGTCGCGGTTGTCATCCGTCAGATGTGGTTTGAGCTCTATGAAATTCCCTCAGGATCGATGCGACCTACTTTAAAAGAAAAAGACCGCCTCATCGTATCTAAAACCGATCTCGGCATCAATACACCGCTCACAGTCAAACATTTTTATTTTGATCCAGCGCTTGTCAAACGCAATAACATCGTGATCTTTTCTGGCGAAGGAATGGACATTCCTGATGTCGATACACGCTACTTTTATCTCTTTCCTGGAAAAAAACAGTATGTGAAAAGACTGATTGGGAAACCTGGAGACATCCTCTATTTTTATGGAGGACAGATCTACGGAATCGACAGTGCTGGAAACGATATTTCAAAAGAGCTTCAAGATCAAAAACTCTCAAAAATTGAGCATATTCCGTTTATCGACTTCATGCGCAAGGATACAACATCTCTAGGCTCTACACCCCATTCTTATCCCAGCCTTGTGCTCTATCAGATGAATGAACCTGTTGCAAAACTCTCGGTCTCTTCCCACCACCATGTTCATGGAGAGATGCTTCCACTCACAGGCATTCATGATCCCAACGCGCCTCCTGTCAAAAATTACTCTGATTTGTGGGGGATAGGTCATTTTGGAATGACACGCCTGCTCACTCAAAATCAGGTTAAGTTTTTTACGAACCAAGATCTCTCTACGCTTAAGGATGCACCGCTTTACCTAGAGATCCGCCACCATCCATCACTTGCGACGGCAAAACTCACCCACGATGAAGCAGGAAAACTACGTCCAGTTCTTGGATTTGAGACATCGATTATCCCCCTAGAAGAGCATCACCTCCAAGCTCTTTTTAAAGCTCTTTACACAGCGCGCTTTGAAGTGAAAAATGGTTTTGCTTACCGCTATGGGACGACACCTAACCTTTCAGGACAAAACATCTTTTTGCCTCATTTACTGCAGGTCCCTAACGGAACCTACGAATTTGATGCGGGAAAAGCTTACCAAATTGGATGGCAAGGAATTACGCATCTGCTGCCAGAGACAGCTCCTCTTTACTACTTCGATGTCCAAAGGATCCAACTTCTCTACAACGTCGGAATCGAATGGGATATCCGCTATTCCCCTCAATCAAAATACCAAAGATTGCATCCCGCTCGTTACGTCTATTTCAGAAATGGTGATCTCTACTTAATGGGAGAGCCCGTTTTGAAAAAAGAAGACCCTACCCTTGCCAGCTTTGTCTTAGCAGAAAAGAAAAAACAGGAAGACTCCACTGGACTCAGCCCCTATACTGCCTTCGTGGATCAAGGACCTCCTCTACGAACAGATGGCTCTATCAATGTGCCTCTCATCCGTCAGTATGGCCTTGAAATCCCACCAGGCATGTACCTTGTCCTCGGCGATAATCATGCCATGAGCGGCGACAGTAGGGAGTTTGGGTTTGTTCCGGCAGGAAATCTGCGAGGAGGCCCTTCTCTGATCTTCTGGCCCCCGGGTGCACGCTGGGGAGCCCCCAACCAACTGGGCTACCCGTGGATAACCCTCCCTAATGTCGCCATCTGGATCCTAGCAACGCTTTCCATCGGCGGCAGCTACCTCTACTGGAAACGACGCCACAAGCTCCCCCTCCAGTACTGAAGAGAGGGAATTGTTAACGTGAAGGCGCAAAGAAAAGAAAGGTGAAAGTTTTTCTTCCCTTTGCGCCTTCGCGTTGAAAATTTTCTCTTCTCCCTCTCTTTCTCTTCTAGAGGCGCTCGACAGCGATCTCAGTTTCTTCGCCGTTAAGATCCCATGTGACAGCGCCTGGTTTGGATTCAAAGATAATTTCCTTCGCCAAGACTTCATGAGAAATCAAGTCTTTGTACTCTCCAATCATCTTTTTCACACGCTCTGTTGTCTTTAAGAAAATTCGGATCCGGTCGGTGACATGAAAATCCGCATCGCGCCGCATCGTGTTGACTTTGTTAATGAGCTCACGGGCCAGCCCTTCGATGAGGAGTTCTTCCGACAGCTGCGTATCAAGAGCCACAGTCACTTCTCCAGCGGTTGCTGCAATGACTCCTGCCTTGACCTTACGTTCAACAGCGACATCTTCCGGCGTGAGCACAATCTCTTGGTTTTCAACGGTGATTTTTAGATCGTGACCGGTTAAGAGCGTTTTAAGCTCGGCTTGAGAAAAGGCTTGAATGCGCGTTTTGAGTAGCGGCATCAAGGCTCCTACTTTTTTACCCAACACTCTAAAATTAGGAATCGCGATGAGCTGGACAAACGCCCCCTCATCTCGCACAAGCACCACTTCTTTGACATTGAGCTCATCGGCAACCAGTTGTTTTTTCCTCTCAAGAGCGTGCGCAATCGTATCATTGGTGGTGATCAGATGCGCTTTTGGTAAGGGTTGTCTGACTTTGAGCTCATGCTCCTTACGCAGGGCATGCCCAAGACTGACCACCTGTTGAACCTCTGCCATTTCTTGTTCTGAAGTCTCAAGGCGAATATTGAGATTTTCTTTAGGGAAATCACAAAGATGCACCGATTCGGGATCCGAATCTGTTTTCAGTTCTTGATAGATCGCTTCACTCATAAAGGGAATGAAAGGCGCTGCGATTTTTGAAAGCGCAAAAAGCACCGTATAGAGTGTCTCAAAAGCCTCTCTGCGATCGCTACTTTCCTCATCCGCCCAAAAACGGGTTCTATTTCTGCGAATATACCAATTGGTGAGTTGATCGATAAAAGAAACAAACGGAAGTGTTGCGGCATTCAGATCGTAAAGATCCATGGCTCCCTTCACATCGAGAATCAGTTTTTGCAAGAGCGATAAGATCCACTGATCGATCTCTGCTTTGGGACGTCCAAAAGAACCTTGAGGGCTCCATTTGTAAATGGTTGCATAGGTCGAAAGAAATAAAAAGCTGTTCCAGAGAGGAATCAGCACCTGGCGGGAGACAAGTTCTACTCCCCTTTCTGAAAAACGCAAATCTTCCGCTTTCACAGCGGGACTATTCAAAAGATACAGGCGGATCGCATCAGCGCCAAAACGATTGATCACAGCTTCTGGCTCTGGATAATTTTTTAGACGCTTGGACATCTTGGTTCCATCTTCGGCCAAAATGATCCCATTGACGATCACATGCTTAAAGGCTGGCTGATCATAAAGAGCTGTACTGAGCACATGAAGTGTATAGAACCATCCCCTTGTCTGATCAATCCCTTCCGCAATGAAATCCGCTGGGAATTTTGATTGCCACTCTTCTTTTTTCTCAAAAGGATAGTGATCCTGCGCATAAGGCATCGATCCCGATTCAAACCAGCAATCAAAAACCTCCGGAACTCTCCGGTAGACTTTCCCATTTTCTGTGAATGTGAGCTCATCGATGAAATGCCGGTGAAGATCTTTCACCTCTTTGCCCACTTTTTTTTCTAATTCTTGGATACTGGAGATCACGCGAATCTCTCCATCGTCACTTCGCCACAAAGGGATCGGTGTTCCCCAATAGCGATTTCTGGAGATTGACCAGTCCCTGGCATTTTCTAACCATTTCCCAAAACGCCCACTCTTGATGTGTTCGGGCATCCAGTAGATTTTTTGATTAGCAGCAATTAGCCGCTCCTTAACCCTTTCCACCGATACAAACCAGGTTCTCACCGCTTTGTAGATGAGCGGTGTATCGGATCTCCAACAAAAGGGGTATCTGTGACGGATCTGGGTTGCATGAAAAACTTTGCCTTCAGCTTTTAACCGACGCAAAATGTCTTTATCGGCGTCTTTAACAAAAAGACCTTGGTACTCGGGAACTTCCGCTGTAAATTTCCCATTTTGATCGACAGGACAGACGACATCGATTCCCGCCTTAAGGCACGCATAAAAGTCCACTTCTCCAAAGGCAGGTGCCGCATGGACAAACCCTGTCCCCTCTTCCAAGCTTACGCTCTCTTCTCCGACAAGAAAAAAGCCTTTATTTTCTTTAAAATAGGAAAAAAGTGGCGTGTAGCGTTTCCCGAGCAACTCTTTTCCAAGAACGGTTCCAACAACGGTGTAACTGTCAGGTTCTTTAAAATGCGTTCCAATTCTAGATTTTGCAAGGATATAGGTCTTTCCGCTCTTCTTCTCTAAAACTCTTGCGTACTGCGCATCCGGCTGCACTAAAATCGCAAGATTGGATGGCAGTGTCCACGGGGTTGTCGTCCAAAC
>JACCDG011701460.1_pt1 | contig 27474 bp, 35 predicted proteins | sample 7442471 | NCBI WGS metagenome assembly JACCDG01 (sample SAMN15323444, study PRJNA562643) | freshwater metagenome | isolation source: river surface water | place: USA:Blue River Watershed | collected 2017-08-17 | reverse complement strand
GATAAGATTCTAGAGAATTGTCTTTCGATTTGTAAAGTCTCTGTGCTTCTGCTAACGTCTTTAGTAGGGCTCGGCCTTCTTTTTCTGTTTGTATACCCAGTAGTGTCGTATCTCCAAGGTGTGCTCTACGGCCTTTATTAAAGCCAAACTTAGGCATCTTGATGTACCAGTTGTTATTGTACTCAACGTGGAACCCAGGACGATAAGGAAGTTGTTTTGAAAGATTAAGAGGAGCAGGACGGCTGCTCTTGACTACGACGTAGTGAATAGGCTCTTTGTAGTTCAAGAGATCGTTTATATCTCGCTTACTAGGATCATACACACGAAGAGCAATATACCCTGCCTGCTTCTTAGAAAGAACAGCATCTAGCTTAGCTTCAGGAACTTCTTTAGCTAATGTACTCAGTCGGACAACAGTAGGTGCTTCTCCTTCGACGTACACAAGGACGTTAGCGTCATCCCTAGAGTTAGCAGGGAGCTTGTCAATCTTAGTAGCTTCGATGTCTAATGCTTCGTCTTTACCAGTCTTGACGTTAGGAAGCCTGACCTCATGGGTCATAGCACCCTTCCTAATCTTGTCTCTAGCAGCGTTCAGCGAGCGAACCTTCCAATCGAAGTCAGACAACTGAACTTGAGTAAAGTAAGCATCAGCCTCATTCTCAGTAACAGGTCTACCTACGTGCTGGAGATAGGCTTGATTTAGTTCAGATGGATTAGTATAAAACATACCACGAGTATCAGGATCACCTGGGACACGATAGCTGTCTCTGTTGACAGCCATGATCTTGTCCAAGTCTTTGAACTGCTGCTTAGTCAACTTCTCTAGCGTAGGACGAACAACTGAAGCTACAATCTCACCAAGATGGGTAACACCATGAGTAGTAGCAGCACGTTGTTCAGCTTGGAACTTAGAGACTTGCTCCTTAGCTCCCATTACTGATTTGACGTAGCTCCAAGCAGAAGCAGGTCCTGAGCTGTTCTCAGTAGTCATCAATCCAGAAAAGACTTCAGGACGACCTTCGCCTACGTCTATATTTGTCTCGATGACAAAGTTATCTGGTCCTAGCTCCTTAATCTGGAACTCTTTAAACCTATACCTCTTACGGGCTCCTTGAAGAGCACCCGACCAAGTTGTATACGCTGACTTGCCCCCATCCTTACCCCACTGGACAATCATCTTACCAGTATTGGTTTCTGTCTGCTCAGGAAGAACACGCTGGACAGACATGATGTTGTCAGACAGCTTGGGGAATAGTTTTTTGTATTCTGCCAACGAAGTATCAAAAGCAGCTTCAAGAGCTTCAGAAGTCAGTGTCGCAGGACGAAGAACATGGACAGCAGAGTTAAGCTTCTTTAGATTGTTCTCTGACAGAGCAATCAACCGTTCTGTATAAGTCAGCGGAAGAGGACCCATATCAGTCGCATGGTACTTAGCGTTGTACAACGAAGGGGTCTGCTTCAACATATCGTCTACCTGAGCAATAGTAACGTCAGGAGCGTCTTTAGGTGCAGCAGCACGAGCTACAGCTTCTCTAGCAGCAGCCTCAGCAGCGTCTTCTGTATGCCCAGCATTAGCTAGGACGTCAGGGATAGTCGCTACCTTCTGATTAGCTGCTTTCGTAATCTGTTTCATACGAGCGACAGTCTTAGGCAGCTTAGTAGCACCTTTAGCAAGATTGGCTACAGTACCTGAAGTAGCAACGTCTACGATGTTAAAGAAGTTGTCAATGTCAGCGTCAGAAGCTCCGTACGATACGAGAGCGTCAGCAAACTTCTGGGCGTCTAACGGATTAGTTTCAGCAAGCCGGTTCATCTCCTCTTCTGCTTGTCGCTTGAACTCAGCAGGAGGAAGCTTGTACAACTTCTGGACTTGACCAATAATAGCCTGACCAGTAAACTCTAGGTTGAACTCTCTACCGTGGCTGGCTATATTAGCCCATTGGAGAGGAGTCCAAGATAAAGCTGTATAACCAAGATAAGGACCCCAGCCCATGCCAGAGACCTTCTGGTTATAGTCCTCAGACAGTTTTAGAGCAATCTGTTTGTTCGTAGTCAGCTGTTGGCTGGCTTGATAGAGGATTTCAGCAGTCCCTGGATTAGCTGCTTCCTCTTCCTGCTGGGCTTGGTCTGTACTTAAACTCTGAAGGGTATTGACAGCATTCTCTGCATACTTGCTCTCAAGGACAATAGAGGGGTCTACAGGGGCTACGCTAGCTAGAGCTGCTATATACTCAGGATCACCTACAGACCCTCCAGAAACGCTTCTAATTGCGTCTGGGAGCATGTTCTGAGCAAGGGTACTCCTAGTCAGCATATCCTTGTAAGATGCACTAGTCCGAAGGTCTGTTTCGTTACCTGAAGCTACGATCTTGGTCAGGGTTTCTGTATCAGGACGATCCTCGCCAAGAGCGAACTCGTATTTAGCTACACGCTGGTCTAGGATAGTCTTGTCCGTTACCGCTGGGCTTAGACCCTTGGCAGTTAGATCGACGGAAGGACGGACTTCTTCTTTCGCTGTTAAATCAACCATTAGGCAGTCTTGAACAAAGAAGCTGAAGCACGATTAATCTCACCTGAGTTACTAGCTATGACCTGACCTACCTCCTGAATACCTTCACCGACAGAAACTAAAGCACCTGCTTTGGCGTACTGTGTACTAGTTTTAAACAAACCCCCAGACAGAGCAGCATCTTGATTAATAGCTTGGACACTTCTAGCTCCTTGTGCTACGATCTGAGACTGACCACCAGAGAGAGCAGAACTCTCACCAGCACCTTGATTGTACGCACGGGAGGTAGCCTGAGCACGAGCAACCTGAGCCTTACGGAGTTGCTCACGACGCAACCGAGTAGCCTCTAGCTGAACTTGTCTCTGACGGAGAGCATCAGCCTTACGTTGTGCTTTGTACTGTCCGTACTGACCGTACGCTGACACTACCATACCACCAGCAATTAAGGCGGCTGCTACTGGACCTGCTGTCATTTAATCCTCTTCATGTAGTATTCTTCCTGTTTACCGAGGGAGCGTATGCGACCCATCATTATAGTCTTACAACCTACTAGCTTAGCCCAATGTTTAAACGCACCATAAAGGAGTTTCTTATTTTGGAAATTATTGTATCTAGGCAAGATGAAGAATGCAAGTTCAAGCCCTGTCTTCTCAGTGACATTGAACAACTGATTGACAACTTTTCCTGCCAGTACGGCTACGACCTTACCTTCAACCTTGAGACAAAGTATAATATGGCTTGGCTTACTATTGAGCATTTCTTTGGCGAGGAGGTAAACAGACTTTTGATCGAAGGTCGTAAAGCGGAAGTGGTAACTTTGTTTAAACAACTCGTGAACAAGATAAACGATGTCGTCTAAATCTTGTTCTTCCGCAAACTTAAGTTCTAGAATCTGCCGTCTCCCATGCTGTCCATCCTAGAATAAAGAAAGGCTTTTGACCATCATTTTCAAAGTACAATTGAAGGGCAGGACCTGTTCCTCTAACCAGCAATCGACGACGGACGATTGATCTGTCTGCTCGTCTATCGCTATACCCTTGTTGCCTAGAAGACCACTTACCACTATCAGACGAAGTAGAGAAGTCCCATCTGCCTTGAACGTAAAACCCTGAGTTAGAGTACGCTTGTGAGAATAGCGTTATATACTCTGAGTTAAAGTTCTTATCTCCTTCAGCATGGACTTGAGTACCTGTAGAGAAGTAACTCCCAAATGGGTACTGTTCACTAAAATCTGTCTCCCAATCGACGTAGTTATAGTTATTAGCCTGCCCCCAAGACAAGTTGTTAGTTGCACCGTCAAGGTTGTTAGTTATAAGATAAAGGAACTTAGGGATGAGTTCAGAGCCTGTAACAATACCAGGAACAACAACTTCTTGTAGCGCAAGATTGATAACGAACTCTCCACCACCGTCTATTACGTTATCGTCTGAGACAAAAGCACCGACAGTATCAAGAGCAATAATGCCTTGGATACTTGGGTTGTCTTCTGTCAACTCAATACTCCAAGGATAGAAGATACCCTCTACGACGTTGTAATTGAGTACACGATCATACTTAAATGCGTCAGAGGCAGAACCAGCAGCAGTACTTCTGTACAGCCATTGGACTTTCTTTTCGACAGGAGAATAAGCACCTTTAGCGTAGAAGAGGTTGTTAGAGATAATACTTTGGTAGAAAGTCTTGATGTTGTTCTCAGTAATACTCTGGACCTGCCAGCCACCCTTGTCGTTCATTGTCATGGCGTAGATACCATCGTTAGTGAACCACATAGGCACACCTTCAACTAGAACAAAGGAGTAAGCAGATAATGTTGCAACAGAAGAAATCTTCTCTACGCTATAATCATTTGCTACGAACCCAGTCCCTTGGGAACCTGTTACGAGCCAAACGCCATTGGTACAGAAGACAAAGAGGTTGTTCTGGATTGGCACAAGCTTTACTATCTGATTGGCTTCAAGAATGTCAACTACCCCACCGTCAGTGGCTAAGAGGTCACTTAGGTCCTCAGAAGTAGGATCATTCTTCTGAAAGCACTTACCAATCTGACTATCTTCCTCGATGATCTGCGTGTAGTACAGCTTACCAGTATATTTGTAGTTGTTGACACCACCGTACCAGATACGACCAGCAAAAAAGGCGACAGCACTAGGTCTTTGGTTATCTGAAGTTTCGACAGCTAGTCCTGCGATACCCGTTCCATTGGACTCAGGGCCTTGGACAGAAATAGCTGACCTGTCAAAGTAGAAAGCATTATCTATGTAATGACCACGAGGGGCAGGAGAGTTACCTATAGCCCGACTGTCAAACCTGTCTTTATTAAACTGATTACGACTATCCTTGTAGAACCACCATATATCAGCGTTACTAGGATGTGTAGACTTATATTGGTCCCAGAAAGAAAGAACGTTCTGGATGCCTTTATTATCTAAGTCACCACCTTCGTTGCCTGTTCCACACTTAACACGTATGTACCAACCTTGATTGTAAAGATTGTACTTATGGGCAGGGGTAATAGTTCCATTAGGACGGTGATCGTACGCAGTCGTTCCGTCATCAGGAATACCACCCATATCACGAATAAGGATTTCGTACTGGGTGACAGTTATACTATCGGTGATCTCTGAGTAGACGACGTATATAGGCTCACACTTAGGATGGACAATGAACAGTCTACCCTTACCGTTAGCAAAGTCTGCTGCCACATCCTGGATTTCGTTCAGAGAAGCTGCACCTGCTTTGTAGTTCTCAAGATTGATGCTAAAAGCTTTTCTGTTCCTAGAGACATTCCCGATCTCATCAGGAAGGAAGAAAGATATTCTAGCACCCTCTTGAAGGACAACGAACAAAGAAGTACCAGACGAGCCAGCGTACTTCCAGATGTACTCCTTCTTAACACCGTTAGTGCTTAACTGAGGAACAACATCTGCATTGTTTTCGTAATCAATTCCGGGACGACGAGATACGATACCAGTATCATCAATCTCACAGTTCCAGATTTCAGAGCAAGCGTCATCAGGGAAGTCAATTCCAGAAGCTTCTGTAATCAACCCCTTGGTGAACTTCTTCTGCTGGATAGTCCCGGATTGCCTAGCCATTAATAATATTTAGTACTCTTAGGAGAAGGTTTAGGGAGCTTGTTCTTTTTCTTCATGCCAGCTTCTTTATAAGGATCGCCGTAGTTGACAGTATAGTCGTAGCCGGGTTTATTGCCTACAGCAGTAGACGTATAACGATCCTTGCCGGTACGCGCACCTTTAAAGTATGTACCACCTTTAGGCATTTACAGTCTCCTCTTTACGGAAACGTTTCTTGATTTCAAGAGGCGGAGCCATCTCGACTTTCTCAGGAACGATCTTAGCATAGCCATTGTATTCATTACTATTGACAAACCGATTGACAGCCTGACGAGCTAGATCAATATCAGTAAACTGGCTCTGGAGCGCAAAAGGTGTAGCACCAGCATGCCATTTAATCACCCACATGCCGTACGGGTCTTCTCGTACAAGCTTAGCCCAACCACCGTCTGAGAAGTAAATCATTCGTTCATTCTTAGTATCTGGAATTACACCAAGGTGCATTAAGTATTCTCCCTATAAAAATAATCCAATCTATTTTGTTTCTTTATCCGGTTAGGTGTCTGCACTTGCCTGTCACCCTTCCTAGAAAAGTCTTGTTTGTTGTTTGATGGCGCCTTGAATATACTAGCACCAATATTCATTTTAGTATATTTTTTAGAATAGGGTACTTTCATCGTTTCATTCCATAATCAGGATAATCTGAATAATAATATGATTTGTGATTGTAGTTAGCTCTGTTCTTTTTACTAGCGAGTAACACCCAGCTTCTCCTGGCCTTACGCTCAGCACGAGTATTAGTAGTCTGACGTCTCTCTGCCCACGCAGTAGCCTTAGCTTCTTGGTAGAGAAGATTGAACTGCTGACTGTCCAGAGCAGGAATGAAGTCGTCTTGACGTTGCCAAGAACTCTCCTTTAACCCAAAGCACATCGTCTTGTTCTTCTGGAGAGTACTATCTACCTCTTCATCGTAACTGTCAAAGATCAACTGACGATCATCAAAACTCGTGTAATACTCAGGTGCTTTATCGTCTCGATACAGAAAGTTAATACTATCCGCTAGTCCTGTATTTAACGTCATCTGATGGACGTAAGAGTCTGTCGTACTCAGTTGCAACGTCCAGTTCAAGAACTCTTCTAGAGGAAGATACTTAATAGTCCTGTAATCAGGAGAAGTCGCTCCATCTGCAATACAATTGTACTTAACCCACTCCAATCCGATTACATCATCTGGCAAGAACATAAGGACAGGCTTAGCTAGATCAACACTAGCGTTCAACTCGAACAGTGTCTTTTCTTCTAGAAGATTGCTCTCTGAAAGAATGTTGTAGTAACACTCTTCAATAATGTCAGCAATCATCATAGACTCTTCAGTATCAGAAATACTGTCTACTTGCTCACCGTTAATAGACGACAGAATCATCTGCGTCATTTTTAGAAGAGTCATTTTCATCTAGCAAACCTTTTTGTTATTCTGTCTAGGAACAGAGCGCCAATGACAGTCAGTAAGACTGCTATAAAATCTGTAGGGAGTTTGAGGGGTCCGTATGCAGGTTGGTGCAGCATCGAGGATACCAGAACCTGTGCTGTATACAGCGCCACAGACATAGCAATAATAAATCTTGGGAGCCAAGCTATCCAATGTTCAGACTCCTTTATTAAAACCTCAGCTTGGTATTTACGACGTCTAGTCTCTGCTTCAATCCTAGTCTTCTCTACTACGTTCTTATCTTTCAAGTAATCAAATATAGGACCTGGAAGAAACTTTAAGAATAGACTAAGAATAGCGTAGATCATTAATCTACTTTCTTGAAGTACCGAATGCCAAAACCAATAACAAAAGTAACAACAATACCAGCAAGAATATATGGAGCGTAATCACCAACATAATCTTTGACCTGATTCCAGAAGCCTAGGTAATCCCCAAGACCCCAAGCAAGAAGAAGACCACCAGCAGTTTCCTTAGTGCCTTTAGGCAGAGACTTAGGAGCAACAACACTACCTTTTACATTACGCGCATCTTGCGTCTCTTCAGTCACAAAGGTGATCTTAGGTTGACTGACGACTTTGTTAGCAAGTTTATCAGGTGTCATGAACAGAGCTTTCTCTTCTGCTCTACGACGAACTAGACCAGGGAGTGTCTTACCACCACCCTTAACCCACTTACCAAATTCGTTAGCTGCTCCGTTATAGTCTTTCTTGTTAAGCTTTTTTAATAGCGTACTCTTACTAAACGCCCCTATGCCGATATTAAAAACAAGACTAACAACAGCCCCGTACATATTCCCATTAGGAAGCGGTTCTTTAAGCACTTTATCAATACCGGCTTCAGCTTCTTCCACGTCGTGGACAAGGAGTTCATTAGCTTTTGCATTTGTGATTACCTGTCCTTTTTCTACTTTGAAATATTCATCTGACGTATGACCGTAGCCAATCGTCAAGACACCGACAGCATCTTTATAAGCTTTTAGCCGCAGACCCTCATGGTCTCTAATAAATTGTAAAGCTCGTTTACTAGTCTTCACTGTCTAATCTCCTTTAACAAATCAATTACATGGGAGACACGAGTAGCCAAATACGGCCCTCCAGGAAGCCCCCAATTAGTCAAACCGATAAGTGCGCCATGCTCGTTAAACAAACCACCACCTGAAATACCACCCTTCATGTACGCAGTATGGACAATAGCGTCTTGGGGAATGTACTCAGGAAGTCCTTGTACTTTACCTAGACGAGGTTTAGAAACTTCACCACTAGAAATAGTACCCCAGATAGCTAATGGCATCCCCATAGCGTAAACCTTGTCGCCGTACTTAACATCTGAAACAAACAAAGAGGCAGGAACGGTAAATCCAGCGTCGTAGACGATATAGATAGCTACGTCATTTACAGTGTCTTCTTGAACAAAAGAAGCGTCCATATCTACACTAGAAAGAACGTTACCATTCTCGTCTACTTTATCTTGCTTGATACGAAGCTTTGGATAAATACTGTAGTACTTAATTTTATAACTACCGTTAGGTAGATAAATTTTCTTTTCTGCTGGAATTGCTGTCGCATCTGCACAGTGAGCTGCTGTAGCCATATACACAAAGTCTTCGTTAATACGTTCTACGATAACACCAGAACAGAAGTCTCTATCGTCTAAAGACAGCCTGGTCACAGAGTTGTTTGACGTTTCAAGTGGAGACCAAGCAGCTAGAAAAAGAATACAGAAAGCAACAAAAGCAGTTCCGATTTTATTCATTTATTATCCTTTAGTTTGAGGTAGAACTGGTAAAGAATCCAGCAGATACCTGCGATAAGAGAAATAGTAGTCAGGACTTGATTTAAACTTTCTAGGGGCCAGAGCGGAGCAGTTACACTAGCAAGAGCTACGACATCTGTTATCTTGTCCTTCATCATGGGAAAGATACTGACACGCCACCAATATTAGCTGTCACTAACTGATTAGCGATTACTACAAGAGAAGGCGAGATAGTCGTAAAGTAAAGAAGGTTTCCACCAGCACTTGCATCAAACAGACCAACAGCAACAATAGTACCTGACCATCCTGTATTAGCAAACTCTACTAGATTTGAGTTTGTACTTACGCCAGACGAACCAGCAGCAAACGTAATGCTCTTACGAGCGTACCCGTTAGCAACTGGAACTTCTGTTCCGCCTCCAGCTTCTGTTGGTGCAACTGTATACAGACCTAAGTATAGAGCAGAAGGTTGTGTATACGCCGCTACTCTAAGTGTGTGGTCTAGGAGTTTATTTCGTAAATAATTAGTGATTTCAGCCATTGCTATTCCTTATTGCCAGCTTGCGCCACACATTTCATTGTCAGGACTACCAGGACCATTTAGAAGATTTCCCCACTCTTTTCCGTTTGTTTGTGTAGCAGAGACGTATATAGCTTGATTTGTTAAGAACTCTAGACCAGCATCACCAAAATCTTGGTTTGTCTTGGTAGCTCCACCAATAGGATAAGTACCGTTACCTGCGCTATTTCCACTCCACCAAAAAGCACTACCTAGAAAAGATACACCGTTACTAGGATGTCTCATATTGAACTGCACACTTTGGTCAGAGTTTTTCTTTACAATAGCTGTATCGTTTGGTGCGTTAGAAATCATATTCAAAAGAACTTCTCTCGTTACGCTAATCTTTTGTATGACTTGATTGGCTGTCACTATTAAATTATTGTTAGCAGGATTGTTAGGAAGAGTAACATACCAAATTTCAGTAGAACCTTTATCTGCTGTACTAGCTGTACCTATAGCTCGTGTACAAGAACTTCCACCGTAAGATACGCTAGTAATATTGCCAGAGCTTCCGTAATTCACACCAATAGTAAAAACAAGAAGTCGTTTACTATGTTGAGTGCTAGTTGCTAACGTATTAAAAGATAATGTTTGAGTGCTTAAATTAGCTTCTGATGAAACAGCCTGAAAACTAGAAACATGTCTTCCGCGCGTAATAGTATTTAAAGAAGCAGAGACAGCAGAATCTACAGATACGCCAGCTAAGAGATTACCTGTAGGAGGAGCTGCTGATCCTGCATGAATATAAGAATTGATAACAGGCATTAAGCGGTTCGTCTTCCGATAATATAAACCTTTAGACCCTGACCTGTACCGTTACCAACTTGGTCAACGTCAAATGAGATTTCAGCACCGCTAGCAATGCTAGTATCTGAAAGGACAGGAGGCGTAACTGCTGTAATACTTGTCTTCTCGTTATTATCAATTGTAATCTTAGTAGACAGAATAGACGAAGCAGACTCGTTGATGTCTATCGTCATGATGCTACCGCTTGCCTGTGCTGTTACAAGAGAAGCGTAAACGTTCGTAACAGTAAAAGCGTAGGGCATAAAGAATGAATCTTTAGTAACACCAGTCGTAACTGCTGTCGTCGGAGCAGTCAAAGAGACAACAAATGTTTCAAGAGGATGTTGCCAAACAGGCTCACCAGTCGTTCCTTGTGTGCTTAAGAACGTGCCTGCTGTACCGGCGGCTAGGCGTTCATTGTTAGACGCACCACGAACTGTAATATCACCTCTCGTCGTGTTAGGACTAAGTGCGTCATAGCCAGCAGCTTTTGTGCTTTGACCTGTACCACCATTAGCAATAGCAAGGTCAGTTCCACTCCAGTTAGCGTCATTAATAGTAGATGCTGTAGCAAGAGAGCCTAGTCCTAGATTAGTCCTTGCAGTAGCTGCTGAAGGTAGATCAGACAGATTGTTACTCTTAAGAACGTCACCTGCACCAATATTAGAACGAGCAGTTGCAGGATCAGCAACGTCAGAAAGATTATTCGCTGCCAGCATATCACCAGAACCAGCACCAGACGAGCCTTGATCGCCGTTCCTGTAAAACTCGACAGACATAAGTCCGCCATTAGGGAACGTACCAGCACCTGCTACGTGAGCTACTGTGCATTGAAGCCAGCCAGTGTTATCAGTAACTGAACCAGTAACGTTAAAGATGTTAAAGTTCTCTGGAGCAGAGATTAGTCGAATGACAAGCCTACCCTTAATAGTGCTAGACGAATCATCCCAAGTATTAATCCAAGCACGAAGGCTAGGATTACCAGTAGCTGCTGAAGTAGCATCAAATGCTGCTGCGGTAGCTGAAGCAATAGTACCGTTGTTTAACCTAAAGATACCTGCACCAGGATCAGCCATACTGGTTGTAGTACTAAACGTATACGGAAAGCCAGACGAGATACCATCTACGCCATTGCTACCTGCCGCACCCGTAGCACCCGTAGCGCCTGTAGCTCCTGGAGCACCATCTAAGCCATCATCACCTGGAGGACCTTGAGGACCAGTAGGCCCTTGTGGACCTTCAGGACCTTCAGGACCAGGAGGGCCTTGAAGAGCACCTTGTGCAATTAATTCTGCATCTGCTAGACGAAGCGGTTCAAAGTCAGATACAGGAGCAGGTAGATTAAGAATCCTATTCGAGTTCATATCCAGATTAGCATTCATCTGGTTAGGAGCAGTACCGTCTCTTGAGAGAGTATTCTCGATAGCAGCTTCTATTCTTTCGCTATTCTCGTTCATAGTCGAGATAGCAGAAGACTGGTTAGAAAGTGAGGACAGATCGTCTAGTGTAAGTTTAGTCATTACGCAGTCCTCGTAAGAACAAGAACAATGCCCAGCGTTGCTGTCGTAGTACTACCACCATCTGTCTCAATACTAATTCGCTGTCCTTGTAAGAAGGTATTATTGACAATGAACGTAGTACTGTCAACGTCACCAGCAGCAGAGCCACTGTACGCGACGACAAAAGAACCCGCTGTATTACCACCATTATCTTTGACAGTAATCGTAGAGTCCGCACCAGTAATTGCTGTACCTAGCGTAGTATAGATTGCAGTCAACGTGCAGTTCCAAGGAACAGGAACATAAACAGTGGACGCTGTTGAGACGTCCACTATTTGTGCTTGTAAAATACGTTCGTTTATCGCAAAGATAGACGAAGTATTGATTTCGTTAGTAGAGATTTTCTGCCAGGCACCGCCCCCAGCACCGTCCGCTACACGAACAGTATTCGCAGAAGCGGCAGACGCACCTTTACATTCATGTAAATCTGTGCCTGTCAGTGCTGAGTGCTGTACCGTCATTGATTAACTACCTCCGAGTTATTTGTTAGTTACCGAAAGAACCACTCGACACGAATACGAGCAGAACCTGCCGTATACGGATGAGAAGCGTGTGCTGTATTTGCAAGACAGATTACACCGTTTTCAGACAACGAAGTACCGATGAGAGCACCAGCACCAGTTGATCCGATTTCGACGTAAGTCCTTTCGCCAACTGCGTCCAGACGACCACCGACGAACGAAGCCGTCAGAAGACCATCATGGTCGAGTTCAGTCGAGAAGTCCGACTGCTTCTTGAAACCAAGTCCAAGAGTACTCGAACCAATCGTGCCAGAACTCGTAAACGCAGCCGTCACTAGGACTTCAATTGCCTTAATACGAGCATTCTTTGGAATCATAACGCCATAAGCACCATCAGTGCTCGTGGACGCAGAACCAAGGACTGCATACGTTGCAGACAAAGCATCGGTATACGAAATATCGAACTGCGTGACATGAATGTCGTTGACAGTACGAACGTCACCACCCTTTGCGGGATCGCCTTCGTCGGCACCAAACTTGACGGCAAGACCGTCGGAATTAATCCACTTAGTCATATTTTATCCCTCCCTATTAGACCTGATCGGTGTCAGTAAGAACAACGACCATGTTCTCAGGACGGAAGCCCTTGAAGGCAAACCGGCAAGTCGTGACGTATTCCTCACGCTGGTAGTCTTTGTTATACTCACTGTCGACCTTCGGGGCCTGACGGATAGCACCTACGATAGGCAGGACATCTGGAGCAGCCGAGAAGAACAGGTTGTTGACGCCAGCAGCCGCAGTAGGACCAGTGGAATCAATCTGTTCCGAAGTGCTGTTAACCAGCAAGTTCTGCGAAGTGTAGACGTCAAAGCCGTACACGTTCATCATGAACTTCGTGCCAGTCAGGCCACCGTCACGGACGATACCTTCCCAACGCGGGTTATTCGATACCGAAGTAATATTCGAGATCGTTGACAGAGCGTAGCCAACCGACGGGTGGACGATAGCAACACGACCCTGCATGGGGACGTTAGCCATATCCAAAGCGTAGTTCGCCTTAGCAAAGTCAGCCGGAGCCATTACTTCGTTCGTACCCGAAGCGACAAAGCGATGCTTGGCACCGTTAATAGTGTTCGAGGACGTAGCCGTCTGCATACCAGGACCAGCCGCAAGAATCTTGATCTCCATCGCCTTCGCAAGCGCACGGGCCTGCTTGGGAACGAAGGAAGCAACAAGACGCGACATATAGAACGAGTCCTGCTTCATCTTTTCGGTAATGTAAGTAGCCGAAGACTTGTACTGGTCAATCGTAAACGTGAAGTTACCAGTGTCCATACTCGTGTACTGGACAGCAGCGCCTTCGACGTAATCGTTGGACTCAGCCTGACCGATAGACGGAATGTTCAGAGTTTCACCGTCAGGAAAGTCAGTAATCATATCGACATAACGAGTGCCGATGAGTTCATCCAGGAGGACTTCTTTGAGCGTGTTAGACCAAAGATTAGACCGAATGAGATGAACGTTGTTGTTAGTAGAAAAACCGCTCATGTGTTAATCCTTTCTTATGAAGTTAGAAAGGCTTCTCCATGTTTGAGAGCAAGGTCATGAATTTCGTTCTGAACACGAGGACTGATCCACTCTTTGTAATTCTCTTTCCGCATCTTTTCAAAGTCAGAATACTTCTTGCCAGCGTTAACCGGAGGAGCAGTCTGAGTAGTGACAGACGACGTAGGGAATAGCTGAGTGCTATCGTTCTTAGGTTCAGCGCCGACAATTCTAGCGAATGCTGAAACATTTGACTTAGCAATGTCCTCTAGGAAGTTTTTAGAGATGCCTAGTTCTTGTGCTTTTTGTTCGAGAACAAGACTATAGTTAGCACCAAAAGACTTCTTAGAAAGTTCGATTGCCTTGTTGAGGTTTTCCTGTTGCTGCTTGGTTTTTTCTCGATTATCAAGAAGCTTTAGAATATCCTCTTCGGAGATACCTTTATTAATCTGGTCTGCATTCGGTTCTTCAGGGGTGGTCCTCTGAGTAATATCATCAGCAGGTTTGGCTTTCAGTTTTGCGTCTAGGTTGTCTAGAAACTGCTTCATTGAAAGCTCAGTATCAACTTTACTCCTCATCTCTGCGTTCTCACGCTTCAGACGTTCGATAAAAGCATCAGATTCTAGCTTAGCTCTTGCGAGGTCAGCAGGAGTCTTGAACTTCTTTCCTTCGCCTACGAGATCGGGGAGGTAGTCTTTTTCTGGGTCGATAGTAATCTCCTGGTCAGGAGCCTTAAAAAGATCAGACATTAATTCTTTTCCTCACGAAAATGGAAGAGATCAATGACCTTGTTAAAAGCAGATAGCTGTCCATTTAAGTAGCACAGACGAGCGAAGAGTTCAGGGTCTTTGTAGAAATCTTCCTGGGTTTGTTTACGATCAAGAGTTTCTATATGATCATAGATAATCTCAATCAATTTATCTACTAGGACAGTAGAATTTCTTAGATAAGCCTCGAAGTCTTTCTTCTTATCGTCTTCAAGACCTTTAAACCATACAGAAGGTATGCCCATTAGCTAAACACATACCAAATTAAACACATTAACGTAATACCTAAAAGAAAAGCCCACAGACATTCCATTACATCACCTGCGGTTCTGTTGGAATGGAAACATCATCTGGTGATGTACCAGCAGGCGTCTCAGCGTCTAGAGCGACCTGTTCTTGACCTGCGTTAATAAACTTCTGAGCTTCTTGCTCTTCAATAATACGAATGTAAGGCTTGACGACTTGGTAGGGTTCAATATCAAGCAAGTCTTCAAACATAGTAGCAAGAGCAAGAGTAGACATATGCGCTCTAATCTCCGGATCAGCACCGATAGCTGAAGCGTAGAAGTTAGTCATGTTCTGTACACGCTCTGCTTTCTCTGCAAATACACGAGCAGCAATAGGACGAATACGACCCATACCAGACAAGTCTTCTGGAGTTATCGACATGAAGTCCATAGCGTGTGTTTCGTCATTAAAAACACGGATAGTAGTAGCACCGTCCATCTTACGACGAGCAAGCTCAAGCATAGCGTTCAAGAGAGGTTCTAAGACCTGTTCTTCGTACTGACGGACTTTAGTCAGAAAGATACGGTTAGCAGCATTCTCTAGTCTTTGGACTTCGTACATTGTCTTTTCACCAGGACTTCTAAATCCTGCGGCTTCTTTAGGCGAGCCTGCCATAACTTCCATAGTATTTTGGAGGTTCTCGATTTCCAAGTTATACTGAAGAGCGTTGACATCAGGAGCCAGTACTTTAACGTCTCCATCGTCTCCAACGTAAATCTTACTAAACGGACCCCATTGGAAATCATCGACAACGCCTTTAATCATTAGTGGTGGTGCTGCGACTAGATCAAAGACGTCAGCCTTTAGGTTCTCTACATGGTCTATTCTGTATTGCATTCCGACGAGGTTGTCGAGCGGCCCCATGCCCCACAGGTTATCGGGTCGCATTCTCCATGATGTAGAAAAAACAGAAGATTTCCCAAGGAAGCTGGGGTTAGGCCGCATACCAAGCACTTTGTGTCTATCTGCAACGTGGATGACGTAGTTCTTGTACATCTTGTCATTGTAGACATCGTAGTAATCTCCTTGGAAGGTCAGGATTTCGATATAGCTCGAACGAAGATAGACATCGAAGGAAGTAAACCCTGCAATAGCGAAGAGTTCATTCTTTGTCTTGTAACCACCATTCCACTGAGAAACAGTCTTACGAACGTCTTTAAGATAATCGAAAGCTTTCTGAGTTTCTTCTGCGTAGTCAGGTGAAGTAAACGAAGCAAGCTGACTTGCAAGCTCACCAATCGTTACGACTGATCGGACAATTTTAGGAGTTTGCGAAAAGGAGGGAGCAATAGGATTGAATACAATATCCAAGGGGCTAATGCGAACAGGTATAGGACCCACATAGCCGGATTTGAAACCAGTGTCTTGAGCAATTTGTTCGTCCTTCCAAGTCAGCGTAAGAAACGGATTACCGTAATCAATATAGTCTAGAACTGAACGCGAGATAGCCTCTTTAAACTCAGGCTGTTCCATCATGTTCTGGCAGTAAGCTTCAATAGCTTTCTTCTTACCTGCCGTCTGATCTTTACCGACTGAACCTTCCCAAGTCACAGACTGACGCTTAGGAAATAGAGCAGCCATGTAATTGGCGTACAGATTGTCTCTGATCTGACAGAGCTTAGGAACAGTTGTCTTGTTCTTCCAAGGAAGAGCGTTGTTAGCTGTATTGTTTGTATCTGTAGCGTAGACGTACTTCTGGATCATGTTCCAGTCGTTGATACGAACATTCTTTAGAGTATCCCACGTCATATACTGCGTGGCTATTTCACAACCAAGCTGGTCTTTAACGATGACGTTATCTAGGTCTAAGACTGAACCAGCCATTAGAAGGACACTCCACCAAATCTACTATTCGATACTTTTGTCATCATGTCCCTATAGTTGTTCATACCTTGGATTTTACCTACTGTAGGCGCTACGCAGATTTCAATACAGGAGGCAAGAGCGTCTTTGACATCATCGTGTGGTGGATTTTGGAGCACTAGCTCATCTTCCAGGATTTGACAGTTGCCTCCTTGGTAATGCCACACCTGTCGGTTTGCATACCTTGGTTGGAGAACAGCCTCCATTCTTTCTTCTTTAGTTCCTTCGTGTCGAGTTGGCTTGTGGTCTTCGATAGAAAGAGCAAGTCCATGTCTCCGAATGTAATTAACTTTCAAGTCTTCTACGATAGCCATCTGAGCCGAAGTTACTTCAGCACGTATCTTTCGGAAGTCCCACTTCTGGTGAAGCTGTAGTATCTTTGCAAAGTACTCTGAAATCAGCTTTGTCTTAAACCGCTCAATATCGAGGACGTAATAATTGTTGTCGCAATCAATACCAATAACAATGACGCAAGAATAATCAGACTTAAGACGTACAGAATAGGCAAAGTCAACAGCAGCAAAAACATTAAGTCGCTTACCTGCGTAAGTCCATTTACCATCTACTCTGCCAAGCCTTGCTCTATCGTAGTATTGAAAATATTCTGGAGAGATAGGCGCGGAGTCAACGTCGTTAGGGTTGTTGTAATATTGCGCTCTAAATTGTGTACGGTCCAGATATTGAGTCCGTTTAGTTGCCAAGACACGTTGGTCAAATCCAAACCACTTACCGTCGTAACGCTGCTGTCTAGGCCAAAGGAACTCTCCTGACCCGTCTCCTGCTGACTCAACCTGCTCCTCCATTACTTCGTACAACGGATAAGACTCAGTAGGCTCTCCTTCTTGGTTGTACATATCGACAGTCATTTCTGCTAAGTCGTTGTACAAATCTTTAGGATGGTAACGAGTGCCTACAACCCACGTACTAGCGTCTGCACCTTGAATGCTGGAGAGAAGAGAATACTGAGTTCTAGTCTTTTCTCTTCCGTCCTCGGTATAAGCGTTCTCGTTAACTACGACGTCATCAAAGACAGCAATATCACAATGTAGACCAACGAGATTAGTAGTAAGACCTCCTGTGAAGATAGTCGGATCACGAACAGCTTCTTTCTTTCTCGCAGGATGGTCTACAGAGATTTCTGTCTCTGTCCACTTCTCACGCTTAGACTCTTCTGAATTGACCATCTCAGGCCAGTAGAAACGGTACTGATCGCAAGTTAGAATGTCTTTAATAAACTTCAACTGCTTGGTAGCAAGGTTAGCAGTACTTGAGATGTACAAGATACGAATAGTAGGGTTCTTAGTAATCATCCAGGCGACTCTATAAGCCACCATAGCTGACTTCATGTGGTCGCGAGGGAGAAGAAGAAGTTGATGGTTCTTTGCATCTTCACGAGTCCACCAACGAATTAGCTTCTTATGGACTCCACCGAGTACTCTCTGAGGATGAACAAGCTTGATAAAGACTTCTAAATCTTGTTCAGCTCGAAGTCTGTTTTCTGTCTTTCTGTCCAAAATTAATACAAACTTACTATTGGTCCGACGTCAGCCGTAAAAGTTCCAGGATTACCTCCTGTTACGAATGTTCCATAAGTACCACCAGTTAATTTCTCCGTTCCAAAATTACCAAACGGATGCGTACGGAAGTGTGTTCCTGTATTGTTAAACTGGACAGCGATAAAGTATTTACCGGGAGAGGCTCTGTACGAAGAAGCAAAAGGAATGCGTTGGTACCCTCCGGTAACAGATAGCGCAGTACTTGCTGATTTAGCAGCAGCAATTGGTACGTCCGATCTGCTACACAACGAAACTGTAGCATTACCAGCAACAGTCGGTCCAAGAAGGACTGCAATTCCTGTTATCGTTGTCTGAGTAGGAATGTTAATCTCGCAACGATAGTCTTCAGTTGTTGCTCCTGGTGTCGTATCTGTACCATACGTTGCACTAGTAGCAGCAAGATTACCAGAATAGATAGTTCTGGGCGTTCCTAGCGCATTAGGCCAGTTTGCATTGCATTCAATCCGGCTGTTGACATGGACAAATCCACCATCAACGTAGACTGATCCACCGCCACCAGAGATAGCAAAATAGTTTCCTTCGATTACTGTGCTATCCCAAGTAGCAAGTGCACGAACACAAGCAGTAGAAAACTCACCGGTGACAGAATTACCTGTAACTGTACATCCGTTGAAATCTTGAAAATCAAAACCTACTATTGAACCACCAGAAGGTGATCCTGAAGTTCCTTGAACAACACAAGCTGTGACAGTAATACCTTCGCCTTGTCTAACTACAAGAGCTGAATCACAAGCTTCAAAGGCTACACCAGCTATGAGTGTCCCACGCGCCCATTCTGGAACAAGGTCAATGGTCCGGCCAAGCATAATGCCAGTTTTACATACTTCCAGTCTTCCGCCAAGAATTAGACCAGACTGGTTCCACTTGCGGATAGCTGTTTCCCAGTGTGTAATATCGCAGTTAATAATAGCTGTGTGGTGGTGCGATAGAATACCAATACTTCCTGAAGCTTGATTTTGCTGTTGTTGAACAAAAGTGCAAGTGTCGAAAGTAACGTCAAAAGCTTGATAATCAACGTAAGCTCCAATAAGGCGCGTACGGACATCACAACTTTCTATCTTAAACCCAATTCCACGCGCTATCCAAATACCATTACCAAGAGTAGCTGCGTTCTCGATTGCGAGAGAACGAAATACAGTATTGCAAAGTGGAGTCGTTCCGTTATTAGCGCTCCGATTGAAGATGTACCCAGTAACGCTACCAGTAATCCTACTGGCTTTGCCTTTGCCTATGAAATGATTGCCTGCATCGTAAAGAATAGAACCAGAGACAGTATAAGTGCCTTGAGGGATGTGCGTCGGGATGCCGTAGGCCGAACAGAACTCTACACAATTTTGAATAGCTGTAAGGTTTGCACTTCCTGTTGCAGTCGTAGCTGCTCCAAACTGTTCAATGTTAATTTCTTGGTATGGCGAGATTTCCCACCATGCACCGTCTAAAGATTGGATTTTACCTTCATGTGTTGGCTCTGATTCTACGCGACGAACAGTAGCTGCACCAATATTAGAAGTTGTAGTTGCGTAACCACCAGTCCTGAAACTGCCTACGCTTTCGTCAATAGCGACGAGAGGAATATCTACAAAAGCAACGTCAGCTTCAACTAGTTCATCTTCTGCTGGCGCACCTCCGTCACCTTCAACAAATGTAGCATTCTGAAGATCAATTAATCGGACTGGCTCAGAAGCATTAATAGGTGCAGGAAGATTTAAGATACGATTGGAGTTCATATCAAGGTTAGCGTCCATCTCGTTAGGAGACGTTCCATCACGAGACAGCGTTTTTTCGAGGGCAGCGATTAGCGCATCGTTGTTCGTATTCTGGATGGAGACATTACCAGAAGACGTTGCTGACGTTATATCAATGAGATTAACTTTTGCCATTAAATGACTGCTCCAAATCCACCACCAGCCCAACGTTTGACTGCTTTATAAACTTCAGGAGGAAGCATAGGCGCACCTAAGAGATGTCTTCCTATATATCCCGCGTAAAATGCACCAGAACCTGTTTGCCCCATTATAATAGCGTTAGACGCAGTATTTGATGTTACTGATCCACCTGTATCCCAGGTAGCTGCTGAAGCAGTAAGCATACCACGATTGTCAATTTCTAATTTCTGGATATTGTTGACGTAATCATGAACACCTGCGACGACATGCCAGCCATTCGTAATAGCATCAGAAGAAATTAATGAAGAAGCTGTATCCGCGTCTAGTTTTCTTCCAACAACTAAAAGTCTGTCTGAAGCATCTTTGTCTAAGCACAATCTAGACGATCCAGCAGAGTTAGTTCCGATATGGAACACGCGCCCAAATGCGCCTGTTGCAGAAAATCTGACTGCTCCGATAATAGTTCCAGAACTTTTATTTGTAAGTACCCCTGTACTAGCGTACGTCAAAGAATCATTTGAACCATCAAAGAGCAATCCACGAGCTTCGTTTATTCTATTGTACGTAGGACGATTTCCTGCTGTCGCTTGTGTAGCATTTCTTCCATTTCCTGAAAGATCCGCGCAATAACCAACAGGATCAGTCACCGCAGTTACCGCAGTAGTACCTCCTGAAAGTTGGAAGAGGTTAGCAAGATTAGTAGGATCACAGATAATTCCACTAAATCCTGAGACAGCGTTAACTAGTGCAATAATCTCCGCTGTAGTCGGAATTACCTTTTTAGTCAGAACTGCTGGAGAGTGTAGAATCATTAGATAGCTTGGAAGGTAACGACAAGATCGGTAGCAGCACCAAGATCAATACCACCGGAAGCTAGAACCTGAATAGCAAAGTAGACATCACGCGTACCAGAAGCGGGCTGTGCCCAGATTTCTACGTCCTTCTTTGCAAAGCAGTTAACCATGCCAGTAGGGCCTACGAAGTCTGCGACAGCGAAATCGACGTAATCAATAAGATCGTCTGCATCTGCGTCAGCAGGAGCAAAAGCAGCGTTTTCAGAACCGACAGACGAGTTAGCTTTCAGGAACCATACTCGGAAGTCTAGTCCGGTAGCTGAGTCCAGTCGGGCTACTGTAATCTTACGGATGCCAGCAGGAATGTCTGCCGCTGGTGCAAGGTTAGTGATAACTTCAGTAGCCGCTAGGACGTCGTACTGAGCACATGCAGTAGCATCACAAGTAGGGACTACCTGGACTACACGAGGTCGGACCGCACCTAGAATTGAGACGAGAGAAGCAGCAGCAGCATCGTGGACAGCTTTGTCTTCAGTCGAGTGTGCAACAGACTTGCTAGCAGTAGCAGCCTGCCTTCCTACGTCAAGAACAATTACGTCCGTTTCAGTTGTGCCGTCAGCTTCAAGGACGGTAATTGTTGCATTAGCCATTAAAATTCCTCCAAGAGAGCTATGTACATTGAGTTTATTTCAGAAGAGAAATTCATACCAAAATCTTCAGTAGGAGTTCCAGAAGTACCTTCGACGTACCAAGCACCGTTAGGCGCGTAGACACCAAGTTCAGACGTAGCTTCGACAACACGAAGAGCACCTGAAGGATGGTAGAGTCCTGGGTCAGTACTTTGGATAACGTTTAAAGAACCGTCAGAAGCATACAAACCAACAAAAGAAGACCCTGAGACTTCAGTCACCCGAATCTTGCCATCAGCAGAGTACAGACCGTAGCCTGCGTCTGTCGTTACTTGGATATTACCTCTAGCGTTATAGATCATTGAAGAATACGCTCAGCGTCTTTTTGGACACGATCTTCTTCAGACGCTATCCGAGTAGCTTCTTTGGTAACTTCATCCTTGCTTGGCCTGCCCCGCTTAGGTTGAGACTTGTCACGAAGGAGGATTTTGTTAGCTTCGTAACTGGACTTGTGGGAGGGGTCTTTGGCTATTCGGATGATCTCGTTCAATGCTTCAGCACGGATGAGAGCTTCTAGTTCTTTCCTCCAGGATTCGATATAAGGCTTGAACCAAGGAGACTTAGACAACCTCTCCCAATGATCCCAGCCACCTAGGTACTTCTTGGAAAAGTAATACTCAGACGGATCACGCATCTCCATGTACAGTCGATACATGCTAGGCACACCCTGACGATCTTCATCGGCAAGAGTGAACAAAGCTTGTCCAAGATCAGCATTGTGGTCTTGTTCGATGAACAGACTCTTAGTGAGCCATCGACCCATAGCGTCCTTGAACTTGGTTAATTTTAGGGGAGCAGGAATGCGGAACCTCGTGGGTAGGGAATGGAACAAAGAAAAAGAAGCAGATAGTAATATAAATATATACCTTAGATACCCTTAAGGGGCTCTAAGGGACAGTAAGGGTATAGTAGATTATTGTTGTTAAAGAACAACTAAGAAACAACTAAAGATAATAGTCTAGTAAAAACAATAGGATAAGAAATAATAACAGTACTTTAGAGGAACCTTAGAGGACTTTAGGGTATCTAAAAGATTATATATCTATTCCTTATGGTATATATATAGTAACTAATTGTCAAATGTCAAGGGGTAAGCGTAAATAAATTTACTTAAAAATGAAAATAATTGTATTTTTTATAAAATATTTTTAGATGGGACCCTTTTTCTTACTGTTAGGGGCGGGTCATCTTGTCGCCCATACTGTTAGGGGCACGGTAGGGGGCTCTGTTCATACTCCGTTCATATATTTGACTACCGGAATTTCTGTTAGCAATTGGGGAGGTGTGGTTCCCTTTTCCCAAAGGCCCCCCGGCTCCCCCCGGTACCCCCTATGCTCCGTACACTGAATGTCTGTAGACTGATTAAAGGGGGCGAAGTATAAGTATAAGTATCATATTGAAGTATAAGTACTAATTGCCCAAGTATAAGTATCAATTGCCTTGGTACCTATCATCATCGTTGAAATGGATTCTTTGTTGTAACACAACCCTCCGTACACTGATAATCAGCCAACTGATTGATATGGTTATATCTATTTGGATACAGCGGTACATTCCTATTCCCTGAATATGCTCTGCCTTATTTTTGCCACAATCTTAGTCTAGGGTTGGGATTGTCAGTGTTAAAACGGAACTACCGTCAACCTTTGGAGTTAAGACTATGCGCAACTAACTCTCACTTTGGATTGTGCCCATTGTCATACTTTGGACACAATTCATGGTTAGAGCTTACAATGTGCCCTCATATAGAGGGCGATCCTAACGGTCACAGATAAGGACGGCCGCCATAGGTGAAGGCTAGATAGGACTAGCTGATGAACCTCTAGGCCAGATATTGCCTCTAGCAAGGGCAATCCGAGATTGCTTGTGACACGGTGACGCGAAGGTATACGCTAGGCGGTAAATCCTTCACATGCTGATTGCAGGCATGAGACAAGCAATCGTTAGGGATATAACTCAAATATCCGATATAAATCCTATTCAACATGACAAGGTTAGGTCTGGTCACTGGTCACAGTGAAGGAAAGAAGCTAAGTCAATCATAGTCTCATAATCCTAGTTTGAGCGTGGTTAGGAAAGCTGAAACGGAACAATCTAAAAGGAATAGGCGCTGGTTACTGCGTATTAGGTGATCAGTGAGCGTCTTACAAACTTTAGAATAACGCTAGGCCATCGGCTTGTGGTTCATTTCAGGACCATAAGGGGACTGATGGCCTAGCACCTATCATTGCCGCCTAGTGTACTGGTTACAGTATATTAGGGGACAATGATGTCCCATTGCCATAGCTCTAGGAGATGACAATGGCTAAGGAATACAAGCCGACGTATACAACCCTTGTTCAGATTGACAAGGCACTTGACGCAGTAGTCAAGTCTTACAAGGGATTTAGGAATGAACTACATTCCATCCTTTGCTCTGCTATCGCCCATGACCTTGCTTGCAGGGAGAAGGGTGGATCAATCCAGACGGTACTGACTAAGGTCTTTAGTCGGATTGATACTGAAATGACCACGATTAACTCACGTCATGTTCTCGCATGGCTGTGTGGTGTGTACGGCAATAGCCTCAAGTGGGGTGAACACGAGAAGAAGAAGGGTCAATATCAATTCACCCTTGGCAAGAATGCTTCTGTCACGCCTGTTATTAAGGACACCGATGACGACGGCGAGACAGTAGAAAAGCACTACTCCGAACTGCCCTTTTGGGAATACTCTGTTGCCCGTGCGGACAAGCCTGATTGGTCATTTGCCGGGCAACTAGAGCGCATTCTCAACCGTGCTAAGACACTGGAGGAAAAAGGCAGTCTACCTAAAGAAGAGATTGCCCTTGCGCACATGGTCCGCGACACTATGGGCGCGATTGATCTTACGCCTAAGAAGGAAGGCAATAAGATAACTGGGTATGAGTACAAGTCTGGCGCGGTTAAGGAACTGTCAGCAGTTGCAAGTAAGATGATCGCTGGCAAACAGAAGGAATCCGTGACGCAACACTAATCAATCAGCACAGCGTAAGGTATACGCCCTAGGTCTAGGCTTGGGGCGTAGCCTTATTCTGTGTCAACATAGGGGAATAGCTATGTACTCAATTCACTATACGTCAGACTGTGCAATGGTAAACGTATATCCTACCTATGAGGCAGCCTGCGATGCTATGCGCCAATGTTCTGATTATAAGTATTATATAGCTGATCCAATGGGAAAGCCTGTGATCCAGAGTGCGGAATCAGTACGATTCCCTGACATACCAATACTAGGGGAGTAATCCCCTTTTTATTTTTGCTTCCTATCATCAACATCAGAGAAGAAGGGGATTGCCAGTGTGTAACAACTGTACCACAATCGCAGAGAGCAAGAGGGAGCGTATTCTGTCTTGTCATCATACGGCTGTTCATATCAGCACGGTAGAAGGTGCTGATGCGTATAAGTGCAATGATTGTGGGGTAAGGTTGACCATCAACTTTGTTCCTATCATTAGCGCCAAGGAATGGGGAATGGACAATGCCAAGAATCAAGCCTAAAGCCAAGCAATCAAGGGAGATTGTTGAGACTCGTATATTAATGGGGTATAACCTTACTATAGACGAGTATAATACAGGAGAGCTAGAGCTAGGTCGTTACTACGTCAATCAAGACTAGTAAATCAACACTATCTAATCGGGGGTTAACATGCTTAGAATGGTAAAATTTATCTATCAACACTACATTCTCTATCAGCTTGCTAAGCGTGATTATGAGAACTATTACGCCGATAAGCGTAAGAGTATAAAAGCAGTCTAACTTGTGGGAGGCATAAGTGCTTGACAGCATCATCGGCGTATCTGTATGTAAACCTGTTTCAAAAGAACAGAATGAGTTAGAGAGTATAGTTCTTGATGAGATTCCAGTCCTTAACGATATGTGGCGTGTGGACTGGAGTCATTATATTTCATGTATAGAGAAGCAAAACAAATGAGGACATCAGCACAATACCAAGGGGTAGTCTCTGATTACTCACTCTCAAGTATGTACAATACAGGATACACTCATCCTGGAGCGTACAAGGTAAAGAAAGATCGCGTGTTCAAAGAGACACATGATTTTATATCCATGTGTAAAGAACAGCGTCGTCGTATCAATAATGCAATTAGCAAGGGAGCTAGGATACTTCCATGTCTAAAGTAGAAAACACGTCCTATCATCAATTCATGGTCCGTAAGCTTCACGCTATCAAGAAGCGGAAGGAGAAGAAAGCAATAGCTAGGTTTGAGGCTAATTTGCCTAAGCTCCTTGCTGTCTGGCCGAAGGGTAAGTTCATTAACATAGCGGAGTTGCAGAATGTCTACAATGGTCGGTAAGAAATTCAAACATCCTTGTGGGCTATTTGTTGAAATCCTTCAAGAATTAGAAGGTAACGAACTTCTTTGTAAAAATCTAGATGCGGTAATAGGCAAAATACACATTGTACAATCTACAGTAAGTATCGTCAACCATTGGAAAGAAGTCCGCAAGCCTCGTGTTGTTTATATCAATAAATGGGACGGTGGTATTGGATGGGGTTCAGTTTGGGACAATCCAAATGACGCTCTATTTCAAAAGGGATCGCGAACAGATGTTAAAACAATTAAATTCATTGAGGTATTAGACTGAGAGTCAACAAAGTTGACGATGAACAAACACCTAACGCATCAAGACGTGTATAACGGATGGAAGGCTGGGGTAATTCCTTATTCTTCCATCCGTTCTTTGTTTATAGACGAATCATTCAGACGTTTCTTTCAATTCAAAGTAACAGGTGAATAGTGGATAAGTTTCTAGAGAAATTGGGGGTTTTACTTCCATTTGCCATTGTAATTGGTGGTACACTAGCATGGGCGCTATTGTTTCCATTCCTTATTGCTGGTATGCTACAATGGTTTTCTTACATAGATTACATTGTTAAAACATTTGGTGGTTAATGCAACAAACAGTTTCTCATCCTGATGACATTTCTTTGTCTGACTCTGACACTCTTGAACCTGAATTTCTCAAGGGTATGTCAAAGTTTTATAACTCCCAGAAGTATAAAATTTACGCGAATAAAGATGCGCAAGCAGCCATCTTTGCTTTTACGCAGAAGCAAGCTACGTATAAATACGATGGTACTACTGAATGGAAGCTAGGATTAAATCAACAGACTTATCTGTGTCATAATCCTTTTAATGCAGCAGATCATCATTGTTCCGGTATTATCAACATATACTCTAAGTGTATTCGACCATCAGCACGTCCTTTTCTAGAGTTTATTCTAGACGAAAAGGGTGTATTCGGTGAAGCTACATCCAAGCTGTACGTCATCCGAGATAAGGATAAAGATAACTATCCAGTAGGTACTGTCGTTACTAAGATGGACGACATGCCTATCCAGATTTATTCATCTTTCCAGATTACAGGAAGGTTGTTGTCTGGATGGGGTCTTGATCTTGTTTGGCATCGTCTTGTCAACGCAGGACTGTCTCCTGAGGCAGCATTGTGCCTGACTTCACTGTACACCTGGGGTGCAGATGGTGTTGTTGTAGGTGGTACTCAGAATGACGGTAGGTTTAGTCCTGATCCGTCCCATCAGCTACAAAATAATGGCCCATTTAATTCAGACCAGCCATTTACTAGCAATAGTTCTGCTTTCTCTCCTCGTCGTGTTATGGACCACGATCCTGATACAAACAGAAAGACGTTAAAGGAAGGTGCTAGACCTAATCCTTGTAACGTCATCTGGGCTGAAAAAGGGCTACATGACAAGCGGGGTGGCACATGGTTTTACAAGAGAGATAAAGCAAATAGTCTTATCTTCAAGATAATTCAGGAGTCAGGTAAGTTTACTGCGTCTGAAGCTTCAAAGATTGAGAAAGATATGT
>JACCDG010201605.1_pt1 | contig 27493 bp, 29 predicted proteins | sample 7442471 | NCBI WGS metagenome assembly JACCDG01 (sample SAMN15323444, study PRJNA562643) | freshwater metagenome | isolation source: river surface water | place: USA:Blue River Watershed | collected 2017-08-17 | reverse complement strand
GATATCAGTCAGGTTTACATTTTACCATAAAAGCCTTGTTTTATTAAGTGTCATTTTTGCATAATGCTAATTATTCATACATAACACCTGAGTAATAATATTCTGGGTTTGTTATAATTATGCTTATATCAAATCAGAAGCAAACTGGTGTGCATCATATAATAATGTATTACAACAGAATATTACCGCCATTAATGATGATATACTATCAACTGTATCAATATCTAATCAAAAGCTAATTAATGATGTAACATACACCATTTCCCCTCTTATTCATGTTGCAATTCCGCAGCATATAAGTGGTAAATTGTTAACATCTGTAACGGGTCAAATAAGGTACTCCAGAACAGTAAATATTGGGGAAAATCAGCTAACAGTCTCCTTTCAAACTAAAGATAAATTACTTCCGTATGGGATATATCCACGTAGATTAATTTCTTATTTATGTAAATATATCACAAGCACAAAAGCCAAAAACCCAAAGATTAAACTACCAAAAAACAAGTTAAATTTCTTAAAAGAAGTTTTAAATATTAATTATGTGTGTGGCAAAAATGACACACTTATGATCAATAATCAACTTAGAGCATTCGCAGAATGTCTGCTATCTATTCATTATTCTAATCCCAATGACAAATCTCGAAAACAACGAGATGCTATTAAATTCTTTGATGGAGACTGTTCATGGCTTTATGATGAAAAGCAAGAGTGGTTAGGCGAAATTACTTTATCCGAAGAAATGTTTGATTTAATCAAAAGTAGTGTTGTTCCTATATCAGAACAAGCAGTTAATACATTCACCAACTCAAGAAAACTAGATATCTTTAATTATTTTACATATCAAAATTACAACCTACATTTAAAACGTATGGATCATTATTTTGAGCTCGAAGATTTATACAATTTATTTGGTTCCGGCATTAGTTCAATAAATGAATTTCGTCGAGTATTTAAGCGTGTAATTGCGGATATTAAACAAATATCAAGTTTAGAAATAGTACCACTTGGTAAGCACGGATATAAATTACTTAGTAACCAAGAGAGCTTATTAAAAATTCACAGTCGCAGAAAAACTAATGAAATCAAAGATCCAAAATTAGCAATTAATGAAGATTTCAAACAAAAACTTGAGAAAGACTATACTGCAATTGACATTGAAGCTGCTTCCATTTACGTACTTAAGCGTATCGAGCGCGGTGGCAAACCTATTGAAAATCCTCATGCCTATATGAGAGATGTCCTCAAAAATCCTAGTTGGTATCGCAATGAACGAAGCTTGTTGGTTGAAAGTATTCATAAAATGCAACGCGATGAATATCAAAAACTGGAAGATGTAAAACACAAAATCACGGCACAAGAGCTTAAAGCTAGGCTAAGTCATACGTATGTCCTTGGGCTTCCTGTTGAGTTACGAGACCTGTATGAGCAGTTGCGCGTTCCTGGAAGAGTAATAGTCAAAAATGCTCCAAGCTGGGATTATGTTTGTTTTCTATTTTGGGAGTTCATGACAAATCGATGCGTAGAATATTCTGATTGCAGTATAGAGTCATTATTCATTCAGTTATTTAAGCACTTGAAATAAGGCTAATAACTATGAATAAAGTTATAGCAGTATTAACAGACCTGAATGGTAATCTTATAGAGAATACTAATTTTCCATTTCTTAAGTTAGCTCTGAAAGATTTAGATATCAAGTGTAATGAAAAAAAACTGTTGGCAAACATGCTTGATAAGAATTACACGGTTTATAAAACTCAAATTAATTTATCAAATAATGATTTTTTTCAGTACTTATTCGAAGAGTGGAAAATAAACAATAATATCAATTTGTCAATAGATAAAGTACAAGTTATGAATAGTCAATTAAAAGACATAAATAGCTTTACTGATTTTGAGCGAGAAATTATTTATTCTTTGCTTAGTGGCTATGTGATTGATAAAGCTATAGAACAATTTTTGATTAAATTAACAAACCAGAAACTAAAAGGTAATGTTAGATATACGATTGCAGCACTATACTCTAAATTCGAATGTGATAATAGAAGTCTATTAATTGAGTTACTTAAATATTATGAATTAGATCGTTATTTGCCAGTGAGTATATTTCCACCTGGTGTTTATAGAATTTAATGGAGTGATAATAAAATGTTTAGATTTCTGGAGAAAAAGATGAGTAAAGTAAATAAAAAACAAACTAGCTGGCAAACAACTGCCGCAATGTGGCTAATTCGTGGACTCCCGATTTTTATGTTACTAGTAGCTTGGTTTTGGTTATTGCCGATATTTACTGTTGGTCATCAATTTGAAAATAACAATTTTGAGCAAATTATTCAGTATGTACCAAAATACACGATAGTTAATAATATGCTGGTCATATCGATATGGGAATTGATCACTATGATCTATATAGCAACATTCCTTACACTAGCATCAAAAGTTGTTAATGGGAAATATTTTAAAGGATCAACGGTTGTACTTCAAATACTCTTACTAGCGGCAATCTGCAATAGCGCCTATATGCTTGGAAAAATAGTATTTGTCCGGTGGCAACTCACCAATGTCAAATATATTGCACTGAATGAAAATAGCATGGATTTTCTAAACGGACGAGATTCTGCAAGAATCATCAATAAACCAACGTTCAGCGGAAATGAATCACAAATTGTTTGTGTCAGCAAGAACCGCTGTTACTTGCCTAAAACCGACAAAACATATATGACATATAACGGCTTTAGTTATTTTTTTCTGAATAATGGAATTTTACACCAAGGTGGCTGGCATATAAAAATTGAGAGCAATATTGTCTATGTGAAGAATTTGACAGAATAAAGCAAAATTATTGTGATTTATCTAGGCATTACCTAGATGAAACTTGGAGAAAATGTGGTATGAAAAAATTATATCTAATCTATAAAAACAAAAGATTACTGCTTGCGGATATTTTATCAATCAATATTTGTGTGTTGCTGCATGGTGTTTTGAAACCAGTATTTGGAATATTAGCTTTTGTAATTACAATGCTTTTAATAATGAACGCCATTCTTATGATGGCAACGTACACCAATAAATCAATAAACTTGTTTTGGAAATCAAAAGATACATTAGATGTGTTTATTCAAGCTAATAAAATCTACATGGCGATTTTATTTGTTGTATTAGCTCTGATTTTATTATTACATACATTAGTTGTAAGTTGTGAGTTTAGTGGTTCTATTAGCTTATTAACTACTCATATTGTCTTAACACGGTCATGGATGATGCTTTACTATTATTTAGACACCTACAAAAACACTTATAGCGATAGGATTTTAAATGAAAAATAAACAAATTAGCTTAGTATTTTTATGTGGTTTATTAATTGGCTGCGGGCATAAGCAAATAGAAAAGCCTGACATGACAGTTGATGAAGCTTTTGGCTATATAACTGATTCAATGCGTAATAACTGCAATAGCAACCAAGGCGATAAAGGTGAGTATTGTGACTACGCGAATAATCTGTATAGTGATGCAAACAATAAAGTTCAAAATAAAGTATTGCAAGATCCAATTATTCAAAGCCTATTAACAAAAGCACAAAGTGTTGACTGTTATCACGCTTATCCAGCTCCAGCAGTATGTATAGCTGTTGATATGAGAGCTAATGAAATTGAAATGAAAGTAGTAAGAGAATTAGGCATATCTGCAACTAATCCAATATTTGCTGTACATTCAGCATTTATACAGGGAGCATTTAATCAAACGGCAAGAGATCAAGAAGCAACCAAGTTATTGCGTGAAGCAACTGAAAGTAAAAACATCTAGGGATTACCTAGATGAAATTATTGAGAAAGTATGATATGAAAAAATTGATATTAACCATGGCTGCAATAGCAATAGTCGGCTGCAGCCCACCAACTAACACACCGCAGCAAGCCTGTGCTTATTATGAGGATAATTTTTGTGATCAATCTCGCGATAATTTTCCCAATAAATCTTGGCCATTTGTTAGTTGGTATTGTAGCGATGTCGGCTCTATGTGCGAAGACTTCCGTGATAAATCTAGTAAAGAGCGTTTGGCACTGATAACTAACCAATTAAATTCAGATCAAGTTCTTAGGTCAATAGTGCAGCAATCAATAAAACTTGGTGTTAAATGTAATGAATACTCAGATAGCGCATACTGTCTTGCTATTGATATGAGGAGTAAACAACTTAGTGAAGTAATAATTTCATCTTCAGAATATCAACAAGTTATGAGTGATATAAATGCGCAAATTAATGAAAATAATGCCCAAGCTAAAGCAAATCAAGACGCACTGAAGATTTTGAAAAAAGCTGAAAGCAATGAGTTGTATTAGAATTAAACATGAGGGGGTAACATCAACATACACTTAAGAAGGAGCTAGCTATGTTATTGATTGTCAGAGTTATATTTGGAGTTGCAACCATAGCAACTATTGCTTATATTTCAAGACTAAATATTGAACCAAACAAAAAAGTAAACACTATATTCAAGTATGGATTTTGGAAATGAAGAACAAACTACTGATCTTATTTTTAGCCTCAAACATCGGAATGGCATCTGCTGTTGATCTGACATGTCATGGTAGATTTGTCAATCCAATTACGGATATTTGCTGGTCATGCATGTTTCCTATGTTCATCGGTCCAATACCGATGGTATTTAATATTGGTAATCAAAAGGGTGGTACGATTATCGACGATGGCAAAGCAATTCCTCCTGGTTTCCCTTATCTCTCATCTGGTAAATTGCCTGTAGGTATGTGCACCTGTATGGACAGACCAGAGCTGCCAGTTGGTCTTATGATGTCATGGTATGAACCAAGCCGATTTGTTGATGTAACGCGCACACCATTTTGTATGGTGGGGTTAGGCGGTGTAGATATGTCAGCAGGACTATCCGATCTATTACCAGCACCTGGTCACGGAGAAACTACTCACGATGGTGAGCAAGTATCAAGCTTTTATCAAGCACATTGGTTTGTTGATCCAATTATGGCTATCTTGGGTATTATGGATGTGGGGTGCAATCTTGGAGCATCTAAATCAATGGATTTGATGTTTATGTCAGAAGTTGATCCAACGTGGAATGATGATTCACTGTCGATTATTTTTAGCCCAGAAGTAGTTTTATTTAGTTCTCTACCAGCACAGCTTGCATGTGGAGTCGATTGTATTGCTAGCAGTTTACCAAATACTGGCAGCGATAATAAGTTTTTAGTACCAGCACCATATTATGCTCGCCCAACGTCAGCAACAAACCCAGCATCAGCAGCTAATCCAAGTAAATATTTATTCTGGTGTGGTGGCTGTCAAGGTGCATTGTATCCACTCAATGGTAATAATTCAGATCACGCACATGCCGTGCAATCGTCAATTCTTACATCAGAAAAACTCAATGGTCTTATTCATCGGATGGGATTGGAAGACATGACTACTGGTGTCTTTGGCATGTGCAACAACTTATTACCAGACATGTTTATGACTAAATCAGAATGGAAGTACTCGATGACATATCCAGTACCACAAACAGCATATTCTCCTGCTTGTTGCAATGCTTTTGGAGAGACTGATTCGACATGGAACTCAGGTGCTTCATTTCCATACACAGGTGAAGATTTTACATATATGCAATATCACGAACGTGACTGTTGCTTTTTATAAAGACACGACTATGGATAAAAAATTAATCTTAATGACTATTCTGGCATCTCTATGCGTTATAAGCGTTCATGCTGATACAAGCGTGTATTTAGATCAATCGCAGCTCCAGCAAGCGCAGCAGTTTAATACTGCAGCAGGTAATAGTGCAATTAAGAATGCTCCACAAGCAGAATCAGCATTATCAGCAATTCAATTAAGTCGGTTAAATACTGCACAAGTTGAATCAGAAATTAAGACTACTGATCAATACTTCAAAGTTAAACCACTCAAAAATACTTTACCGAATGGTGAAAAGTATTACCTATACTCGGAATCTATTGTTAGTGATAGTCAAAAAGCAATGGCACAATATAAAAAACCTGTGGATCTAAACAAAACGATTGCCGACTATAACGCCCTTATTAAAAACGCTAAAGCAAGTATTGGTGACAATCGTTTGCTTATTTTTATTAGTAGTTCGATGCCAAAGAAATCAATAATAAACCTAATGACTCAAGCATCATCAATCGGCGCAGTATTTGTAGTCCGCGGTTTAATTAATGGATCATATGTGAATACTTATAAATATTTCAACAGTCTTAAAGGAAATAATACAGTTGGGATCATGATAAATCCGACCTTATTTTCAGCTCTACATGTAGAAACAGTGCCAACTTATGCTCTATATCAATCAGATAAAGACTTATTGCATACTGCTTGTAACGTAGCACCTAAATATACTAAGGTTAGCGGGGATGTGACGCTACGATATGCACTAGAGCAGTTAACTAAAAGTAATAATGCAGATTTAGCTCAGATAGCTACTAATGAGTTGGATATTTTAGACAGTAAAAGTTTTTATAAGTGAAATAACATCATAAATAAATCTTATATAACAAATATGAAAACCTAATTCATATATATGAAATCATACTTTAATTTTTAAACAAAGGATCAAACATGAAACTACGGAATTTATTATTAATAGGTCTTATGGGAATCAGTACTGTGTATGCAGATAGTGCGGCTACAAATTTTGAGCCAAAGGCAACAACCGATAAAAAAGTGGTGGAATACTTTCATAAGTTATTACCGACAACAACTATTAATACCATTTATACCACGCCGTATCCAGATACTTATGCTTTGGTAATGGGGAGTAATATTGTTTATGGTAATTTAAAAAGTAGTTATTTGACGGTGGGGCATATGTTTAATTTGTATACTCAAACAGATTTAACTGAAACGCTTTCTAAAATGAATACTCCAAAGATTAACATATCGCAGATTAATGTTGATGATGCGGTAGTAACTAAAGCACCAACTAAAGTTAATAAAAAACTGATTGTATTTATTGATCCAGATTGCCCTTATTGCCGTCAATTAGAAGCTCAAATGTATGAACAGAGTATCGACAAAAAGGCAGATATCTATTATATGTTGATGCCATTACCAATGCACCCAAATGCCAAAGCACATACTACTAACATATTGTGCTCTACAAACCCGATTGCAACCTTAAAAGAGTATATGGTTAATAATAATGAGAATCCTAAAGTTTCACTTGCGGATGGTTGCAATATAGCTCCTGTATTAGAGCGCACTGGTTCTACTGCTAGGGGATTAGGCATTAATGGTACTCCAGCAATTATAACAGGCGATGGCACGATGATTATGGGTGCTGACATTCAAGCTATTAATGAATATATAAATAATAAATAAGGCGCTTCCATAGCTGTTAATAATGTTGAAGTCATTTGCTATTATGTATATTGGCATCAAAATTAAAAAATGAAATGTTATTGAGGATTAAAAATTATGATTACTTTTAAAATTATTATTGGTTTTGGGATCTTAGCATTGCTTTTGATAAAAGTGCTTAAAGATAAAGCAATGGCGAATTTAGTCGGTGCAATTATTAGCTGTATTAACGCAGTCTTAATTTTACACGCTGCATTTACTCAACTTTTGCCAATGATGGAGTTATCATCTGAGCAACAATCAATGAGAACGCTCATTCTGCCATATACGGCATTATTGTTTGTTTTTCTCCCCATAATTGTAGGCAGTATGAAGAAGAGTAATTTAACATTTAAAGAGTTTTTGAAAGATTTTTTCAAGAGGAGAATTTAAGGGGGATATGAGTTATATGAAACAGTTAAGTTTAATTTAATAGGAAAAATATTTTAATCTAGATAAGGATAATTTATGAATAGCCAAAACAAAATATTATTGTTAATACTGCTTAATATTTCCGTTATGTTTTCAATAAATAGTTGTTCAATAAAGCCAGAAGCAGTAAGTCCAATTATAAAACAACAAGAGTCTGATTTAGTAGTTGGATTTGTAAGTGCAGCAACACAAAAAGCACCAAAAAATGCTGTTGAATCAATTTAAGGAGAGATAAAATGTCAAACACTTCTTTAATCTCGTTGATGATTACTGCAGCTATTACAGTTTTGTTGATATTGATGTATTATAGAGCAACGTTAGTCATTAAAATCCTTAAACAATGTAGAGATAATTCAAACATTCACAAACTTATCGCAACATCTGATCTGTTGGATTTTTGTTATAAAAAAGCTAACATTGTTAATATGGAAAGCCCACACACTATTTTATTAATGGAAATGCTTAATATTAAACCATCTAAATTTAAGCCTATTGCAAAAGACGTAATAGTTACTTTATTTCGTATAGAAGAGAAAGTGGCGAGAGATACTAAACTTGAGTCACTGAGGGATGGAATTAAAGAGCCTCATAATAAGGATACAACAAATGAGTGTAAGTAACTTACTTCAATCAGTCGAGGTGAAAATATGTGTAGATGGCTTTACAAATGTATTGTTCTAGCAGAGTTGTAATGTGATTCTGTAATGGCGTAAAGCTGATGAATTTGCAAGCACCACGGAATAACCCGATTAGTTTCCTGATGGACAGTCCGTGGACAGCTAACGCTACGCTACCTGCCCACCGCCTGACACACAGGAAGCCTAACAGGTTATTACCGTTAATTCACAGTTTACTGTTCAGGTTCAGAGTTTCGTAATAGTAATAAATTTTGGGGTTTGGGCGCTCCGCTGGGGTGCTCGCCGCACGGCTTAAGGCAAATTGCTAAAATGATTTATGAGTTACTAAATAGTTATTAACAATTTTTGTGAGTAAGTAATTTTTTTGTGGATTGATATATGAGTAAATATTTATTTATCTTATTGTCTGGAATTGTTTTTTATGCTCAAAGTGAAGAAATTAAAAACATGGTTGAGTTCTTTTCATATCGTTGCTCACATTGTGCCAATATCAACAATAAGCTGGATAGCTATATAAACAAGAACCATGTTAACTTTATAGCGATCAATGTTGACAACAGCGACATTGCAATGCCAACTAACATTATGTACAACGTGGCAGTTGATGCGGGTATTGGACAACAATTCAAGAGTACATACTTTAGCGCTGTTGCAACTGGAATGCCTGCATATGCTCCTGCAACATTAAGTTATGTCATAAATCAAGTAAGAACTCCCTTGTTTGAAAAATTATTAAAAGACCCGAACGAGAAACAATTGATTAAAGAGAAACTAAACTATGCTAGCCAACTACTAGCTAAATATCCAGTCCAAGCTACGCCAACATTTTTAATTAATGACAACGCCTTGGTTCAAGGTGAAGATTTTGTGAATTATCTAAATTAGGAGGATCAAGAATGCGTAAATCATTTGTATTACTATTATTGGCAACAAGTACTGCATTTGCCGATGAAGCTGTGACATTAAAGAATCAAGCCATGAATCAAATCGAGTCTATGTTTGACGCGCAGCAAAACATTATGACGGTGATACCAGATACAGTCAAAACACAATTACCAAATGACATTGATATCAGTATCAGCAATAAATGGATATTTACTATTAAAAGTAAACAAGCAATAACGATTAATCGTATTAGTATAACTTTGGATGGTGTTACAGTTGTGAATCCAGTAGGTGTTGAAATTAAGCCAAATGTAGTAAAAAACTATTTATTCAATAGTGGTAATTTACCTCAAGCCATAGCTAGTTTAACTAAGGGTTATAATGTGTTTGGTGCGTATCGGCAGATTAGTGCGGAACAATTCAAGGGATACTCTGACTATCGCTATAAGGTAGCTACTGTTTCAATTAATTGGATGGATGTCAATAAAAATTTCATGCAATCAGACATTAATATGATGTTGGTTATGGCAAAATGAAAAAACTTGCAATAATGGTTGTTTTAGCTGCGACAGTATATGCAGATAATAATGATATGTTTAATAACGCTTATCAAGTTGGTAAACAAAATCAATTTAACTTTAACTTAAATAGTGGTAGCACTTTTAATAGTTTTGGACAAGCTAACAACTTTGAGAGTAATATTATTAATAGTGCCAATGCAGGTAATGCTACTGCACAGCCTATGTACAATGGAGCAGCAAATGATCCAAACTATTTATATAATCAAGGCAAAGCTGATATCGCTAGTTGTCAGTCAAAGAGCGATCCTCGCTGCACATCGCTTAATAAATATGGTGATAAAGATACGCAAACACAATATCAGGCGTATAACCAAGGTATTTCTGGTAAATACTCAATTATAACTAAGCCAGATCCATCTGATAGTAATTGTACACAGGTGATCAGGAAAGTCCCAATAGGTGAGTCTACTAAAACTTGTGTTGCATCAGCCAGTCAACAAACACAATGTCATTCAACAATATCAATATCACTAGGTTATCATGATTGTGATCCAACCAATAACACATGTACGACTTGGCAAAGTAATCCTGACTGTAAACTTGTTAAGCCATACATTCCAAGTAGCTGCGTAACATGGAGTTATAACGTTTGGTATGGATGTACATCGGTTTCAACAATAAATTGTACTAATAATAGCACATTTAGCTCTCCTGGTTGGTGTGGCAGAGGTACAGAAACCAGATTGTGTGATGGAACAAATTATGGTGATGGACGTGGGTATAATCCAGTTTGTATTAATCGCACCCAAGTTCAATTGGCAACATATGCATGCAAACAAGTTAGCTACAGTGATGGCTGCAAAGGATTTAAATAATGAAAAAAATAGTAACAATAATCATTATTGGAATCACGGAGCTCAGTTTCGCAAGTAGTTGTAACTTGGTCAATCAGCAGTGTACAGATACATCTAATACTAAGACAATAGATGGTATTAGCTTTAAATTAAGTGAGGTATGCAGTAAATTAGGTTTAACTGGAAATAACTGCTGTTGGGATAGTATATCAAATTATTACTGTGGTGATCAAGTTGACACTTGTGGACCATATCGAAAAAATCCAAACTGTTCATTTATTGAAAACACCTGCATTGATAAAGATTACATAACTGGAACCTGCAATAAGTTTCAAAGCAGCTATAGCTGTGCTTCAGCATACGAGAGTCAAGTATCATCAGTATGCACAAACGTTGTTTGCTCGAATAATGAATCTGGAACTGCGGCTAAGTGCTTTAGTCCACCACAACCATCAGCTGATAATACGAGTCAGTTTGCAAAAGTATTAGGTTTTTTGCAGATGGGGCAGAACATGGCTCAAGATATGAGTTGTGTTAATCCTAGTAATCCTGATCCAGAAAACTGTAAGTTATTTTCAGGTAAATATTCAACTTGCTACATGTATCTGAACGATGCAGGTAAACCTGGTAGTTGGAATAATAATGGTTCGGATTGTGGAATTCACAGTGAGTTCTTTAACGGAGTAGCAACTGGTTATGATGCTTCAGATAAAAATCTATACTCACAGGCAACATCTGGAACTAATAATGTGATGGGTGGTGCAAGTAACTATAGTCTATCAAACGATGATAGCAAAGCTATCAACAACACTGTTAAGTTACAGCAAAATCTAAAGAATGCGCCCACTAATCAAGACGAACAAATCAACTACACAACAAATGGCTCACGAAACAATAGAATGTCAGTAAACAATGGTCAAGTTGTGTCAGTGACTATCAATAAAGATACGGTAAAAGATATCAGCGGTTGGAGTGCATTCAAAGCATACTTAACAGATCAATCCGTAAATTTGGCATGGAATCGTCAGAAGTCAGAACCAGATCCATCAAACATTAAATCAACAACATTTGCAGACTTAGGAATTACTCGCCGTAGTAGAGGAAATCCGTTTGCTTGGAATAGTGGTACGAGTCAGCCGACAATAAATGGATTGTGTATTCATCTAGCGGACTATTGCGATGGCGGTGATGACAGTGCTACATCTAGTGATCTAATTAAAAGCTATTTTGCGGCTGCAGGTGGATTTACTAATCCAAACTTTTGTGCACAATGTACGAGTAGCGTACTAGGTGCCTGTGTAACTGCTGCAGCTAAAGATACGATTCAACAATGGTGTTGCTTCAACTCTAAAGTCTCAATGGATATTAACCTTGCCGCTTATGATCAAGGCTTACTTAATTTGTATACTGACAATAAGAGTCGGTATGCAAGTCAAGTTAATTATTCAAGTGGGATATGTGGCGGTGTTACTGTTGGCATGATCAGTAAAATTGATTTTAGCAAAGGAAATTACTTTAAAGATATGATGGATGCAATTGATATTAATAAAATGGTCAACACCAGTAACTTTACAAATTCTGCTGTATCTGGTCGAACACAGAATCGTTCAGGAACTGATTCAACGCAAATGGTAAAAGATTATCTTAAGCAGCAGAGTGGTAACTAGTATGAGAACGCTTTTATTAATATTTTCTATAGTCGGTGCTAATCAAATCTCTGCATTAGGACTAGATAAATGTTTTGAAATTGCAGCAAATCGTTACCAGATTCCAAGCAAATTGTTAAAAGCAATTGCTCGTACTGAAACAAAAATGAATCCTGTCTCAGTTGGCATAAATAATAATCGTACCTACGATATTGGTCTCATGCAAATCAATTCAAGCTGGTTGCCAAAGTTGCAACGCGTTGGAATTACACAAAAAGATTTAACTGATCCTTGTAACAATATTCAGATAGGAGCTTGGATACTATCCGATAACATAAAACGATATGGTTTTGGAGTAAAGGCTATTGGAGCATACAATGCGACTACTCCCAGACTTCAGCAAAAATATGCAGATTTAGTTCTAAATAATATGAAAGAAATCGAATGAAAAATTTATTAAAAATATTATTTCTCAGCTTATCATTTAATGTGTTTGCTGATGACTTGGGGGTTATTGGTAAAACATATCCTATCACTGAGCCTGACATGATTGAATGGATCAAATCACGTGCAAGCAGCATGATGCAAAGTGGCGAGTGGGAACAAATCCAGAAACAAGCAATTGATAAAACTCGCAACTATATTAATCATCCACCAGCTATAGCGAGTATTACAGATGCAGCCGAAACTAAAAGTTGGTACTACACTCCAGTAGTGCAACTTAAAGAGAATTTAACTGATGGACAAGGGCATATGATTGCCAAAGCTGGGCAATATAATGCACTTCGTTATATGCCGTTTGATGTACAGCTTTTATTCATTAATGGCGATAATCCAAAGCAAGTCGAGTGGGCATTAGAGAAAAACAAAGAATCGGATATCCGCACAAAAATTATTTTAACTAGTGGTTCATTCATGGACTTAGATAAAGCACATAAGGTTTGGTTTTACTATGATCAAGGTGGCAAGTATACTCAGAAATTAAAGATTACTCATGTACCTGCTATCGTGAAGCAAGATGGAATCCAATTAAAAATAACCGAGATATCAAACAATGAAATTTAATCATTTTTGGTATTTCTTCGGGAGGAATAATTTTCTACTTTGTCAGTAAATCCTAGCGGGGTTTGGGGGCGGTAATGAGCCCCCAAGGGATAAATGAACTTTGGGTATAAAAAATATTTAGCTGACTAAGAATTTTTTATTTACATGGATGCTTGATCAAAAAAATGTGTCGAAGCTTAACTCTTCGAGTGGGGATATCTAAGCTTAAATGAGGGGGGAGGATTCCACCCTACAACAAGTTGTACCCGCCTCTTAGCTTAAACCTCGTTACATAAATAATCAGCAAAGCTATTTTAAAAAAACAAGTCTTTTGCGGAATAGTGAAGTTAATTTTAGCTGATTATTTTTCTCTCGGTTGGCTCTCACACCTACCCAGCTGAAGCTGGAAGGCTAAAGCAATATAACTCTATGAGTTATAAGGATTATTTAATGCTAGCAAATGCTAGCGTTGTGGAAAATATATAAGTGAATCAGTAGATTGTTGTTGATATACATGCTAGCACATGCTAGCACCATTTTGAGGGGGATTTTATGGCAGCTGATGCTCAAGAGTATATGCAAATAAACAGCAGAATAAATAAAAAACTATACGGAAAAATTCAGAAATATCTAGCAATTAATAATATTTCATTGGTGGATTTTATGACTACATCATTTGAAGAGAAATTATCTCGTAGCGTTAAGGAAGATGAAACATTAACTACAATGGTTGATCAAATTAAAAACATGGATCCATTGGCTCTGCATGGGGCATTGTCAGATTTGGTTTATACGGCACAAGTTATTTTTAAGGAGAATAAAAAACAAAACGAAGTATTAAAGTTAATATATGAAAGTGCAGCTCTCGGCGGCACTTTTGGATACGAAACTTGGAAAGTCGGCGAAGATGAAAAGTATGCTGAGAACTCTAAGCTTGGTATTCTACAATCTGTAGAAGATGAATTAATTGATATGAAATTTATAGAAAGAACTGTTGATGAATAAACTAGAAATTATTCTAACTGACTTAATGGGGTTACAAAAATGAGTAAATTAAAAATATTGAAAAATAAAATCAAGGCAATGCAGGAGCAATATGAAAAAGCAGTGCTCGAACAACACCAAAAAATTGGGGCAATAGCGTTATCACTTTATGAAAAAGACACGTTGAGAGACGTTGATTTAAGAAATCAAATTGCCAAAATTATCGGCGAAGATTCACAAAGTGATACAGCTAAAACTGATAGTAATATTTTAAGTAGCGTGGAGTAATTTATGGCAAAGATGGCAACCAAGTTTGCAGGTAGGCTTCTGCAAATTAAGATGAGTGCAAAGTTCTATGGGCGCATAATGTTTTTGATTTTTGCGGTTCAACTTGTTGTGTGTTTCGCTTACAACACTTGGTTTAACCATCAATGGATCACAGCAAAGCCAATATTCGATAGCGGCATGGCAATAGCATGGGAAGCATTAAGGAAATGGAAAATTGGCATTGCAATTGAAGCTTTGAATACCAATATTGATTTCTGGTGGCAGAACGTTGGGTGGGTATTTAAAAAAAGCATCTGGGTGTGGATATTGTTACCGATGATTATGACATACTCAGTATTATTTGATGATAAAGACGATGACGAGGAATATAGTCGTGGTCGTCAATACTTGACTCCAGACGAATTAAACATTTTAGCAAATAATATTAAGTTCTCATTTGCTAAAATGTGGAAACTATCAAACTTAATTCCACTCGGACAAGTTCGATTACCAATCAAAGAAGAGAATAAACAGACCTTTGGTGTTGGTAAGCCTGGTTCTGGAAAAACTAATGCATTTAACCAAATTATTGAGCTTATTCGTAAGCGTAAACAGCGCATTATTATTCATGACTATAAAGGTGACTATGTCGAGAACTTTTATAATCCAAAAACTGATATTTTATTTAATCCACTAGATGAACGAAGTGTGGGGTGGTGTTTATTTAATGATTGTCAATCGGTAATGGATATCGAAGCATTTGGGCATTCCTTAATACCAAATGCAATAACTGGTGATCCATTCTGGAATAATGCAGCACGCGATGTTTTGGTTGGAGTATTGTATTTTTGCTGGCACAAGAACAAAAAAACCAATCTAGACATTTGGCGGACAGTTACTGCACCTAATAAAGTATTATATGCAATGTTGTGTAGTGTCATGGGTGGTGAGGCTGGCGCAAAGCATCTAGAAGATCCAGACGGTAAGACAGCAACTGGTGTAATGTCAAATTTAATGCAGTTTGTTAAAGTTTTTGATTTCATGTCTAAAATGACTGGTAACTTTTCCATTCGGGAATGGATTGCAAACGATAAAGGACATGGAACTATTTTTATTACTAACTATGCTAATTTAAAGTTTACATTAAGTCCAATTATCTCATTATTTATTCAGACAGCAGGCAATCGACTCCTGTCATTGCCGGATGATATTCATCGCCGGATATTTTTCTTTTTAGATGAGTTTGGACAATTGCCAAATATGGCAACCATTGAAAATTTAATGACTGCATCACGCTCAAAAGGTGGAGCTGTATTTATTGGTGTACAAGATATTGGACAATTAGACAAGCTATATAAAAAAGAAACCCGAACTACAATTTTGAACTCGGCATCAAACCGCATTGTCTTTAACTGTAAAGATCATGACACAGCTAAATTCTTTAGTGACGACATTGGTAAGGTAGAGTACTATGAGAATATGGAAAGCCAGTCTCTGGGCATGAATAAGGGCGATAGGATTAACACAAACCGTCAGCTGCGCACTGAAAATTTAGTAATGCCAGAAGATATCCAATCATTGCCAGATCTTCATGCTTTCGTATCAATAGGTCATTATGATATTACGTTAAATAAATGGAAATATAAGAAATTCAAGAAACAACAAATAGCATTTGTGCCTCGTCAAGATTTAGATTTAGCGAATATCAAAGATATTAATCCGCTAGAATTTCTTAAACGTCAGGCAACAAATACTGCCACTGAAAATAGTACTGAAGAGTCAATCTCAAGCGGTGACTCTCCAAAGCCAGCGAAGAAATCTACTGCCAAGCGAGTGACAGCTAAGTCTAAATCAACTATTGGTAAAGCAAACTCAAGAACTGATAAACCAGACAATGTCGACGATAAGACGAATAATGAAGTAGATAGTCTAAATAACTTTTTTGAAGATCAAATGCAGGAGTAAATGAAATGCTAAGTATGCGACGTGTTAATTCTGGACAAGCAAGTAGCTACTATACCGCTGATGATTATTATTTAAGCGAAGATAAAGGTCAGTGGTATGGTTCACTTGCTCAAAAGATGGGTTTTGCTGGTGGAATTAAGGAAGATGATTTTATATCATTAGTCCAAGGGGTTGATCCCAAAGGTCGCTTTACTGTGCAATCGAAGATTACCAAAGATAAGGAAGAACACACTGCTGGAGTAGATTTTACTTTTAGCGCTCCAAAATCAGTTAGTGTAGCTGCGCTAGTTTTGGGCGATGAGCGCCTTTTGGAAATACAAGATAGGGCAGTTAAACATGCATTAGATTATTACGAAGAACATTATGCTGCTGCACGAACTACCGTTAATAGAGTAACTGAAACAGAGCAAACGCATAACATGTTAGCAGCTATGTTTAAACATGTGGGTAGTCGTGAACTTGATCCTCAAGTGCATACCCATTGTGTAGTAATGAACATGTCGGTTAAAGAAAATGGCGATGTGCGAGCAATGGATTTTGGTGAGGGATTTATGAATAAAATACCCTTGGGACAAATTTATCGCTCATTTTATGCTAAAGAGATACAAAATTTAGGTTACCAAATTGAATCTGATAGCAAGGGGTTATTTGAAATTAAAGGTATACCGCAGGAATTGATAGATGAGTTTTCAAAACGCTCTCAACAAATTGATGAGCGTTTTGAAGAACTACGACAAGAACACCCCAATAAAAATTATTCAGAGTTACGGCAACAGGCATGTATTGAGACGCGAAAGGTTAAAGATGAGCCTCCATTGGAGGTATTAGCTGAACAATGGAAAGAGCGTGCCAATGAGGTAGTTGATCTTTCAAAATTGACGGAAAAACTACAAAATGTATCTAATGACAAGACACTAGAAGCTGAACGTCCAGACATAAACTCTATAATTGAGAAAGCTGTGCGTGTTGCTACTGAAACTGAAGCCGTTCCCAAAGTTGAAGATATCTTAATGCCGGCATTAAAGTTTAGCGTTGGACAATATACAGTAGACGAGCTGCAAGTGGCACTGGATAACCACAAGGAGGTGGTTAAAATGTCAGATCGTAGCTATACAACATTTGATGTTATTCAGGCTGAACAAAAAATTGTTGATGCTGTAATTAATGGGCGTGACAAGTATGTTAACAGCATAGCCGAAGATAAGATTCGTGAAGAAGTCAAACTCTATGAATTACTGAAAACATTGGAAGCTAATGAGGATCGTTCTTTGACTCCTGGTCAAAAAGAAGCTGTGCTACATATTTTAAGTTCAAAAGATAATGTGATTGCAATTCAGGGGGATGCTGGCACTGGTAAGACCACCATGCTTGATGTGGTACGCACCATTGCGGAAAAAGAGAACAAAGAGATTGTCGGATTGTCATTTACTGGTAAGGCAGCGAGTGAGATTCAGGATGCCAGCCAGATCCGCTCAAATACTATCGATAGCATGTTGGCAAACAAAGAATCACTAGCTGGTAAGATTATAGTAGTCGATGAAGCATCCCTGGTATCAATTCAAAAACTAAATAAAGTACTAGATCGCTGTGATGAGCACAGTAAAGTTGTACTAATTGGTGATACTAAGCAGCTGCAATCGATTGGGCAAGGTAAGATATTTCAATCGTTGCAAGAACGAGATATTGTAGACACAGTCAGAATGCCCGAAGTTATTCGTCAACGTGGTACTCCTGAATATAAGTCAGTTGTTGATAAACTTGGTAAGCGTAATACTGCGGATGCATTCAAAGAATTAGATTCACAAAATAAGATAATAACTATTAAAAGCAGAGACGTTCGGTTGATGGGTATTTGTGATGAATACTTAAAAGATCCAAAAAATACAATTGTGGTAACTGCATCAAATAAGGATCGTGAGGATCTAAATAATATTATCCGCAACCAGTTAGTTAGCCAAGGGATTGTTCAGAGTAATCCCAATAATTTTGTTACACGAGAAAGTAAAAATTTGACTGGAGCAGACCGATTTTATATTGATAGGTACAACAAGCATGATGTGCTAATACTTAACCAAGATAATCATGCTGGTCGGGCAGGTAGTGAACATCGAGTAATTGATATAGATAAAAAGCATCATTCCGTAAAACTCTTAGATACTAAGACTGGTGCGATTAGCGATTTATCTATTAAAAAGCATGGTGATCAAGTACAGGCATACTCAGTACGTGAGCGTCAATTTGCTCAAGGCGATAAAATTATTTTTCTCAAGAATGATAAAGGGTTGGATGTTAAGAATGGGCAAACAGCTTATATCTCAGCTATCGACGAGAAGACAAGACAACTGAGTGTAAAAATGGAGAATGGGCGAGAGCTAACATTTAACCCTAATACTCAATATAAATATATTGGACATGCTTATGCCATTACTGATTATAAGTCGCAAGGTCAAACAGCAAAAAATGTTATTTACCACGCCGATACAGATAAAAAAGTGAATTTTAATCAAGCGTATGTTGGTATTACTCGTGGTAAAGATAGTGTAGTTATTTATACGAATGATAAAGCAAAGTTAACATCACAAGCTCAAGAGTCACAAAAGAAGACTTCTACACTTGATTATAACTTAGCTCGAGCTACGTCAACTACACAACAAAAGAAACTTGAAGAAATAGCCGCTAAAGTGGCCACTTCACGAAGTCCAGAAAATCAAGTTAGTAATTTACGTAAGCATTCAGTGGCGGAGAGACTCAAAGATGTTAAAGAACATATACATGACTCTTCTGATTATAACTTACCAGAGCATAGGAGGATGTTAATTGAAAACAATTCAATAGATCAGAGTCGTTCTAAAAATCGAGAGCGCTAATAATTATTTTTTAACTTTAGAAGGTGTTTATCATGAAAGAAATTAATGTGACTGGTTATGTTGGCAAAGATCCGGAGGTGCGTTATGCACCCAATGGTGATTCATTTACCGTTTTCTCTTTTGCGGTTTCGAGCGGTCCAAAAGATAAAAGGAAAACAGATTGGTTTGAAGTAAGTTGTAATGGTAAGAACGCGGAGACCACTCAAAAACATGTGCGTAAAGGTACACGCTTATTAATTCAAGGTTCTCCTGGTATTAATGTTTGGGTGAGCCGAGAGGGTAAACCAATGGGGGTAATGCGAATTTCAGTATCACGCCTTGAATTTATTGGCGCTAAATCAGAAGATGATGCAGAGGAAGCTGCTGATGCATCGGAAGAAATTAGTAATGATGAGTCTGCTTCTGTAAATTCAGATGATATTCCGTTTTAGTTAATGGTTAATCTAATTTGTAAACTAACTCTTCATTTATGGAGAGTTAGTTCGGTCTAGTAATTTTATAAGAGATATTTATGAATAACATCTATACTCCTCGTGATTACCAACTGGATATCATTAATGCAGCAATAGAACATTTTAAGCAAAACCAGCGTGGCAAGTTAATAGTTCCATGCGGGGCAGGTAAAACATTATCAAGCATCTGGATTGCTCAAGCAATTAAAGCTAAAGAAATTCTAATCTGTGTTCCTTCACTATCATTACTACGTCAATTTAAAAACGTATGGACGGATCTATCTGTTAACAATAAGAATTACCTGTGCGTATGCTCCGAAAAAGACATTGATAAACATCATGACGACTTAATTATGAATCTGGATGAGCTAGAATTACAAACATCAAGGGTTACGAACTCCCCAGGACACATCATCGATTTCTTAAAGCAGGACAATAATTCAGAAAGAGTGATATTTTCGACTTATCAAAGCCTCAGTATTATCTCTGATGCATTAGAAACTTATAGTCATAAATTTGATTTAATTATTTCTGATGAGGCACATAGAACCGTAAACATTGCAACTGAAGGGTATTTCACTTTAATTCATGACAATACGTTAATACCTTCAAAGAATCGTTTATATATGACAGCGACTCCAAAAGTATTTGCTAACTCATACAAACTACAATTAGATACTCAAGAAATATATGACATGAACAATGAGTCAATCTTTGGTAAAGAGTTCTATCATATGAGTTTTGCTGAAGCAATTGAGCGCAACATATTGGTTAATTACAAGTTAATCATAGTTGGTATAACAGACAAAAATATTCAACAAATGATATTCAAAAATAATTTAATCGCCGATGAGGTTAGTGCTGAGGAATTAGCAAATAACTATGCTCTGCAAAAAGCTATGAATGATTATAAAGCAAATCATGCATTATCTTTCCATAACACGATTAAAGATGCTAAGAAATTTGCAGAACGGCATAAGATATTATTCCCCAAGACTGATTCGGATTACGTATCAGGAAAAGATAGCTCAAAAATTAGAAAACAAAAGTTAATAAACTTTGAGAATCAGGATATAGCTATTTTATCAAATGCCAGATGCTTAAGCGAAGGAGTAGATGTACCTGACATAGACTTAGTTCAATTTTGTTGCCCAAAAAGATCTGTAATTGATATAACTCAGTCTATTGGTAGGGCACTAAGACAACCAAGCAATGCAAATAGTGCAAAAAAAGAAGGTTACATTATTGTTCCGCTATTCTATAGCGAAACCGATAATTTAGATGACTTAATAATAAGGTCAGGGTATTCAGAAGTTATTAATGTAATAAAAGCGCTGTCTTTACAGGATGAACCGCTATCGGCTTTTTTCCACGATTCTTTACTTAATTCGCAAAACAATGAGCTTAATGATGATGACTATCAAGCTTACTCGAGTTTTATTATATTCGACAATTTCGATGCTAAATTACAAAAATCACTTATAGTAAAAATATTTCACGACTCTTTAGATTCATGGGATCAAAAATATAACGAATTAAAAAGGTATCTGGAGAAGCACAACTGGATATTCCCTCATCCGAAAACAAAACTAGGCACGTGGTGTAACAACCAAAAATATAGTAGGAAAATAGGTCGTTTATTACCAGAGCGAGAAAAGAAATTAGAACAACTTGGAATAAAATGGGCAAGCACATTACCGCGGGATTTATTAAATGAACAAAAATGGGATACACAGTTCAATATGCTGAATGATTTTATCAAAACCCACAATAGGTATCCTAAAAAACCAATTTTCGCGCATAGGAATAATAAAACACATGAAACACTATTAGCTAAATGGCTTGGTATTCAACGAATTAAGTTTTCAAGAAAGCTGTTATCTCAAGAAAGAATTAATAAATTAAATACTATAAATTTCATATGGTCCGACACTGATCACAACTGGGAATATAAATATCAGGAGCTTGTTCAATATATTAGCTGTAATAATATGATACCACAAAAAGAAAAAGGGGCGAATCCTCTTTATAAATGGTGCAACTGGCAACGATTAATGTACAAAACAGGTAAGTTAAAGCAAGATAAAGTAGCTAAATTAACAGCACTAGGTATTAATCTAGAAATGAAAAAGTCTTACATTCCATCTGATGAATCTTTTGAACTTAATTATGAATTAGTTTTAGCCTATGTTAATACTCATGGAACTATTCCCGGGAAAAGAACAGATAGCGGTGAATATAGAAAGTTAGGTAATTGGATTTGTGCACAGAGAAATAAGTATAAAAAAAATAAATTGTCACCTGACCAAATTTATAAAATGGAACAACTTCCTGACTTTGTATGGGATACAATAGAAGAAAGATGGTTAGCTGCTTATTATAAATATAAGGAGTTAATTGAAAATAAAGTGGTGCTCAGCAGAGATTTGTCGATGTGGGTCTCAACACAAAGAAGGTACTTTAAAGAAAAAAATTATCGATTAACTCAGGAAAGAATAGATTTACTAAATCAAATAAACTTTAAGTGGGAGAGCGAAAACTTATGGATGTTGAATTATTATGAATATATCGAACTAAACAAAAAAAACTCCAAAGACTTCTCACCTAAATTAATTAAATGGATTCATAAGAACAGGAGGGAACATAAAAATAATACTTTAAATTTAGAGAGAAGAAAGTTACTAGATCAAATTTCATTTAATTATGCATCTGAAACTGAAACAACTTGGAATGCGCGTTACAACGAAGTATTAGAATATATTAAATCAAACAATGATCGCCCAAAAAATGGTAATACGCAATTAGGTAGATGGTTTTATAATAATATTTCTGCTTATAAAACAGGTAGATTAACACCTGAAAATCATAAATTAATTGAAAGTTTAATAGATATGCTATCTGATATATCATGATAAAAATATAATTTCAAAGGCAATTTAGTATGAAAAAAATAAAGATATTAGACAGGATTAAAGCTTTTTTTTCTGGTAATACTGAAAGAGTGAAAATCCCTCTCTATGGTTCATGGCAACATTTTGAAAACTCCGAAGAGTTTAATAATAGTGAAGTCCTTAATTATAAGATTATTGATAAAGAGGGTTTTAATCTTTTTGAAATACCGCTTGAGCATGCTGTAGCGATCTACTATGATAATGAATCTATGCTGCCTAGTATTAAATCTGGCTGGGTGGCTCTAATTGACAGAAGCAAAATAGAATTCATTAATAACGAAGTATACGCAGTTATTCTAAACAATAGAATAGAGTTTAGGATATTACAAAATAGTACATCTGGCACAAAGATTAAGTTAATCCCCGAAAATAAAAACTTTGAAATAGTTGAGTTAGCTAGGGAAGATGTAAATGTATTGGGTAAGATAGAGTACATCCTAGGCAGAGCAAATATTAATTTTCATATTCCAATTATAGATAATAACGCAAATATTACGAATAAATATGTTTTATTTTCTTACAGTTCTGTGAGAGCATTATTCCCAGAGGTTAGCACACAAAATATAGTTGCATTCAAAATAGCAGATTCACAATTAGATATTTTCAAAAATGACAATTCTGTTTTAATTGATCTCGCAAATAAGCAACTAATCAATAAAAAATATAGCCTATTCAAAATTAATGGAACCTTAAAAATATTCAAGATACAGCTTAAAAACAATAATTACATATTATTAACTGATAATGAATCCATAACATTAACAGATGACATTACAATTGTTGGTAAGTTAATTTGGCTTTTCCCTGAAAAACTAAATTTTGTGAAAGAGTTGGACTCATAACAAGACTTCTAAAGAGAAAACCCACCAATTTGGCGGGTTCAATTCTGCTATAATCCTTATCTGACCTACGAGTTCCGACCGTCAATGATTGGACTCTGAGGCGGTCGTTACTCTCTCCAAGGCAGAGAAAGGAGAAGTAATGAAACAGAAAAACAAAAAGTCTGAAGCGTTAATTATTGCTGTATGCTCTGCTGTAGCTGCGATGCTTAACTTTCTGACTAGCTTAATTCATATTTGGATTAAGTAGCTTTTGTACCGCTCATTTTGGGCGGTTTTTTGCATTTCTATACTGGTAATTATACCATAATAAAATCAGCTTTGAAAATTATTCATTTCATAGTATCATTTCATAGAGTTAGCACAGCCTTGCTACGTACGTGCCAAACTCACCTGTACACAGAACGTTGCGGTATCGAGCCTTAATATTCTGGACTCTGTCACCTTCAACCACACCCACAAGCGTACAACCAGCCATTTCACTAAGTAAAACTAAGAACCATACAACCGTGTATTAGTTAAATCCTTGCCCGTAACCGTGCATATTCCGCACTTGCTTTTTGTCACTACTTCATAGCCCATGATTGTTATATCATGGGCTATTTCGCTTCACGTGCCAAAATGCGTGCAGAATAACGGATTTTAAGAGTAGTAGTTGTATGGTTCAAGTTTTACTAATCCACAAATTTTGTTTTTAATTTTTTTTGGGACAAGCCACAAAATAAATTCAAAAAAAATTTGCTGGACTCAGGGTGATATGGCTGGTTGTGTGTTGTGGGTGTAGAGACAAAAACATCTCTGTAATCCTTAACACTACTTAGACGGAGCGTACATCATGAACACTAAAAACCAATTTAGCAATAAACCATTACCACCACACAAAGTACAGCAATTTATTGAAAATGTGCGAGTGCTCGATGAGTTGGCTAAACCAGTTAGCAATATTGAGATACTAAAATCTTACAAAGGTTTCGGCGGTTTAAAGCGTTGTTTTTGGGATAAAAACTTATACGGTCAATTAATGCGTGCAATTCGTGCCAATGTTGGCGTAGATAAAGAAAAAACTACACTGGAGAGCCTACGCAACACAAGCAGCAGCGCATACTATACACCGCAAGCAGTGATTGATTTTATGTACCGATACTTAGAACAAGTATGTAATTTTAAAGGCGGTGATATTTTAGAGCCATCATGCGGCAATGGTGCGTTTTTTGAATACATGCCTGAGCATATCAAAGCTAATAGCAAAATAACCGCCGTAGAATATGATACATTAACCGCAAAATTAGTTGGTACTCTTTATGCTGATATTGAGGTTATTAACCAACCACTACAGGAAGTTAATTTTAGCAATAAAAAATATGACTTAATTATCGGTAATCCGCCATACTCAGCAGAGAAAGTAAACGATACCGCTATGGAGGATATAAGCGGCTATACAATCCATAATTACTTTATAGCTAGAGCAGTGCGACTATTGAAAGATAACGGCTTATTAGCCTTTGTTATGCCGTCATTCTTTATGGACAAACCCAAAGGGCATACACGCCACATTGTAGACAATGAAGCAGTGATTATTGATGTAGTACGGTTGCCTGATAATCTATTCGACCAAGCAACTGTAACCGTAGACTTAGTTTTTATCCGCAAAACAGGTAAGAAAATCCACGACATAACCAACACAATGGAGCTAATGCAAGGCAACGCCAAAGATGAAATAAATCAATTTTGGATTAAAAATCCAAATCGTGTACTCGGTGAGCTAAAGTTAAAATGGGTTGAGTGCTATAAAAACTATGTCCCAACTTGTCAAACGCAAAACAAAGAGCAAGCCCTCAAGTATTTAGCGGTATGTGACTTTAAGCAAGAAACAATTGAGAATTATAAAACGATAACCAGCAATAGCATAGCTATTAGCAGCAACAATACGCAGTTACCCGAATCGCTATACCATATATTTTTAGAAGTTGAAAAAGAAGAAACGGCATTGCGTAATGATGTTAAGACTTTGATTGATAGGGTAAATAATCTTGCAGATACTCGCAACAGATTATTTGACATCATCGCAAGGTTAGAAAATTTGGCAGCGTAAGAGTCACTGTAAGAACTACAGATATGGTTATAACTAAAAATTAGTTAAGGAGCAAAATTATGAGTGAAGTTAATTTCATGAAGCAGCATAATGACAGAATTTATCTAATAAAAAATAATCGTAATATTATTGCTGGAACATGGTGCGAAATAAAAGAGAACTATTTACCTTTTGGCAGTCATATCATTGACGAAATTTTAAACGAACTAATACCGCAAGGGCAATGCCACTTTACATATGAAGGAGATAGTTACCATTTAAGTAACAATCAAGAGCTTATGCGATACTACACAACAGTATTCAATAATGATGTTGAGATATTTGCTGATTATTTTCGAAATATTGGATTTGTAAGGCTTAGTTAGTCTAATTTTGACAATTAAAATGACGCACTAAATTATAAAAGCCAGTCTCTCGACTGGCTCATGAAGTGTTACTTCGCCCCTGTGTTGCTTCCCAGCAGAGCACAGCCACTGGTGATTATAGCTTAACAGAACCTATTTGTGAAAATATTTCTTAATTTTTTAATCCTGCAGAGCCTGAGTTCAAGTGCAAAATGCAAAGGGATAGATTAAACTATAAGCTTGCATTTCGCACTTGAACTCAGGGAGATTCATTGCCCCCCTGACACTCACTAGGATAATTTAATCTAAGACTATATTAGGCGGTTTAAAGTTTTGTAAGACACGTTACAATGTCTGAAATATCATTAATATAATTTTTAATCGATTGTTGGAGTTTAGAGCATTGTTCCCTTGTCTTTATTACTATGCCATCAAGACCCTTATAACGGCTTTCAATGTCAATTCCCAGAATCTTAAAAACCTCGTCAGATCGAAAATATATAAGATCAAGACCACCTCTATATAAATTTAAAAACGCAAAGTCTAAGTAAATTCTTTCTGAGAAAGTTTTCCATTTTTGAGTTTGGATTTCATTTTTACAAAGTAAAATAGCAAACTCTGCTTGAGTAATATGGGCAAATAGCCGATTATTCAATTCTTCAATTTTAACGAAGTCTTTAATTATGCATTGTATTAAATCAGATTTATATTGTATTACTTGTGCCGGAGTATATTTACTTAAATCAAAACCATACTCTCTGCATTTTAATCCGAGATGTGTTATTTGTTCTCTGCAATCAGTTTGAATGAAATTTGCAAGTTCAGATAATATCGTACATGCCGATTCTATATGTTTTTGTTTCCAATAATTTTTATATGCTAGAATAGCAGTTATTGACATTATCATTGTACCTAGTGCTACAAAAAAATTAAAGAATGTATTCCAATGTTCAGAATCCCATTTTTGTATGTGAAGAAAATGTATAAAACTAATTGTCAAAATATAACCAGTTATACCACCAAATATTCCAGAGATAACATAATTACTACTTTGGACTTTAATGAAATTTATAAAAGATTGCTTACGAAAATTAAATTTGTTAATCATATAATTGTACTTTATCATTTATATTAAAGGTTAATCAACATTTGCTCATAAAATTACGCAAAATTTAGGAGCCTTATAGCAATTTTATAATAGTAGTTAACTAAATAGATCACTATATACAGTAGTTAAGTTGTAATATTACTACTAAATGTATAGTTGTTGTTAATAATTTTATAGTGATGTAGTAGTTCTATTTGCCGTTTATCCTGCAAGACAATATG
>JACCDG010059548.1_pt1 | contig 27498 bp, 29 predicted proteins | sample 7442471 | NCBI WGS metagenome assembly JACCDG01 (sample SAMN15323444, study PRJNA562643) | freshwater metagenome | isolation source: river surface water | place: USA:Blue River Watershed | collected 2017-08-17 | reverse complement strand
GAGACTGTTGAGTTGAAGTAACAAAAAACCGCCGAGATGGCGGTTTTTCGATGAGAAACTATTTTACTTCAGCTACTAATTTTGCGAATGTTTCTGGCTCGAATTCAGCTAGTTGAGCGAGAATCTTTCTGTCGATAATGACACCCTTCTTTTTAAGAGCACCAATCAATTTGCTGTAGCTAATGTTCAATGGGCGTGCAGCTGCGTTGATTTTCAAGTTCCAAAGATTTCGGAAAGTGCTTTTCTTGTCTCGTCGATCTCGGAAGGCGTAGCTACCTGCGTGTCGAATTGCCTCTTTTGCGAGGGCCTCTTTTTTGCTTCGTCCAAAACGATAACCCTTGGTCATCGCTAGAACTCCTTTTCTCTTTTTGTTGGCAATAACGCCTCTTTTTACTCGTGACATGTTATTAAAATTAAATATTTGTTAAGAATCTGTTTTTGTCGACATTAGAAAGATTCAAAGTTTGCATTTTTTTCTTTCCGAGCTGGCTTCGTCCACTTTCTTTTGCATTGAAATGACACTGTCCTGGTTTTCGGGAAAGTATTTTGCCACCTTTGGTGACTTTCAATCTCTTGCTGAATGATTTGTTTGTTTTGTTTCTCATCTTATTTTTTCTCAATTATCATTGTAAGTCCTTTCAAACTTTTCTTGGCTGGATCTGCGATTTTGTATTCAACAGTTAGAAGCTTGAGGAATCTGTCGATTCGTGATTCTAGGAAGTCTTTCTCCATGTATTTCGTTCTTCCTGGTAGGAAAAGGTCGATTTTCAATCTGTGACCCTCTGCTAACCATTCTGATGATTTTTTGGCTTTGATTCCTAGATCGTTCTCATCTGTACCGACCTTGATTTGAATGTTCTTGACTTCAACGTTATGAACCTTTGATTTAGCCACCTTTTGCTTCTTCTTTTGTTCGTAAAGAAATTTACCATAATCGGTGATTTTTGCAATAGGGGGGACTGAGGCGGCTGATATCTCGACGAGGTCCGTTCCGGCGGCCTTGGCGGCGGCTAAAGCGGCTTCGAGTGTCATTATCCCTAGATTTTCCCCCTGTGCGCCGATTACGCGCAATTCCTTGGCTCGAATCATATCATTGACTCTGGCTCGGCTGTTGTTTCTGCTTGTGAATTTGTTGTTTATCAAAGTTTCTATAATAATTTAAAAATGTTGCCAATAAAGCAACCTTGCGGTGTATAGTACCACGTTTCCTTTGGAATTGCAACGGTTTTATTGAAGTTTTTGGCTGGTTTAGGGAGGGGTGGACAAAAGACGGGGTGACTAAATTACAGGTATTGACATTTTATCTATTTATGATAAGATACTGCGGAGCACATTCAAAACAAACCGCCTCAGAAATGGGGCACAACCAAGGATAGAATACTGTATGAGCAAGAGAATAGCTTTGGCCTTCGGGCTGACGTGCGCGATAATTATCGCTGCACTGCTAATTCTGCTGAGTCGCCGAGAAGCGATGAAGCGGGGTTGTGGCGGAAATGGTTTCGGCGAAAGCCGTGCCGTGCCCGCACCGATGATCGACGAGACGGAGGCACCGCTTCCGCTTCAGATCGACACAAATAAGCCGGCGACGGTTTCGTTCAAGACCAATATTTCACTCTAACAGAGCCCAACAGGGCATTTCAAAAGGAGACAAAATGAAGAACATGACCGCAATGATGATCGTGATGATGTGGGCGCTCGCGCGTTCCGTCATCGGCCAGACCACGGTGGAAAACCCGCTGTGGATGGTGTCGTCCAAAGACGACCTCAACCGCTACACCATGTCGATCGTCGACGGAGGCTATACCTCCATCAATTCGGCGGGGATTGTTGCGGAGAGTTCGACCGAGACAGTCGTGAGTGCGAGCGTCCGGGATCGGGTGAATAAGCTCGAAATCCTGGATGAGCTGAACGGACAACAAATGACGTTCTCGTTGGCCAGGCCAACAGAGGACGAATTTTATCTGTTCACTTGCCTCTATGACATACGAGGGCGTGCCCTCTATTATGGCTCGTCCAACTCGGGGAAGCTCGAGCTCGGCAAGGGTGGTTGGCAGGTTCCGGCATCCATGCTCGGGTACAAACTCGGACTGGCGTGGAGGATTCCGATTTATCTTGACGACGTGGTCAGTGCGAAAGTGCTGATCCGCGATGAGAAAGGGAACCTTCGCGAGACGAAATGGCTAGAAGTTGCGGACGGCGAGATTTCCTTCGAGACCCAGTACACTGGTGTCAACGGAGAAATCGCTGTTACTACGGAGAAGGACGGAGTTTACAAGACAATTGTTGCTCCGCTTCGTCGTGGTGAGGGCGAGGCTGTGATTCCTGATGTGTTCGTGATTCCGTATGTGGATGCAAACATTGAAGGTGTTTATGACTTCGGTTGGAGTCTGCTGTACACCGACATTCTGCAGGTCCAACCTGAATCCAAGGAGAACGGCGGGATTCCTCCCGTTGTTCGACTTCAGGCGGATAGCGCACGGCAGTTTTTCATGGTGGCACAGACAACCTCGGGTGAAATCCCGAAGACCCTGTACGCCAAGAACCTCAACACCGGAGAGGAGCTCTCACTGACGGTGAGTAACTTCTATTCGGTGGTGAATCTGCCGTCGGCGGGACTGTGGGAAATCTGGTTCGATTGGCCCAACCTCGATTCGATTCAGTATCAGTGGTGGTGGGATGTCGAGCCGGTCAAGGGCTAATCCCCTCGGCCCCAAGGGTCCGGGTGTTGTATGTGATGAACATGCGACCCCGGGCCTTTTTTAATTGTTAAATTGTGTTAGGCTTTTAATATGAATGAGAAAACTATAATTGGTCGAATAGAGGAAATTGATTTGCCGGAGTTCGGTATTTTTGGAATTGAAGCCAAAATTGACACCGGAGCCTTTAATTCCGCAATTCACTGCACACACATTGTCGAAGTTGAAACAGACGGCAAAAAACTATTGCGGTTTACACTTCTTGATCCCACCCATCCACAATTTGATGGAAAAGTTTTTGAAGCCCACAACTTTAGAAGAAGCATTGTTCGCCGATCTAATACTTCGAAAGAGAGAAGATATCAAATCGATACAAAAGTTGTAATTGCAGGTAGAGAAGTAGAAATGATTTTGAATTTGTCTAATCGTGCTGGTATGTCCAAGCCGGTTTTGATTGGTAGGTCTTCCTTGTCTGGAAATTTTCTTGTGGATGTTTCCAAAAAAGTTTAGAATGAGTGCATGAACAAAATCTTGATTGTCGCGCTTTTGCTTTTGCCGTTTTCATCAGTATCTGCAGAAGGAATTTTTTATTTCTTCAACAACAAGAACGGGTTGAATGACTTTAAAAAAAATTACGAGCACATCGACATTGTTGCACCGCAAATTTACGAGGTCGAGCAGGATTTGTCCATATCAAAACCTCTGAACAAAAAAATTATTACTGAGGCAAAAAGAAAATCCGTGCCAACAATGCCTCTAATTGTTCAGGATAAATTTGATAAAGTTCTGATGTCCACGATTTTAATTACACCGAGTGCGCAGGATAAAATTATTGATTTCATGATAAAGGAAGCCAAGAGACAGAAATACGTCGGTTGGCAATTTGATTTTGAAAATATAAATCATCTAGATCGGGACATGTATTCTGATTTCGTTGCAAAGACTTATAAAAAGATGAAAGAGAATGGATTGCAATTTAGTGTTGCGGTTATTGTGCGAGACCGCGACTATGAGCGCAATTCTAAAAATCAAGATTGGAGTAGTGCCTACGATTACAAAAAACTTGCAGCCAATTCAGATTTTCTTTCTCTAATGACTTATGATGATCCAAAAACTGAGGGGCCGGTCGCTTCGATTCCATACGTTGAGAGAATTCTAAAATACATCACAAAACAAGCACCGGCTCAGAAACTTTCGCTCGGCATTCCTTTCTACTGTTACGTTTGGCAGGACGGCAAAAAGATTGGTACTGCGACCTACGAAATCGCGGAGAAGAATTACAAGAAAGCCAAGAAGGGCAAGACTCGTGGTTTTGATGAAGCTCTCGGTGCCGAATACTTTAAATATGTTAAAGATAAAATGGAGACAATTGTCTGGTGTGATAATGAGGAAAGTTTTAATTTGAAGCAGGAAATAATTTCAAAATATAATATGCGTGGATATTCTGTTTGGGCATTGGGGCAGGGAGCAAATAAGATTTGGAATGAAATCGGTTCGCAGATTGCTGAGATGTAATTGACGAATAATTACCGTGGGTGCTTGTTTGAGTTAGTACCTTTAAAAAAGCAAAAATGTTAGAATATTCTAATGTTTTCAATTATAAAGAAAGAGCCAACAATTTTCCTCTTCAGGAAAATGTGGAAATTCGCAGGCGAACATAGAAAAACTGTTGTTTTATTTTGGATTTTATCTGCAATTGGACAATTAGTTTGGCTGCTGCCACCAATTGTTTTTGGAATGATAATTAATCAAGTTCAGGTCGGTGGTTTGAGCAATGTTAGTTATTTATTCGTTTTGCTCGGCGCCTTGTTCCTAATTGATTTACTGGGATGGGTTTTTCACGGACCATCACGAATTTTAGAGAATATCACAGCATTCAAGATCGATAGAAATTATAAAAAATATCTATACAACGGCGTGCTCTCTTTACCTCTTTCGTGGCACACAGACCATGATTCGGGGGACACGATAGATAAAATTAACAAATCTACGGAAGCCATATTTGGATTTTCTCGTCATACTTTTAATGTGGTCAAAGTCTTGATTCGTGCGATTGGAACGACTGCAGTTCTCATGTATTTCAACGTTTATGTTGGAATTATGTCGCTTGTGATTCTAATCGCCGCGTTCGCTGTGATTTTTCAGTTTGATAAAAGATTGGTGCCTCAATATAAAGAAATTAATACACTTGAAAATCGTGCATCTGCAAAAGTGTTCGATAGTCTCTCTAACATTACTACTGTTAAAGTCCTTGGTATTCACATGCCAATTTTAGGTAGTATCATGAAATCTAGTTGGGCATCATTGAAGATATTTAGCAAGAATAAGATCTTGATGGAAACAAAATGGTTTACTGGTGGAATGTTTTTCACTGGTCTGGTTGTAGTTCCAATTGCATTTTATGTCTGGTTTCAAAACTCTCATAATTTGTTAATTCAGGCCGGAACAATCTCAACTTTGTATATGTATCTTCAGAATTTAGTCGAGGTCTACTATACATTTGCCGGAGTATATGAAGAGATGATTATCGACAAAGCGAGAATGCAAAATATTGAACCAGTCGAATTAGAGTTTAGTAAAATAAGTAAAATTCGCAGAAAGAGTTTTGAAAATTGGAGCGACATTTCAATTAAAAACTTGAACTTTACATATAGTTCAGCCCAAAATAAGTTGGATCTGTCTGATTTTTCCTTGAACATTAAAAGAGGAGAGAAGGTTGCAGTAGTTGGAGAGAGTGGATCTGGTAAATCGACCTTGCTAAAAATTATTCACGGAATGTATGATAGTGCCAAGGCTTCGGTTTCTGTAGATGGAGGACAATATTTTGAAACAAACTTTGTTGATCTAGATCTGCGATCTACTCTCGTTCCGCAGGAACCAGAGGTATTTTCGGCAAGTATCAAAGAGAATATCACTTTGCTTTTGGATTTTGATGATGATGAAATTAAGAAAGCTTCTGACGCGGCGATGTTCAGTGATGTTATAGAAAACCTACCAAGAAAAATTGATTCAGTTGTGAATGAGAAGGGTGTTAATTTATCTGGCGGTCAAAAACAGAGACTTGCTTTGACTCGGGCGCTGCTATTTTCTAGTGAAAAAAATATCATTTTGCTCGATGAGTCAACCAGCTCTGTTGATTCTGTTAATGAAGTAAAAATCTACAAAAATATTTTTGAGAATTTCAAGCAGGCGACAATTATCGCCTCAATACATAAGATGAATTTGTTGAAATATTTTGATCGTATAGTGATATTAGATAGTGGTAAAATCAAAAATGTTGGGTCTTTTGATTACTTGATTGAAAATGATGCAGATTTTAAGTGTGCTTGGGATGAGTTTGTGAAAGAACATAAAAGTGAAGAGATTTCCTAAAATTATTATAAAGAAAGCCTAAAGAAAATATAAAGTTTTTTGTTGGTTTGAGCTTCAATATTTGATATGTTGCGGTTATGTATTCCAAACAAAAGAATTTTGCATTTATTGACGCACAAAACCTAACAATGGGTGTCCGTATTCTAGGATGGGAATTGGATTGGTTGAGGTTTTCAGTTTATTTGAGAGAAAAATATTCTTGCAAAAGAATTTTTGTTTTCATTGGTTACATTAAGAGAAATAAAAAGTTCTACTCTTTTTTACGAAGTTGTGGATACATCTTAATTTTTAAGCCCGTTGTAATTGGACGAAATTATATCGTGAAAGGGAATTGTGATTCTGATATGGTCTTGTATATTTTAACTAGAATACGAAATTATGAAGGCGCAGTTGTTATTACGAGCGACGGTGATTTTTATTCGACGGTAAGGTTATTAATTCGTAGAGGGAAATTAAAAACTGTTATAAGCCCCAATATAAACGAGTGCTCTAGCATTTTGAAAGCTGAATCAAAGCAAAAAATTGTTTATCTGAACGAGCTGAGAAAAATACTATCTCGCCCTAAATGAAAAAGCACCTCTATAGGACGGAACCTATAGCTATGCTTTTTCCTGATAAGATAGATATATTATAGCAAACAGAAGCCATTTGTCAATCACAGAAAAACTTTAATTTTAAGAACAAAAAATCTCCATGATATAATTACTCCATTAACCTTAATTAAAAAAACATGACATTCGCAATCATCGCACCAATTTTATTTATCATCATCACCAGCATTCGCCAGATCAATCAATATGAGAGGGGAGTAAAATTTACTTTTGGAAAGTTTACCTCGATTATGGAACCGGGCTGGAGAATAGTTTGGCCGATTATTCAAACACATCAGAAGGTCGATATTAGAACCAAGGCTGTCGATGTTCCAGATCAGAATGCCATAACAAAAGACAATGTTTCTGTGCGGGTGAACGCCGTCATCTATTACAAAGTTAGTGACGCGAACAAGGCGGTAATCGAAGTTGAAGACTTCAGATATGCTATTTCGCAATACGCACAGACTACGATGAGAAATATTGTTGGTGAAGTTACCCTCGACGAACTACTTTCTAGTCGAGATAAAATCGCCGATCGAATTCGAGAAATTGTTGATAAAGAAACTGACAATTGGGGTTTGAAAGTTCAGAATGTGGAATTGAAAGATGTCAGCCTTCCACCAGAGATGGAGAGAACAATTGGAAAGCAAGCAGAGGCAGAGCGAGAGAAGAGAGCGGTCATTATCAATTCTGAGGGTGAATTGGCGGCTTCAGAAAATATTTCCAAAGCTGCTGCGATGTTGGCAAACACTCCAGGTGCATTGCACTTGCGAACTTTGCAATCTATCAACGACATGTCATCTGATCAGAGCAACACAGTTGTTTACATGGTTCCTGTCGAGGCGATGAGGGCTTTGGAGGGGTTTGCGAAGAAATAAAAAAGCCCACCAGCATTACCTGTGTTGGGCGTCTCTCTTTTTTATTAATTCTTTATAGCTATGAAAAAACAACAAGATGATTTGTATATGAAGAAAGTACTTAAGAAAAATATTATCATTTTTATTTCTGGTCTGATCGTCGTGTTTGTGATTGTATCTTTTACTTTTCCAACTCTCTGGGTCTCACAGATGGTATCAAGGCACCTTCTTGATAGGGAGAATGTTTTTGAAAAAATTAAATTTGAGGGAGATTGTGAATACAATAGAGCAAAATCGGATATTATTATGGGCTCCATAAATCCTGCCTATAGTTGTGTTAGTCATGATCAATTGACTACTGAAGAGAGGGCTCAAGAAATATCTAGAATAGCCGAAATATTAATAAAAGATGGATGGGAATATGTCGTTAATAGTCATGTTGCACTCACTGGTTATTATAAAGATGACTTGAACATTCATTTCCCACATGTTCAACCAGGGGAAAACAAATTGAGTTTTACCTATTCACATATGTCACTCAGAAATTACAGAGACAATATTAATAATCCAGTAGTTCAATGATTATAAAAACATGAAAAACAAAGGAAGAAATATTCTAATTCTGTTAGAAATTGTAGTGGGAGTTCTATTTTTCATCAGGTGGAGTCAAGGCGAGCTTGATATTTTTGGAATAGTAAGGGTTTTAATAGTGCTTCTAACTCATTTAGTTGTCTTTATAACAATATTTATATTTGAGTTGTGTAAGAGATATAAAAAATAACCACTTTATTGAGTGGTTATTTCATTGTGGAGATGGCGGGAATCGAACCCGCGTGTACACGAGATTAATATATGCATCTACAGAATGTAGTTTACTTTTTGGTCTGAGGCGAGCACTTTAGAGTAAACGAAATGTAACTCACCCGATCTCCTAGGGTTTCGAAAATAAATTAAGAGCGAATCTATTTTCTAGTCTGATGTTTAACGTTCTGACTTCCGTATCAGACATAGGGAAGTAGACCGTCGTTCTGGCTTACGCGAGAGCGAATGCGAGATCTTTTGCCTTAAAGTAAGGGCTTACGATAGAATTCTTTGCATTTGTATTTTTTGAACAGTTTCGAGAGTTATTCAAGCTCTATTCTGCACATATATTAACGATCATGTATCGAAGCCGATCATCCCCTGAAAAGGCTCGACAAAAATCGAACTCTCTCAGTGAATGACCTGTTTAAATACTATCGCAATTTTTTCAAAGTTCTGCTCATCTCTCGTTCATCTTCGCGACGGCGAATTGTCTGTCGTTTGTCAGTTTTCTGTTTTCCACGCGCCACGGCGAATGAGACTTTTATTAAACTCCCTTTATTATACAACGAAAGTGGTATCAATGTCAAACGCTCTTTTTGCTCCTTTGTTTGAAGCTTCATTATCTCGCGTTTTGCGAGCAATAGTCGGCGCAGTCTACGAGGGTCGTAATTCTCTGGAGTATTTTTTGCCTGAAATGGGGGAATTTCCATCCCTGCCAAAAACGCTTCATTTCCACGAATTACAATAAATGACCCGACCATGTTGCCACGGCCAGCTTTGATTGCTTTAACTTCGTGACCAACGAGCTCGATACCCGCCTCGTATTTGTCGCCGATTTCATAGTTAAAACCCGCTTTGCGATTTTCAATTAAATTTGACATTGACTATATATTAGCAAATGCAGAGGAGAAGGTGAAATTTGGGTATACTTTTTTGCTTTATATTCCAGCCCATTTATGTATAATATGCCCTATGAACAAAAACAATCAGATGCCACCGAGAGGGCAAGGAGGACAAGGTCCAAAACAGCAGAAACAGGCACCGAGAGGTAAAAAGCCGGCAGGATTTCTAGCAAATCTCAGCACCACTTTCATTATCATTCTAATGATTTTGTTTTTGTACACTTTCGTTGCTGAGCAGAAGAAAAATGTGGAGGACATCGCTTTGTCACAATTGGCAGCCGACATTAAAACTGAATTGATTACAAAAATCGAGCTCAGCGGAAATGAAATTACTGCCACATACAAAAAAGAAGGCGATACAGAATTGGTAAAGAAAACTCAAAAAGAATCTGACGCCGCTCTTTCTGAAACTTTAGCAAATTACGGAATTACTCCAGATCAATTGTCGAAATTGTCTATTGAAATTAAAAATCCGAGCGGATTCGGATATTGGTTTGCGATGGTTGCTCCATTTTTGTTTCCAATTTTGCTGATTGGAATCATCATTTGGTATTTGTCACGACAGGTGAAGGGTGCCGGCATGCAAGCTTTCACATTCGGACAGGCCAACGCGCGACTGTTTAATCCGAGCGATAAAAAGAAAGTGACTTTCAAAGATGTCGCCGGAAATCAGGAGGCCAAAGTTGAACTCGCAGAAATTGTGGACTTCCTAAAAAATCCGAAAAAATTCATCGAGATCGGTGCGCAAATTCCAAAGGGAATTTTACTCATGGGTGCGCCGGGAACCGGAAAAACATTGCTTGCGCGCGCGACCGCGGGCGAGGCTGGTGTGAATTTCTTTTCAGTCTCCGGTTCAGAATTCGTGGAAATGTTTGTTGGAGTAGGAGCTTCACGAGTTCGCGATTTATTTAAACTAGCGAAAGCTGCTTCGCCATCAATTATCTTTATCGACGAAATTGATGCTGTCGGACGAGCGCGAGGTGTCGGCACAGGAGGAGGAAACGATGAGCGCGAGCAAACTCTCAATCAGATTTTGGTGGAGATGGATGGATTCGAACCGAATGTCAAAGTAATTGTTATGGCGGCAACAAACCGACCCGATGTTTTAGATCCTGCTATTTTGCGACCCGGACGATTCGACCGACGTGTCACTTTGGATTTGCCAGACCGAAAAGATCGCGAGGCAATTTTGGCAGTGCAGGCAAAAAACAAACCGCTCGCTGAGGATGTTAATTTGGCTTTGATTGCAACGCGAACTCCAGGATTTTCTGGCGCCGATTTGTATTCTCTAGTTAATGAAGCCGCCATTCTCGCGGCTCGTGAAAATCGAAAATCTGTTTCGCAATTCGATTTGATTCGTTCAATTGAAAAAGTCATGTTGGGTCCAGAACGCCGAAGCCATTTGCTTTCCAAAAAGGAGCGCGAGATTACTGCGTATCATGAGGCAGGGCATGCGTTGGTTGCAAGTGTTTTGCCAAACGCCGATCCAGTTCACAAAATCTCTATAATTTCTCGTGGGCGAGCTGGAGGGTATACTTTGAAATTACCAACTGAAGACAGAAAGTTGCAATCACGCCGAGAATTTTTGGATGATTTGGCGATGACCCTCGGTGGATATGTGACTGAGAAAATGATTTTCGGTGACATTACAACTGGTCCATCGAACGATTTGCAGGTTGCTTCTGCGCTCGCGCGAGACATGGTCACAAAATATGGAATGTCAGAAAAATTCGGGCCGATTGCCCTCGAGAGCTCCGGTCGAACAATTTTCGGTCAGGGCCTCGACGATAGAGAATATTCCGAGAAAGTCGGCAGTGAAATAGATGCTGAAGTTTCAAAATTGATGGAAGACGCTCGCGCTGTTGCAGAAAAGATTCTCACAGAGAACAAAAAAGTTCTCGACATCATTGCGCGCCGATTGTTGGAGGTGGAGACTCTAGAGAGGGAGGAATATGAAATGCTTCTCGCCGCCCATGGTGTTGAAGTTAAAAATTCGCTGAAAAAGGAAAAGGAGGATGCGATAGTTTAGTGATAATGGAGAAATAAAAAACCGCGAACTCGCGGTTTTTTTGTTTTAAACGAATCCAAGTTTTTTATAGAATGTGTAAAGTTTAATCCTTTGTACCTTATCTTCGTCCTGCAACATCTTGGTGATCATGACGGTGATAGCTTTTTCTTCAGTTGGGGTAATTTTTGATTTTACCAACCATGCTTCTGCTCTCCTAAACTCTTTGTACATTTCTTTATCGCCTTGTATACCAGCCATAACTTTCTGGATATTTTTTGGTGCGAGAAATGCCTCACTAATTTTAGCCTCTAGCACATGAAAACTCTCATGTAGTGGTGTAAAGTCATAGTAATCAGTATCTAAATTGTCCTTTGTGTCTTCTTCCCCCAAATCGAATGGATTTTCTGGTGTTGTCATTTCTCTATTATACCAAAAACTCTGAAATGGCAAAAACTTCACTCAAAAGCTGTTTTTGGAGTATAATATTGGCATATTAATTAATTATTAAAAATATGAGTGAAAATCATTTTGGGAATAGTTTAGAGGATGCTTTTGCAAAGGCAGAGGCTGCTGCACCAGACAGAAGCGCTAAATTATTGAGAGAGGCACAAGAAAGAGAGATGCTTGAAGACGGTGCTTCTGAAAAAAAAATGGACAAACCAAGACAGAATAAGCGTGCACTAAATGCTGACGGTATCCAAAATGCAAAAGAAAACAGGACACCCATTTCCGAGGGTGCAGTTAGTGCAGGTGTGGTGCCCGAACAACAGGATGAAAAAAATCCAGTTGAAGCCCCAAAACACAACCCAGCATCTCGTATTAAACTTAGACCAAAACACGATACCCCAAAAACTTCTCCAGAAATAAAAAAAGAGCCAGCGCAGGAATTCCAAAAGGGCCAGAAGGTAAAAATTCAGTATGACGGACAAATGGTAGATTGGGTGCTAGAAGATTTTGATCCAGAAACAGGAAACGCTGTCATTCATGGAAATGTTCCAAATGGCAAGCAGAATTTCATGAGAATTTCAGACGCCAATATGTCTGATATTTTGAAATGGAATGATGGATTCAAGTTGCCAAAACCAGAGAAAAAACCGATTCCACAACCAGAACAAAGAGAAAAGATGACTTTGAAAAATCAGCCACGTGTTCAGACCCACGGTCGCTCTATAAATGATATTGAAATGCCAGAACGAGAGACAATTGATAAAATGAAGTTGAAAAAGGTTCAACAAAGACAAGAAAGGAGATCGCGAACAGAGGCGGCCGACACTTCAAAGGTATACGATGATGTGTTGGAAAAGATGTCTAAAAATGTTGGAGAAATGTTTTCTTCAAAGAGTGGTGAAGAGATTTTTGAAATTCGAAATCAAATTTATGATGCAGGTGGTGAGTTGGCAAGACAGTATCAGATGGCCAAGGACCAACTAACTGAAGCGGTCAAAAAAGAATCTGGCAAAACCGAGAAAGTTGAGGCTCCAAGAATTGCAATTTTGAACAGAATGTACAACAACATGGTTGCAAATCCTGCCACCGATTCAGAAACGATTAATCGTTTTTTGTCTATGATAAATAGGGAACCCGGTCTGGATAATGCAGAAAATTCTGTGGAAGAGACAGAGCCAATTGCTGAGACTGTTACCGTGCCCGAAACTACCGAACCGACTCCTGAGGTTAAAATAGAAGAACCAACAGAAGAAGAGTTAGCGAAATTTGAGGAAGCTATGTCAACAGACGGATTCGAAGAATTTTTGGTGCTTGATAATAAAAATTTGGAAGATAGAAGCATTGCTGAAACTTTAAAATTGTTTGAAATTTTCAAAAATAAAGAATCAGTAATTCAGACGATCAGTGCTGTCGCAAATGAGAGATTTTCTCAGGTTACTGGATTTGAATATACTGAGGGCAAAGATAGTGTGAATGAATATATCAATAGAGAAGCTTTCGAGGACCCAGACAAGATTTTGAAATACTCCGAGCAGGTCGCAGTTCTCGTCGAACAACAGAAAACTATTAAAGATTTGGAAGCAAAAGCCGAGCAGTACAAACAAACTTTGCCAGATCACAAATTGATGTCGTTGCCAGAGTACGAGGAAGCTTTTGATAATGTTCCAGAAATTGCAAAATATTTCGGTCCTGCTCGTAGAAAGATAAAAGAAAATAAAGAGCATACTATGAAGCTGTTGAGTTCAGATAGCTTTTTAAAAAACAGTGTTGGTAAATTTAAAAAGTATTTGTTTGACATTCCTTATGCTGCCGCGCACTATTCTGCGACGCTATTCGGTTATCATGGCAAGACCAGAAGTGAAGCGCGCGAAAAAATAAAAACGACGGTTGGAGCAGAAAAATATAATCACGACACCGAAAATCAATACAAAGCAAAGATCGCTGAGGCATATACTACTTCAAAAAAGGTTCAGGAAATTGAATTCCAAAAGAATGCAATTCACGAAGGATATACTACAACAAAAGAATTGTTAGCTCGGGCTTTTCTAGAAGCAAAAGAGGCAATTGATGCTGCGAAGAAAAAAATAAAAGATGAGGTTGATAAAATTTTGGCAAAGGTCGCCGGAGTAAAAGATATTCAGGGTGCGCAAGACATTTTGCAGAAAAATGCTGACGCAAAATTGTATGGTGATGCAAATATTTTGTCAGAAAAAGATATTAAAGAAATTCAGGACAGAATTGATTTGAAGGCGCGAGAAGCAATCGATAATCACGTAGAGAAAGTGTTGTCTGGCGATAAGAAAGATAAAGGAATATTGGGATCACTAAAAAAGAGTATGGAAGAATTTATGAATTCAGGGGTTGCTTCCATGAAAAAAGATCAGGTCAAACTTCTAATTAGGGAGGCGATTAATAAAGTGATAATTAAAACTGCAAAGGGTGGCAAGCAGGAAGATAAAATTATTCACAATCGCGCAGTGGCTTTCGCTAAAATTAATAAACTATAATTATGGCCATGAGAAAAACACAACCCAAAAAAATCGATTTGGAAAATATTGATTCTACGAAATTGGCGACACAAATCATTGCTGATTTGAAGAAGAACAAAATGTATGAGCAGGGAAAATACATTGCCGATATTTCTATGGCTTATATCGAAATGATTAATGAAGTGAATGCTGCGTATATTGAGAGACTTCAGGAGCTTCTAAAAGATTTTAAAGATCTGGACAAGGAAGAGAAAATTGCTTCTGAACATTTTGATTTAGAACACGTGAAGGCAAAACTGCAGGCGCGATAATTTGTGCACCAACTAGGAATCGAACCTAGGACCACAGAGGTATAAGCTCTGCGCTCTACCAACTGAGCTATTGGTGCAAGCTGACAAGATTCTATTATTTTTCAAGCTGAAAGTAAAGGTGGCTACTCGAAGTGAATTCGACCTGCACGGGTAATTTTTTCTTTGAGAATTGGGAGATTAGAGAGCTCCGGGTCGCGCTCTATTATGGCGGTCGCCTCGGCGCGGGCAGCTTCAACCATTTTTAGATTTTTGATGGCCTCCATGCCGAGATCACTGATGCCCCATTGACGACCGCCGAGTAATTCGCCGGCTCCGCGCAACTTCAAATCGTGCTCGGACAATTCGAAACCGTTTTTGGCAGTCGAGAGGGCCTTCAGACGCGCTATCGTCATTTCGCTTTTCGAATCGGTGAAAACGTAGCAGTAGGCCTGATGATTTCCGCGCAGAACTCGACCGCGCAATTGGTGAAGTTGTGCCAAACCGAATCGCTCGGCGCCTTCGATGATGATATTGGTGGCGTTCGGGACGTTCACTCCGACCTCGACGACGGATGTGGAAACCAAAATATCGATTTCGCCTTCAGAAAATTCTTGCATTATTTTTTCTTTTTCTGCCGGCGTCATTTTGCTGTGCATCTCGCCGATTTCCATTTCGGGAAAAATTTCGGTGCGCAGGCGATGGGCTTCGGCGTGTACAGATTTGGCCTGAATAGCGAAAGCTTTTTCTGGATCGGGTTCATCGATGCGAGGACAAATTACATAGGCCTGACGACCGGCAGAAATTTCTGCGCGAATTTTTTCATAAACATGTTTGCGGTGAGTCGGCGTGACAATTTCAGTGACAATCGGTTTTCGGCCCGAAGGCATTTCATCGAGCAATGACAAATCCAGATCGCCATAAATCGTCAGTGACAAAGTTCGCGGAATAGGTGTAGCAGTCATCGAGAGAAGGTGCGGAATGTGTTCATCTTTGCGAACCAGATTCTGGCGCTGTCTTGTCCCGAATCGATGCTGTTCGTCAATGATTACGAGTCCGAGTTTTTTGAAGGCCACGGATTTTTGTATCAGAGAGTGAGTTCCGATTAAAATGGAAATCTCGCCGTCTTTGACCCACTTCAAAAGTTGCGCTCGCGAAATGGGTGTAGAATCGGTCGGATTGACCTTTGAAGGAAATTTTTTGCAACCCGAACTGGTGATGAGTCCAATTTTCAAACCGCTACCTTCGAAAAATTTGATGAAGCTTTCAAAATGCTGTTTGGCCAAAATTTCTGTCGGAGCCATATAGCCCGCCTGATATTTGCAGGCGACAGTGGCAAAAACTGCTACCGCAGCGACCGCAGTTTTTCCAGAACCGACATCGCCTTCGAGCAGTCGTGACATCGGAAAATCTTTTCGCATGTCGATGAGAATTTGTTCGACTGACTTTTTCTGTGAGCCAGTCATTTCGAAAGGGAATTTGGAAATGAATTTTTGCACTTCTTCCGTGCGAGGTTCGATTTTGTATGACTTTTTATCTTTGATCTCGTGCCTATCTTTTTGTTTCAAAAGTTGAATGAAAAATATCTCTTCGAAAGCGAATCTCTTGCGGGCCGATGTGGCGTCAGATTCTTTCTGTGGTGTGTGAATCCAGATTAGCGCGGTGCGTAATCTAGGGAGATGATATTTCTCAAGAATTTCTGCGGGGATTGGGTCGACGATTTGATCCAGCGCCCCACGAGAAAATATTCTTTGCATGGCGTGATATAACCAATTTGAAGTCAGTCCGGACGTCTCGGGATACACCGGAAAAAATTTGGTTTCAACTTCTTCTTTGAAAAGTGAATGATCAGTCGTAATTGGAATGTTATCGACCTTCTCAATCTTCGGATTAGTGATTGTGAATTGTCCTCGTTTGTTTTTCTTGCCGATTTTTCCATCGAGTCGGACGGTCGTGCCTTCGAGAAAAAGCTTTGCGATGTATGGCTGATGAAACCAAATCGCGCGGACGAGATTAGTTCCGTCGGTGATCGTCGCCTCCGCAATTGGAGTTCGTCCACGAAAAGTTCGCCCAGTTTTTATTTTCTTGATAGTTCCAAAAATCGTAGCGTCAGTTTTTTCGGTCAGACTCTCGATATTTTGCACGCTTGCGCTACTGCCATATCGGGTAGGGAAATATGACAACAGATCGGAAATTGTCTTTAACCCTAGCCGGTCGAGAGCCTTCTTTTGAATGGTTGTCAGACGGAATTCGCTGGTTATTTCTGCGTTCAGGTTCATGGGAATATTGTAGCAGATTTCGAGGGAGGAGACTTCTGAAATGCAATAGCTTCCATCATCTTTTCTTTAGAACTTCTTTATCAGAATTTCATGTTGAATTGTTAAAATCCCCGCATGAGAAATGAGGATAAATTCATTACCGAAGCGAGATTGAGATATAACAAAATTGGCTTTATAAAATGTTCTGCCTTGGCTGGTCAGTTAGTATATTTTAACAACCGGGGTTTTAAACATATTCTAAGGAAAAAGGGTATAACAAGGACAAGAAAACAGATTTATGTGCGAATAAGTTTAATAGAAAGTGCCGTACAGATAATTACTAAATCGAAACGCGCTAATGGTTATAGAGAAATGACTGTTGAAGGTAAAGTTACTAGGTTTTGGCAAATTGAAGAAAGCCATCGCAACATCCGTGTTGTAATCCGACAGATTGATACAGGACGGTTACATTTTTTCAGTGTTATGAAATGCAAAACAAAACCCCGATGAAGGGGTTTTGTTACTTGCTATCAGCTATGGTGCCGAATAGGGGATGTCCCCACAAGCTAATTTATTTATAACAAACAACATAAAAATGTCAAACAAAAACTTCAGTAATATTTCATTTTATTACAAAATATGGTAACCTGTTCTCATCGTTTGGAGACGTGTCAGAGTGGTCTAACGTACCTCTTTGCTAAAGAGGCAGGGGCTTTAAACCCCCTCGAGGGTTCGAATCCCTCCGTCTCCGCCAAAGCATTAGAAGTACTTCGCTGTCAAAATGAATCAGTTAGTTTTAAACAAAATAATACAGTTCGCTTTAATCCTCACTACACTGATTATGATATTAGGCTTAGCTGAACTTATTAATGAAAAAGAGGTAGTGGAGAATTCTGAGGTTCAGATTATGGAAAATACAGACAATATTTATGAGATGAGATTGGTTACAACCACGGCTGACGGAGTTAGGTTGTACATTCAAGAAGACGAAAAAGCTCAGATAAAACTTCTTTATAATGCTGGGGTACAAAATCCATATAGTGATGAGGAAACTGTATATTATTTGTATCGTGTTTACCCATACATGTCTGATGAACACATTCTCAGAGACTATCATTTCAGATCTGAAGGAAAAATTTTGTTTCCAACGGGTTTTAGCTACGGAGATTTTTTCACGATATTTGAACGCTTTGGGGTACTGCCAGAGAACACCAGCTTAAATGTGCTAAAAGTTCTCTATGCATCGAGAGAGGGTTTTACTAATTTACCTGAATGGTTCTCTGTTCCAAAAGATTGTTTCGGTTATCTGTCGGGTGATAACTGTATATTTGAAGTTAAAAGAAATAATCCTGAACATCTAACACCAAATATACTAAATCAAAAGACAGGACCGTTCAATTGGTCTAATGCATTAACACCGCAATCAATATATTTAACCACTGATAACAAGGTTGTAATTAGCTGGGTATTTGGTGATGCGGGAGCGTATTCGAGAGTTTTTAGTTTGTGGGATACAGATACAAATACCCACACTCAACTTTTTGATATAACAAGTTTTGAACAAGATGAAATTGCCTTGACCCTGCCTAGCAAAGAGTATGTTTTTGTGTATTGGCAAAATCCAGAGCGAGAGACGACTGCAATTTTAAAGCGGGAACCATTCGAGGGTATAGAAATTGCTGGGCATAAGTTAAAAAATAGTTGCTACTCAGTCAATTTTTTTCCAACTGATGTTAGAGATGAGAATGCGCCTTGGTACGTGGAGTATGTGTATGGTTGTTTAGATGAAACTCTGCACGGTCTTTCAGTTGTTTATAAATTGGATGTTGTTAATGAAGAATTGAAAAAGATTACAGAAATTTTTCCAAGATAGTCTGAAAAATGTTAAAATATAATATAGCTTATTAAGTAGTGTTAAGTTTATTTAATAGGTAACCGTTCTATTTTGGTACATTAAAATTTAAATGATTAACTTTCTCAAAAAAAATTTCTCACCCCGACTTGCTATAAATCTCTTCATCGAATTCGGCCCCATTCTAATTTTCTTTGTTATTTTCGACTTATTCGATTTTCTCACAGCGACAATCGCGCTCGTTGGTGTGGTGATCGTGGCATTTCTTCTGTCTATATATATTGAAGGACGAATCGCGGTCTTTTCCATGCTCGCATCGGGCTCAATCGTTTTGTTTGGAGGAGCTTCAATATTTCTGTCGAACCCTGACTATCTAATTTTCAAAGACACACTTTTCTGGGGATTGTTCGGACTGATTATACTCGGCTATCATTTGAAAAAGATACTGATATTGAAAAAGCTCTTCGTAAACATTTTCGACATCACCGATGAAGGTTGGCGCAAAGTCACATTGAGATGGATGATTTTTTCTTTCATGCTCGCACTCTCGAATCAAATCGTGCTCTGGTATTTCACACCCGAACAATGGGTGATTTACAAAATGATAATTCTCGCGGTGCTCGCAATATTTTCCGTATGGCAATTTCAGCTCGCCCGCAAGGAACGCAACCCAGAGTCGAGCCCCTGGGGAATGAAGCTCTAGTCGTGCTACAATATTTGCATTAGTAATTAAATTATATTTATGTTCATAAAGCTTTACGCAATCGCACTTCCTGTTTTCTTCGCAATCGATATGATTTGGCTCGGATTAGTGGCCAAGGATTTCTATGCTAAACAAATCGGCTCGCTTCTAAAACCTGATGTGAATTGGGTCGCTGCAATTATTTTCTATCTTCTATTCATTGTCGGTCTAGTTATTTTCGTAATCTCACCAGCCATGGCGAGCGGTTCTTGGTTGAAGGCAGTTCTGCTCGGAGCATTGTTCGGCTTGATCTGCTACGCGACATACGACCTGACAAATCTCGCAGTTGCCAAGGATTGGCCATTGTTGGTCACTATCGTTGATTTGATATGGGGTGCGGTGTTGGCTTCCTCCGTTTCGGTTGTGACGTATTTGATCGCGAGTCGAATTGGTTTGTAGATCTTAATTGAAGTTGCCACCGCCCCCAAAATCCGCTACTATATATCTAACCCCACGACCCGGCTGACACCGGCGAGGAAAGGAAAGAAATCGGCCGAAAGGTCGGTGTAGAATCCTTCGGCATTTGCTCCGACATGCAAACAATGAGATACAAACAGGGTGGCACCGCGATCGAAATCGCCCCTGCGAATTTATTAACTTAATGAATTCGGAGGGGCGTTTTTGTTTCTCCGATTAAAGTGCTATGAACAGAACATATATAAAAGATTTATCGAATCACAAAGGCGAGGAAGTCATCATCAAATGTTGGATCGATGTTCGACGCGATCAGGGTAAAATGATTTTCTTCGACTTTCGTGATGTAACAGGGAAGGTTCAAGGAATTATTTTGCCGAATGCAACCGAGGCGCATGCTGTCGGTTCGACTTTGCGACCAGAGTGGGTTGTCGAGGTGAAGGGTAAAGTCAATCCACGACCAGAGCGAGCGATTCAGAAAGATAAACAGAACGGTGATGTTGAAGTTGAAATTTTGGCAATTACCGTTTTGAATCAGGCTACAACTCCACCGATTGATATTTCCGGAGACGGAAAGGAAATCGGTGAGGAAGTTCGTCTGAAATATCGATACATCGACCTTCGTCGGGCGCGACTGCAGAAAAATCTTTGGAATCGTCATCGAGTGGCGCAATTCATGCGAAACTTTTTCACTTCAGAAAATTTTATCGAAGTTGAAACACCATATCTATCGGCCACAACTCCAGAGGGATCACGAGACTACATCGTTCCATCAAGAATTGATCAGGGAAAATTCTATGCTTTGCCACAATCTCCTCAGCAATACAAACAGTTGCTGATGTCTGCGGGATTCGAGAGATATTTCCAAGTTGCAAGATGTTTCCGCGATGAAGACACACGAGGTGACCGACAGCCAGAATTCACACAGGTTGACCTCGAGATGAGTTTCGTCGATAGAGAGGATGTCATGGCAATCAATGAAAAAATGTTGATTGAAATGGTCCAGAAACTTTATCCAGAAAAAGAAATTCAGGAAATTCCATTTCCACGAATGACATACAAAGAGGCAATGGAGAAATACGGTAGCGACAAGCCGGATATTAGAAAGGACAAAAACAATCCGAATCTGTTGGCTTTCTTGTGGGTCGTAGATTTTCCTTTCTTTGAGAAAACGGACGATGGCAAATGGACTTTCTCACACAATCCATTTTCAGCACCACAGCCGGAATTCATGGCCGACTTGATGGAGAAGAAAAACATCGAATCGATTTTGACAACGCAGTACGACATCACATTAAATGGATGCGAGATCGGAGGGGGAAGTATTCGAAATCATCAGCCGGAAGCTTTGCGAAAAGTTTTTGAAATCATGGACTACGCTCCAGAGCGAATTGAAGACAGCTTCGGACACATGCTAGAGGCGCTCGGTTCAGGAACTCCACCACACGGAGGATTGGCTTTCGGTTTCGATCGATTGATTATGTTGTTGCAGGGCGAGCCAAATATTCGTGAAGTCATCGCCTTCGCAAAAACTGGTGAAGGTCGCGACCCAATGATGGGTGCTCCAACAGATGTTAGCGCCGAACAGTTGCGTGAGTTGGGGATTAAGATTATTAAAGAGGAGAAGAAGTAAAGAAGAGGGAAATTAATATGAAGGCGAAACAGAGCCTCGAGAGGGGTTTTGTTTTATAATAACTGAATAACTGAACTTGCGTAGTTGGGATGCGCTAACTCATGCCCCGCGCCAGGCACTAAAATAAATTTACTGTTGCCTAACCAACCTTCGCTAATTTTTTTATTAGTCTCAATCGCCAGCGGCCAATCTTTTTCACCAACAAGAAAAAATGCGTCGCCGTATTGGCCACTTGGTATTTTTTGCGAAGTCATACTCTGCATCATTTTTGCACCAAAGAATTTTTGAGTTTCTTCCGGGATAGATGTAGCGGTCTCACTAAAGAAAGGGGAGATTGTACAGAAAATGCTTTTCTTAAATTTTTGGTTTTTTGATAAGATAGACAAAATATATGCACCGATAGAAAATCCGAGAATGACGTCGTTTTCAGTAATAGAGGGAATTTTTTTTGAAATCTCTTCTACATATTCAGAGATTCTTTTTTCGAAGTCCCAAACAGGATTCAGCGGTACAACTTCATACCCGTTTTTCTTTGCAAAGGAAATTATCTCACGGTAATTCTTACCACGTGTTGTTTCACCGAACCCCGGTATTATGTAGAGGTTGGCCATGTGTATATTTTAACATGCTAGCATGTTAAAATTGGTATTTGACAAGTGCGCCTATATCGTGCTATAATTTTTTCGTATTGTTCTTACAACGGTCACCAAGTGACCACAACCAAGGAAAGAAGAAATGAAGAAGACACGCATGTTTATCGCGGGACTCGTTCTCGCCGCCGCTTCCGCCATCGGGCAAATCACCGGCTCGGCGTATGTCGAAGTCGGAGACAAGTATCTGGACCCGGGCTTCGGGGATGTCCTCAGCGAGGATACCGTCCTTCAGCCGGGGCTCGATCTCGAATTCGGCAATGGATTCGGGGGGAGCTTCTGGTTCAGCCACTCGTTCAACGATCAGGAGAGGGACTATGGCGAGGGTATGGAACTCGGAATCTATTGGGCCGGACTGATGCCCAAGAAAATGGCACTGGCCGAAGGTGCAGAACTGGAAGTCGCTCTGACTTACTGTGATGCACCAACGCGATTGGCGTTTGGAAAAAATGACACGGTGTTCATTTCCTCGCGCGCGTCAGTGCCGCTTGGGAACTGGACGCACTCATTCAACGTCAGTCGTGATGAGCCGCTGCCCGGGTCGGATTTTCCGGCCGCGTGGCTGTTTGGCCCGGCGATCGAGCGTATCTTTGACCTCGGTTCAGACTTCTCGGTTACCGCCGAGAATCAGCTGAATTACGGTCATGGTTACGGGTTCGATTCAGGATTCGTCCTGAACCCGAACCTGTCGTTGGACTACACGTTCAGTGAGAATGTTACCTGGTCGATCAAAGCGATCGGGTACATTCAGCTCGATACGGACGATGACCGAGAGAACGAGCTTGCGGTCACAGCCGGTGTCGCGAAGAGCTTCTAAGGGATAATCTCCCGAGAGAAGTGGCACCTCTGGAAACTGGGGGTGCTTTTTATTTTATAACCAACCCCACTTTTTCAAATTTGGTAAATCTTTGTCTTCGAATTTATGTCCGATATCAATCCTGTAGAAAATTTTAGGGACGTGAATTTTTTTAGCAACCTTGAGCGCTGTCTCGCTCGCTTTACGAACTGTTTTATTGACGAAGGTTACGTAACCAACGAATCCGTCGTGTCCTGAAATATAATAAAAATCTCGCTCGCCGGTTGTTCTTTTTGATATCTCATCAAAATGAATATGTTCGAGATCTTTTTGTGTACACTTACCTAAATTGAGAGTAAGCCCATGACAAATTCCCGTTGTGAATATTTTTTGAAAGGGGAATGGGGGTACTGCAAGTGTGATTACAACACCGTAACCTTTTTTGTATTTTAATTTGTAATCTTCACCCTTGGCAATTGCCATCAAAAATTCTCCCCACGGACTCTCGTGTAGCTCCTGGTGGAGGTGACTGATAGGGCTTCCCATTCTAGGTGTCATCTCCAATGCGTAGACATTATTTTTATCAACAATGCAATTAACCGCCATGTCGCCCTTGTAACCAGATTCCCTCAACATTGGCTCAAGTTTCGCCAAGGTTTTTTTATATAATTTATTTTCTTTGTCTGTATACCATGCAACAGTACCCATTTCTGTAGTAAATTGTCCGACGTCACCACTAAATAGGTGAGGGTGCTCGACATTCATTTCGATAGGGCCAACCCAATTTTTTCCATTAAAATATCTGGCAACGCCGATCTCGATTCCATGAGCTCTCTGTTGGAGGGAAATCGGCTGTTTGTTAACGTGTTTAATAACCGAGTAATTTTTCAGTAGAGCAATTACATCTCTGCCGTCTAAGTCTTCTCCGACGTAGCTCACAAACTTGGAATTGTCTCCTTCTCTTTTTATAACCCACTGTCCTGGATTTTCCATTGCGTGTTCCGCTGCCTCCAATACGTTTTTGAAGGTTTTGGCTTCGAACGTCTTAATTCCATATTTCTGAAATATCTTTGTGGCAAATTCACGATCATATTCAATTTTGTCTGCTAATGCGTTACCCCCGAAAACGTTGTAACCTTTTTTTCTTAGATCGTCTTGAATTTTTCCAAAACCACAATCATCAAAGACTATTAAACCCTTCTTGACCCAAGCTAGCTCTTTTTTCCAATTTGTAACTTTGGGAACTATATAGTCAAAAATCGGTTTAAGTTTTTTGTCGTCTATATATAGCTTTACATTGTTTCCTTCGTTATGGAGTTTTCTCGCCAAGTCAGCCGCCATGCCGTTTTTGGATATAAACAGGATATTCATTTCATTTTTGTTATTGCATATAAAATAACATAAATTGATGTTTTTATCAATACTGCACAAGGATTCATCACGGTGTGTCATTGACATATGTTGTACAGATATGTTATAATATAGGCTGGTTAAACAATTAAAAAAGGAGGTGCTCCATGAGCATCACAGTTCTTTTCATGACGATTTTTGCAAGCTTTCTCTTTGCGACGAGTAACATCATCGACAAGTGGCTCGTAGGATTGAAGGATAAAAAAGAGGGACAAGAAAGCAAGGATGAGGGTTCCCCGATATCGCTACTTGCGATTGGGGCACTTTTCTTTCTTGGTAGCGCAATTGTATTGGGTGCCGTCACTTGGCTGCGGAATATTGCTTTTTGTATCGACCAGAACTTCATGTTGCTGGTTGCAAATGGCCTTGTCTTTAGTGTCGCGATGACATGCTATCTGTTCGCACTAAAATGTGAGGATGTGGGTCGTGCAGCGCCATTCTTCCAGTTCATTCCCGTCTTTGGCTTGTTCGGGGGGTACCACTTCTTGAATGAGTCGCTGACATTTGAACAGATTGGAGCGATACTTTTGCTGGCGACGGGAGGAGTTATTCTCTCAGTTAGCAAGGGTGTTTTCAATTGGAGGATGGCTTCGCTCATGATCTTGTCGTCGTTCTTGTTCAATGCTAACGACGTCACTTTTGCCAGCTTCGGACGCGATATCGAAACTTTGCCCGCTCTGTTTGCCGATTCAATAGGCAAAGCAGTATTTGGACTCGCGGCGCTCCTCAAAAGGGAATATCGCAACGAGTTCATGTGCGGTCTGAGGTTGAGATTTGGTGTCCAAGCTGCGAACGAAGTGACGTTTACCGCAGGGGACCTGATCTTCGACTGGGCAAAGATACTTGCGCCCATAGCACTTGTGCAGGGGATGTGTGCCACACAACCACTCTTTCTGCTAATCCTTACTGCTCTTTGCGTCAAGTATATCCCCGGGTTTATTGATGAGGATTTCAAGGGGGTAGCAAAGTGGCAAAAGATTGTCGGAGTTCTCCTGATGGTCGTCGGGGGAGTCATCGTCTCTGCGTGATTCGACCAGCCGTAGTGCGCCAGCGTGTGCACTGCGGTTTTTTTATTTTTTAATAGTGATATAATATTTATATGTCTGAAGAAAAAAAGAATAAAATATTTTGGTTGGTTTTTTTTCTTGCTATTGTTGTCAGTATTGTCCTGACTTATATAAGAATTTTTGTGAGGCTAGACTACATGCTTTTAAAAGAAGTTTCATGTAACCCAGATACAGAATCTTGCTTTTCATATTCTCCTGAAGAATTGTGTGTTGATAGTGAAGAAGAAAATTGTTTAGAAAATAAGGAGACTGAGTACTATAAAATTATTCACAAAAAAGCAGCGAATGTTCCTGTTTGTGACGGCGAGGATGGGCAAGAGTGCGAAGAGTTGGTTTGTGTTGAGTGGGAGTCGGAGGATGAGTGTTATTATGAGTATAATGAACAAGATCAGGATGAATAACAATAAGATTAAAATAGTTTATGCTGGTTACAGTATCAATACATTCAATGTATTACTAAAATCAGGAGACATCGATCTTATTGGGGTATTAAAAATTAATTTTCGACAATTTCGTACTTATAATCCAATAAATTATATTTTTATTCTGCTTTATTATTTTAGAGCGAGATCATGTCCTGTTGCTGAAGGCCTCATTTTTTTTGTTTGGAATTTATTTTTTAAATATTTTAGTACTGGGGCTTTTAAAAAATATAGTCAGTACTTGAAAAGTCTATATGAAAATAAAATTTCAGTAATAGAAGCTGAGAGAAATCAATCTCTTATCGATGTTTCACAGCTTCTCGTTGTTGACACCTGGGAGATGCTTCCTGAGGCGGTCATCAAAAGACCGAAATTCGGGGCGATTAATATTCACCCATCTAAGCTTCCTCAATACGCCGGCGCACTTCCCACTCTTTGGTCATTAAAAAATAACGATAAAACAAGTTCAGTTACCTATTTTTTAATGTCCGAGAAGATGGATGATGGAAAAATATTGAAACAACATGATTTCGTAATAGATAGCGAAGATAATTATTTATCTATGGAACATAAGATTAAAGAAATAGTTCAGAATACCTTAGTTTCTGACCTCTTAGGTTATGCAAGTGGAGAAATATTGGTGACAAAGTCAGACATAAATAGCAGAACAGTTACCGAAAGATATGAGAAGTACAAAAGAGTTATTTTTAATCAGGAAAAAATTGCAGATATATACAATAAAGTTAATTTATACCCACACCTAATTCCTGGTGAGTATTGCTACTTTTTTAACAAAAATAGAAAAATTTTTTTATATAGCATGGATTATGAATACTTAAACAATAAACATCGGGGTGTTTTAATTAAAAACATTTGTTGTATGGATGGTACAATAGGGCTAAGGCTTTTTAAGGATGTTAGTTTTATAAATAGTATTTTTTTAATATTTAATTTATGATTTGTGAAAATATAGCGCCACCAGTATTTTTATTTTTTACAAATGAAGTTCCTGCGCTTCTGTATTATTCGCACTTTTTGTCTTTGATTGCTGCATTGATAGTTGGTTTGGTTGTTTATTTAATGCAAAAAAGCGTTAGTGGAAGAATCTTGTTAATTGTTGCCACTGTATATTCTATGTTTGTCATCTCGAACTTGATAGTTTGGACTAATATAAATTCTAACACCATAGTATTTGTTTGGTCATTTTTTGGAATTCTGTTCTCACTACTTGCCATTTTTTTGGTTTATTTGTCTTTTGTTTTTTTTACAGGGAAAGATCTTAAATTAAAATCAAAGTTAGCTTTGTTTTTTATAATTCTTCCGATAATTATATTCACTTCTACTAAATATAATGTCGCTGGTTTTGATATGGATTTATGTGGTGTAGGGGATATGGAAGGAAAATATTTTACTTTGTACTATTATTTGTCAGGAGCGACGGCTCTTTTAGTGGTAACGGGCATGTTTTTAAAAGAATTTTTTCAACTTAAGGACAAGGGTCAAAGATTAAAAATGTTGTATTTCACTTTCGGAGTAGATGCATTCATCCTATTGTTTTTTGGGAATAGTTCATTAGTTAGTTATTTGGCAGAAAAAGGAATTTTGGCAGATTATTCTCTAGAAATGTATGGTCTTTTTGGGATGGTCATTTTCATGGCATTTCTTGCTTTTCTCATCGTCCGCTACAAAGCCTTCGATATCAAACTCCTCGCCACCCAAGCTCTCATCTGGACTCTCATCATTCTCGTCGGCTCACAATTCTTCTTCATTAGAAATCCGATTAACTATGTATTGAACGG
>JACCDG010925906.1_pt1 | contig 27500 bp, 27 predicted proteins | sample 7442471 | NCBI WGS metagenome assembly JACCDG01 (sample SAMN15323444, study PRJNA562643) | freshwater metagenome | isolation source: river surface water | place: USA:Blue River Watershed | collected 2017-08-17 | reverse complement strand
TTGATTTAATCGCTTTCTTAAACATACTATAATTTGTTTAATTTATAAAGCACAAATATAATAGGTTGTAACATAAAAAGCAAATTATTTGTGTGACAGAGAATCAAAAAAAAGGCTTTTTCGTTTAGTGTCACAGCCTCTGTCAAGCATTAAGTATTTGATTATCACAACTTTAGCCTTTTTGTGCCTTAAGACGGAGAAAAACGTTCTGGTAGTATATATATATATTTAAATAGGTATATTTAAAATAGTAGTAAAAAAAATAGATACTATGGACATAATTATCTGTCTCTCTGTCACACTAATAAATTATTGCTATAGTCATAAAAATCAAAAATATTTAATAATAAAAGTAAAAAACAACCCGCCTTGTTTTTGAAATAAAAGCAAAAAAAGTGTGACACTGAACCCAAAATTTCAGTGTCACAAAACGCATTCTCTGTCACAGCGGTCAAAAAGCGGTCAAAAAGGATCGGGTGTGTCGGCATTAGGTGCTGCATCCAGTTGATCGGCCGCGGCCGCCATACCAAAAAATGCTGACGACAATCTTATGTTGTAACACCTCCTTTGCACACCATTTAATCGCACCCTGATACTTTCGCCAAAAAGTTTACGACACGCCCTTCCCAGTTTGTTGCCTGCCGGCTTTAATCCAAAAACAATACATGCTTTTTGAATGGCATCAAAAGATACTGGGTGTTCTTTTGCTTTTTCGTCAATGATTGATGACAAAAATTCTTCGAAATCATCAATTTGCATGTACTGATCTGAAAGTCCGTTTATAAACTCAATTTCTTCCATGGATTGATGTACATTCGGATCCTGCTGAAGCGAGAAAAGAGTCTCTTTGAATACCCTTTCTATTAAATCGTCGGAAATCTTTAATACGTTTTTTGGATTTCCTAAATTAATAACATAATACCTTCTATTCTGGGTATCATTGGGCATAAAATTAAGGCTATTGCTGCTTGCCATCATACCGTCCCGCCGCACAAACCTGGAGCTTTCACGTGCATAGGCCGCCCGATCGGATAGCTCCTTTGCGCTAATAAATTCCTTCATAGCAGCCGCCGACTTTTTTGAGGTATTTTGATCGATTTCGTCAAAAATAGTGATCACCTCTTCTGCACATTTTTTAAAAACGTCGGCAGTCATTAATTCACGTGATGCTGAGATTCGGTGCGCAGGTCTATCGCACAAAAATCGAGACAACCGATTGCATAATTCGGTCTTACCAATCCCCTGCTGATTGCTTACAAGCGTAAGCACGCGTGGACTCAAAAAGGGATCGTCGGGGGTTATTTGTTGATGAACAAAAGGTCGTAACCAATAAGTAAGGATACGTTGCGCATCTGTGATAGATGTAGCCCCTTCATGCGAGCAAAGTAATTTAGCCAGCTCTTTTATCGCACCTGTATAAGCCGGTTCTAGCGATAGTAATCGCTCCATAACCGTATCTATTTTGTTTTCTTCGCATAATGCCGACGCTACTCTTGCTAAAAAGTCAACAGAAATAGAAATACCCTCCTTCGCTAGCAATCTGGTTAATATGTTGTACATACGGTCGTCAACTCGTTGCCATTGTTCCTTTCCTTTTTCGCGATAAAGTTTTCCCTGTCTTGCGTCAAGCGAAAATTCATAAACAAATGCCATAATAAGCTCGGGGGCAATCTCTTTTTTGTAATCAATCGCCCGATCGATGAGCGAAATCAGCCCTTTCATTAAATTGCGTTCGGGCGATGCGGCGTCCGAATTAAAATCACGCTCTATTTCATCGTCGGTCTTTTTATTCGGGCCGTTGTGCAGATTGCATAGCTTCTTGTAAATTTCAAGCCCTTTAATGTTGCCGTATTCTTGCTTCAAAGCGAGCCGGGCCTTGAAATAAGCGTCGTGATCGTCGATCAAAGAGATGCCATGCTTTCGCATGTAGTCTATTTTTGCCTCTAATAAAAGGGTATTAGTAAGCCTTTCAAAAGATGCCGGCAAAATTATCTTTTCTTCATCATCGGTATCACTCTTTTTTAACTTTTTCTTATCGATAAGCGCATCGGGGTCGATTTCAAAAAAAGATGCACAGGTGTTGATGTAGGTTATGAAAGAACAAGGCAAAAAGCATGCTCTTGTTACATCGCAACCAGATTGATCAACCTCAAAAGTATATGCATCACTATTAACCAACGCACCAACACGTTCTTCAATCATCTTTTTCAAAAAAGAAAAAACTTTTTTATGAAAAATGTATTCTGTATTGGTTTTTACAATAAATTTGATGCCGGTTTGCGAAGGTGAAACAAACGCAATCATTGTTTCTGGCAATTCAACTATTGTATCCCACACCTTGTTTAAAAGAACGGGGGGTATCGCGTCTATATCGATCACGAAGTAACCTGTATAGCTTTCAATGATAAACCCGGCTGTATTGATATAGGCGTCAAAATCACCAGAGAAGAAAACAACCGGTAAATTATTTTTTTCTTTGGGTTTAGTTACCCCCGATCGGGGATGATAGACGCCGTCGACAAAAGATGCTAGCCCTCCAGTAAGTCGCTGGCAAATTTCATCGATCGATATTTTTTTAAAGGTATCACGTACCTTTACGTTCTCTGAAATTGTCATTATTCATATTTTTTTCAATATATTAAAACCTAATACAAATTTACGTTTTTTCTGAAAAAAAAAGGTGTCAATTTTAATGACACCTACGTTTTTTTATTTATACCTATATCTATATTATTCAATAAACCGGGGGGCCCCTGCCCTCAAAATAAAGCCTTTTTGCGTTCTGAACCACGATCCGTTTTCCATATATTCGCCAAAATTTATCTCGTTCCCGAGATAAAAGGCCTTGTGGTTGCCTTTCTGGTATACTTTATAAGTATGGATCGTCTTTTTTCCCGGGCATAAACACTGCCGCTGTTCTTCACCGATGTATTGCCACATATTTTTAATACAATTCTTTTTCTATCCTCAAATGTGCCAGCTTAGCCACCAGTTCTACCTCTTCTCGCGATATGGAATGTGCCCCCCGACTGATCGTGTAGGGCTTGCGCTTCGTTTTAGTATTCGGAAAAAAGTTAACCATTTCGTCAACCTTTTGCCCCGATTCCTCCAACATATACTTATACATCGCAAGTTGTAGCTTGTGGCTATGTCGTACCGTTGCGTTTTTTGAAAACTTAAAATCGATTAACGCAATTTTACCCTCTTTTGTTTCAACCAGCGCATCAAATGTGCCGGCTAACATGAGTTTATCCGACTTAATAGTCTCTTCACAAAGAATAATTTTTGCAACAAAATCGTCGACAAAAGTTTTAAAAGCCTCATAAGCGAAAAAACTGTCGTAAGGCTCATACGTTATTTCCTCGCTCATCACAAGGTAGCCCATGTCCTCCTCTGGCAGTAGGTAGTCGTATCCCATTTGTTTCATCGATAGGTAGTCTTCGCATATTTTGTGCATAAAGGTACCGAACTTCATCGCACCCTGCTGGATTTCCTTATAATCGGGCGTCTGTGCTGCCCATGCCATAAGGACGTCTGTTTCAGCCCCGCCTTCACATAGCTTAATCGCAGAGGTTACGCCGAGATACTCGATGCCATCGCAATTATAGTATCTTGAACCAGATCTGTTGCTTTTTTTCATATTGCTTTTTTTATTTCAAAAATGACCAAATAAAACGCAATATACTATAAACTAATACAACAAGCAATAATTTTGCAAAAAAAAGTTCGACGTAATCCCAGAATCTCATTTTAGCCGGTTTATCTTGTTCGGGCACGGGGGCCTCCACGTAAATATTGCGAACTATCGTGTCCGGCTCGCACTTACCAGAAACCCTAACAACCTGCTTTTTGGTAATAGTATCTACACGCGTCTCAACCCTTACATGTAGCTTATCTTTATTCACATAAAGCGTGTCGATCGTGCCGGGCCGCCACAATGTATCGAGCTTTGATTCTTTAGTAATAATCGTATCCCTTATTTGCACAAATTCACGATGCGCCTTGCATCCGGCAAAAAAGAAAAATAGGGCAAAAGCAATTTGTTTCATTTTAACGATCTGGCCTAAGTCTTCCACTTCTAATATTGTCTACTTTTATATCAAGCACTTTGCGTGTATAAGGCACTCTTTCGAGTCTAATATATTTCCAAAAAGACGCCCCTAACGATCGGGCACGCGGAATGTGTGTTTTTCGCCGCGGTTCGGTTGCAGAGAAGAATAGGTTTGCTTCATCCACGTCAACCCCCGAATATTCATACATCACGTATTTTCTGGATCGAAACACAACGCGTAATAGTTGCCTTACCGGATGATAGGCGATGTAACTGATTGCCCAACTGTCCACGTCGTCGTCTACATTCCATCCTTTTTGATCAATCTTTCCAAAGTTTACCCTGAGATGATTTCTTAACATTTTTATATTTTTAGGTGCATTTTCTTATCTCTTAGCAACTTTTTCTCATTAGCGGTTACGATAGACTTATTAAAACCGTATTCATCGATGTTAATCATAACTTTTGTGCCACCATCACCCCTGGCAACGCCATTCATAACCTCCGGGCTTACCGATCTGGTATAAATAGCCTTTACCGCGTCGTGGTAGTCAAGATTATTTTTGTACGGGATAACTGCTTCACCCCCTGCAAGCCATGCCGGCACGCTATCTTTGCCTAATTTACCTCCTTTTACAAACAATGTACCGTCTTCGAAGGCGTACGGATTTTTTTGTGAAGAAATCATCGCTACGTTTACACCGGTTGTAACCGCTATGCCCGCCCCTGCAATAGCCCCTGCGATCGGGCCTAATTGGGCGAGTGCCGTCATGACTGCAATAGCACCTTTTGATATAACTTCAACAATGTTTGCCGCACGATTTACCTCAAAAGCTTTTTGTTGGAGCTTTTGCTTCTTCCTTTCGAGTGCCTCCCGTCTTTTTTCTTCAATGGCTAATCTTGACGCTTGTTGCGATTCTTGTTGCTTTTTCGCATCGTCCACATTCCTTATTTTAGAACGTTCCAGTTCAATGTGTCGATCTGCCATCTCTTTTTCAGATTCAGGAATGGTAGACTTTAGTTGCTCCAGTTCCTCGATTCTGTTTTCGGCCAAAGCATTTTCGATTTCTTGACGACGATTAATTTCTTCGTTCCTTTGTTTTTCGGCCTCAATTAATTCCTTAAGGTTATCTACTTTCTTTTGATGCGCTGCGAGTTCGGCATCAACCGCTGCGGTTTGTGCAGCAATCACGCTATTTATTGCTTGTGCGGCACCGGCCGCGGAGGTTTGTGCAAGGGTAAATGCGGAGGCAAGCCCCGCAACTGCTGCCTTTGATTTTGGCATACCCATTTCGACCATCTCCTTTATTTTTTTCGCCCGCTCATAAAAGGCATCGAAACCAGACGCAATAGTATTAAACGCACCCCCTAGTGGCCCCGACAATTTCATGGCCTCTTTATAAATCTGGTCAAGAAACGAAGAAATCGCATCGGCACGTTTTACGGTTACTGCCACCGACTTGTCTCCGTATTCTTGCAAAAGGAGCGTGATTTTTTGTTGGGCCTCCTGCTCGATCTTTACTCGTTCTTCGGCCGAAAGGTTCTCAACCTTCAGCAATTCATCTCTTTGCGCTTTAACCACCTCAACTTTTTTGAGAATAGACGCCAGTGCTATTTCGTCTTTTTTATATTCAGAATCTGCCAATGTTTGATTTACATTGGTTTCAGAATCCAAATAAGACAAAGAATCTTCTGTTTTTTTGTTAATCCTTTCAACTTCTGCAGCTTTTATCTTTTCAATGCGTTGCATCTCAAGATTAAACATCTTTTCTTCGTACTTATTTTGCGTATCAAGCGACGAAAGATGTAGTTCTTCTCTTTTTCTGAAGAAATCTTTGGCCATTTCAAACCTTTCCTTTGACAAACTAGCAAGATATCTGCCTAATTTTTCTTGATCTTCGAGATAGCCAAGCACTTCTTGTTCAGAAAGATTTAATTTAGCCATATAAAACGCATTATACAGCCTCAAATTGTCTTTTTGTAATTTAGAGTCTATCTCATGCAACTTTTTGGCATGGTTTTCTTCATCAATAACCTGCATTGCAAGTTTATGGTCGTTTATTTTCTTCTCTTCTTCAGCATTTTTTTCTAGAAGAAAGATATTTTCTTCCAACAATCGCTTTTCTTTTTCGGCCGCAGATTCTTCTTTACCTCCGGCACCGGCCGCGGTTGGGGATTTTAATCCGCCCGCGCCAAAATCTGTTGGTGTAACTTCAACGTCCGATCCTACAAGTAGACTACCCCCCTCTTTTGCGGCTTTCTTCATTTCTGCCCGCATATCCCTTAAATTTTTAACCCACCGACGGGTGGTTTCGGTCTCACTCCCAAATGCTTCATTCAAAGATTCGGAAACCGAACCAAAAGGATTAAGGGCTTGCCTTAAGGCACTTAAGAATTTTTTGAGCGCATCTTTGGCTCCGACAATATTACCAATGAAAACAGCAATAGACTCTGCCAAATCAAACACCACGTCAATAAAACCGCCAACTGTTTTTTTGCCATTTTTTAGGCTAGTGAACCAGTTGGCAAAACCGCGCACCGCTGTTGCAACCCAGCTTGCCAGCACTCGCATTACTCCGGCAAGCTCTGCAAGCGGGCCCTTGCCTTGTTTGGCCTGGTCTATTAATTCTCGGAATGTTTCGGCAATCATATTAAAAACCGGCACCAGCTCCTTGCCTATCGTGGTCGCGACATTCCAAAAAATTGTTTTAATTGAGTTCCACGCCGCCCCCATCGATGAAAGCAAGTTGTTAATCGCAGGGCCGATCGTCGTTGAGAATAGGTTGAATTGTTCGTTTGCCGTTTGTTGCGACTTGATTTCATAATTAACCGCTTCTGCAAGTGAGTAGTAGGTATCTTCCAGATCTCCAGTTAATTGAACCATCTCAAAAAGCTTAACAGCGGCCGCACCCATATCCTCACCTGCTGCGCTTGCAAGTGCTTTAAAGATAGGTCCAACATCTTTTCCTTGATCTGCCATTTTTTTAATGGCCTCCCCCATCTTTCCTAGCGTCTCACGAGCCGGAACCGCGCTTTTTCGCAGTTCTTCAATATAGGTAAAAAGCTTAGCATCTCGTAATACCTTTTCTTCAGACGTTGAAAGATCGTTAATTTTTAAACCGACTTCTTTCAAAGCGTCAAAAGCTTTGTCCTGATAGATACCCAATACCCTCGAATTAATTGCCACTGCCGCCGCATCTTCAAGCGTTAACCCAAGCTTTGCGAACTGAACCGAATACTCTTGAATCCACTCCAGTGCCTCCTTGCCACGCTCTTCTCCCAACATTCTGGTCAAAACAACCGATGTAGTCGCCGCTTCATGAGCAGTAGCTTGAAGCGTTTTTGTCGCCGCAACCATATATTCGGTCATCTTATCAAAAGATTCTCCGGTCATATTGCTCGCAGACTGAATGATCGCGGTCATCCTTTCGTATTCATCGGGGTTAATCGCCTCCGAAAATACAGCAGAGACCTGCCCTACCTGCCCCAATGCCTCACTGGTAGCCTCCTGAACTGCAACTAAAAGCTTGACGTTCGCTTCCAAAAAAGAATAAACCGCACCCAACGCTTTGGTTACCACACCCAACATCGGCACTGCCCCCAGCATATTGCTTACCATGCTAGTGAAGCTACCAATCAACTCATTGGTAGCAGCAGTTGCTGCATTGGCACCAGACGCATAGGCCTTAAATGAGCCACCTTTGTTCATTTTTTTCATAGCGGCATCAAGCTCGCTATCGTCAACCTCTATCTTTACCTTAACGACTTTAAGATCATCAAGCTTTTGCTGTAAACGATCAGCTTCAGCGGCCGTTTCGCGGAGGTCGTTTGCAAAACCCTTAACGTTCCCGTCTATTTTAAAGTTTAGCCTTATCTCTCTTGCCATTTTCTTGAAATGTGTTTAATGTGGCAAACCATTCAATAACTGTTGTAGATGAACTAAGACCGCGTCCCTCGTCAGAAGCTCTAATTCTATTCTCGATCTCAATTCGGTTGAGATATCGCTCAATTGGATTCGGGTTAACGTTCTTTTCGACTCGATTATCTTTCCGATCGAATAAATCAGGGTATCTCTTGCGGATAAGTCCCATAGCGGAATTAAATCTTTCAATGCAAGTGGCAAAAAAAAATCAGAATTTCTAATAAAGACCTCTAATTTTTTAGAATTATAATCGAAGTCAAAATCCGTGGGGTCTTCTTTGTCTGTAACATAAAAAACAGTTGCTAATTTCATCAGCGAAAAAAGATCAAACTCCCATCGTCCCCTCACCAATAAGTCATCGACCACCACCCGGGCATCTGCTACCTTGCCATTAATTAGCATCTCTTTTAGCCCTTCCATCACCAGTTTGTATTCCTCTGGCGTGATTTTCATTTGCATGTCCGCGACATAGTCAGTCGCAACGGCAAAACGTCGGTAGGGCATGTGAAGCGGATCGTTAAAAACATAATAGTCGATACCATCAAGCGTGCAGGCCTTTGTTAGTCCGTGTTTTAAAAAGTCGATGTGCCAGCGATCGTTAGATAGCGAGTTAATGAAATCCGATCCAAATATCTTTACGATTAGCCGCCTGAATATTTTTTTTGTTTTTTTTATGATATTCATTATATTAATCAAATAAATTGTTAGATTTATTATAATTCATAGCCAATCCTTCTTTGTGAATAAATAAATTTTCAACCCTGCTTCTTGAAATCTTTCCGTTGCCTCCTAATTTACGGCTCCAGATGCAAGTAAAATCATCAGGCATTTTAGATTCACTAATGTATACATAGTGAATCTTACTTTTTAGGCGTACCCATTCATAAAACTTGTCATGATCGAATTCCGGAACGTTCAAATAACCAGACGTGCCCAAATAAGGAGGATCGCAATAGATTACAGATGGATTGTCTGGTAAAACTAATTCATCGTAAAGGGAATTGCTTATTTTTACAAGATTCACCCACATTAAGTCTTTTTTGGCGTTAATTATTGGGTATTTGTGTGGTATTCTGCTTTTAGGACCAATATATCTTTGTTTATTCATAAAAAAACCGTATAACGACATACAATGTCCTACCAATATCATTTCGGCTTTAGAAAACTCATTAAAATCTTGTTTTTTCCACGCATCTCTTATCCTTTCATAATCATCGGGCCAATAATTCTCACGTGGCAGCCATCCATATTTTAATTCGTTGTAATAATGAATAATCCAATCATTTGCATCGCTACATAAAAATTCACTAAATTTGCCACATTTTACGGCATGCCTTGTCATTCCACCTCCACCTATGAACGGCTCGATAAAAAAATAAGAGCTTGGCATAAAATGTAATATCTCTTTTGCAAATCTATTCTTGCCTCCCCTGTAAGTCATTCCATTTATTTAATATATCTAACAATTCTTCTTTTGTTTTGAAATCTATGCTGCAAAGCATGTCGTTTTTTAGAATATTTATGGACACTCCACCGTCAGCCATTGCTGTAACCGAGCTACATTGCGTAAAATCTGGATAAAGATCGTACTTTGTCAGTATTTTTAGTACTGAATATACTTTTTTAATGCAATTGTTATTTGGTTTTATCATTTTTTTATTAATAAAGCCACATTATTGATTAATTGCATTGCATACAGATCGATAGATGTATTTCAAAATAGATTCTATTTCGCTTATATCGCTGCTATCAAATAAGGTTTGATTTTGTTCTAAATTAAGTCCATTGTTAATGATTCTATCATAATTTGTACTAATTTTCCAGCACAATTTTTCGAAATCAGGATAAACCATTTCTCCAAGATTTATATTTTGCGAAACATAATCCAAAAAATCTGAATATCCATCTGTGTGTTCGCGCTGGTATGTTGTTGTAAATTCTTTCGGCCATCCATATTTTAGCAAGCACTCTTTTGCTGCCAGCTCGACAACCCCGCCAAAGCCGCCTAATAGGTAGATCGGCTTATTTTTTTCGTTGATAGCCCAAAACAACTCTTCAAGGACGCCTGGGTATTTTCCCATAAAGCCACTCACTTTGCCCCCGACGAAAATAAAGGCATCGGCCTTTTTTGCAATCTCAACGCGCATCCGCGTTAATTGATGCGATAATATCCATCGATTGCGCGGGCTTTTGTCTTTCAAAAATTCAAGCGGATCGCAATCTGGTTTTTCGATAAGATCGGCGTGGCGATAAAAAGGCGTTTCGATGAATTCAATAATATCTGAATTCCTTTTTTTGTCAAATGGATGGATTAGCTCCTGAATAGGCCAAAAGCTATGATTCTCTATTTTTTGTTTGCAATTCCTTTGCTCCCAGATTTGCCTTGCCATATTAGCCAGTCCGGTATTGATCATGTCGCCACCAAAAATAACAGACAATCGCTTATCTGCGAGATTGGAGAATAATGTTTTTTTTAGCCGATCAAAAAGCTTCTGCTTTTTATTAAAATCAGGATCTTCCTTTGAAAAAGGTTCTGAAAATGATAATGCAATTTTCATTTTTTATATTTTTTTTTATTTTTATTAATTTAAAAAGCCCATATGTTCCGGATCGGGTAATACGCGAATGCCCTTGTGTCCACATTCTTCAATAAATACCCATGAGTGCGTCGACATGATAACCTGCATGCCTCTACCTTTTGCCATTTTTTTTATGGCATCAATTAGCTGAATCTGAAAAGTTTCATGCAAGCCATCCTCAGGGGTGTCGATCAAAATAATATTAGTTTCTTTTAGTCTGCCATAAATTTCAAACAAAAAGAAAATAAAAACTGACTCACCTTTGCTTAATGTATCAGCCCGGTGTATGTTGCCTTTGTTGTCTTTAATAAAAAGCCGTTCGCGGGACTCTGCCTCTACAAAACTGCGAGACTCTCTTTCTTCATTAATAAAAACAACCTCTTTACCTAAAAAACGAATTGATTCGTTAATAAAAGCAAGAACTTCTTTTGAAAAATACGAGTCGTTGTAATAATGTGATTGGACGTAAAGGTTCCTTGATGGTGAATTGCAATGATTATTTATACAAAAGTTGGTTTTGTTAACAAATAACAAATCCCCATACTCTTCTTTTACAAATTTCTCTTTTTCTTCATCCCAAATAGCCCCATAGTAAACATTTTCCAGATTTTCATAAAAATCATTATCTCCAAGCACATTAGCATCCCCCGTTACAAAAAGTGAGCATGGATTGCTTCTTCCTTCATCGTCAATAACGTCAAGATTTAACATAGCCCACCCATTCAGGAACGGACGGATAAGAACGTTGTTGAAATTCTCGTAAAAATTATCATCCCTTTTTACCAAAAAATCCCCATCTCTTTTAAAAAGGTAATACAAAAGCTCATTCATTATTTCAAGCAATCTGGTTTTACCAGAACCATTAGCCCCGTAAATCGTAAAAAAGTCGGGGCCCTCGCCATTGTTTTTGCCGTCCATAAACTCAACGATCAACCCTTCTTCATCAAAAGGTGGTATTCCTTTTATGATGATATTTTTTAAACGTATATCCATAATTGTTTTAATATAAACAAAAAATAATTCCAAATATACAAATAAAATCACAAAGGACGCTGCATTTGAACCAAATAATCTATAAAATGTGTGCGACAAAAGTTGCTTACTCTAATGGGTACCGTAAAGTAATCACCAGGTGCCGGAATAGATGGAGATACTTGATTGTAATCGATATCAAGTTGCACATAAGTCAATGTATTTTCTGATAACACATTAGGTGTTATGTCTAATATGGCATCTGAAAGGTCTTGAATAGTATAGCCATAAGTATTACACGCATCTGTTGGATTATCGGCAACCATTGCTTGCGTTATTGCGAATTCAAAGCTATCACCACCCATATGACTTGCAAGAAAATAAGAGCCGGAGCTTATGGCTGGTGCCAACCAGCAGCAATTTTCATACCCATCAGGCAATTCAAGTGATTGTGTGTCAAGCGGCGTATCGTTGCAGGAACCTAAAAGATTTACATCCTCTGTTTCGCCGACCATAGCAAAAAACCTAAAAGTTGAATCGCCAAAAGGAACAACTTTGCGACCCGACCAAAATGCTGACGTTAACCCAAAAAATGAATTGGGCTTACAGGGTAATGGGGTGCTGTTGCCATTGATGCTAATGTCGATTTCAAATTCAGTTTCACCGCCCGTCGTTACACGGCCGGTTGGGTAAACGCTGTTAATCGTAAGCGAGGCCTCGCAACAATCGGGCTGAACGATCGGAACCGTCAATGTAGTTGGCGTGCAATAACCATTGCTCACTGTAAAAGTTGCTTCTGTTAATGCCGGATTTATTCTAAATGTATCCGTAAACCAGACCGGCACCCCTTCGTAAGTTGTCGTCTTTGGCCCGTACGTACAATTTAGGCCGGAGATTATAACGTCAAAACCTTCGCACGTCTCTGTGCCCGTCGGTGTAATGGTAAACCTGACGCTATAAACGTCAAGTCCATCGTTGCCAGTCATCACCAATCGATCACAACTCACAACGATCGGACAGCATGGTGGTGGTAACTCTGCCGAAACGTTGATTGGCGTGTCGCTACAAAAATAGATTTCTAGTTCAATATCGCTTGAATTAGTCGGTGCACTAAACTGGAAAGGGACACCACTAGTTGCGGGTTGTGCAGCAAAGTATTGAGATTCAACAAGAACCGTAGGTACCGTGCACCCGACCGGCCCTGTAAACGAAAAGAAAGGGATAAACTCGTAGGTCGTCGTAACCGGCCCGGCGGAGACAAGCCGAATAATGCCGGTGGAAAAATTCTGAAAATACAACTGGTAGTTGCAGCAAGGAGGGTCTGGTGCAGGGCAAAAGCCTTCGTATGCCCACGCCTTTTCGGCTGCCACATTGCCAATTGTTGCCAGTTCACCAGGGGTGTAGCTTGATCGTAGGTTTACATCATTGTCAAGCGCGCCAGCCAACTCACTAGCTCCGGTATTACCAGACGTTTCGTTAAGTCTGTTCCAAATCAATAAGTCGGTTGGGTCGTCGGGGTCGCCATTACAACCCGCTTCGTAGTTGGCTAAAATTTCGGGGCCTGTAAGATTTCTGTGATACATCCTAAAATTAGAAATCACAAAATGCCCTGCGTTAGACATTGTTGTGTTTGCCGGTATTTCCACCAAACTGCCTCCGTTATATTCAAATCCAATATTTATTTTACCAGTTGCAAGGTTTAGATTATCCTGCCCAACTGCCAGATTGTTTTGAAAAGCCCGGTTCGTTACTTCTGTTCCATTCAGATAAATAGTCCAGCCCGAATTATTTCGAGTATCTTTGTTCCAAACCACGTGATGCCACACACCTGGTGTCGCTTGCGTCAATGATTCCACGACCGCGGCCTCGATCAGAAAGCATCGATCGCTCATTTGCGCACGAATGTAATTATTCACTCCTAACGACATTGAGCATTCACCCCGGGTTGGTGTCAATACAGAAGTGGGCACACCATTATTGTACCAGACACCTCCCGATTCAGAGTACTGATTCGTACAATCCTGGTTAATGTGCTCGATGCGAAATATAACCTGGGGGCTACCTGTATTAAGTAGTGGGAAGTAAATCCAAAATTCAAAAGCAAATGAATCGGTGCCTATCGAATATTCTGGGATTCGTGAGATGGTAGCCCCCCTTATTGCGGTCGGGTTGGCTCGCTTAATTACATTCGACGAATCACGGTTATTGACAAACAATCCACTACAACAAGGGTTGGGTTGTGGTGTGTCGAATCGCAGTATTTTAAAAGATCCGTCACAAATATTGGTTACGGTTAAAACAAAAGGATCGGTTGAGTCAATTGTTCTGCCAATATTGTAAAGTGCTGCATTAATATCCGTAGCCGTCGCATAATCTATGATTGTCGGGCCGTCTTCACCAGACGAATATTCGAGCTGATATAAGTCAACGCCGCCTGTACAATCGGTTTCTGTAATATTAAAGTCAACATCGTAATAATCATAAAAAGCATCGCTTGTTGTATACGTAGGGCCGTCAACGATTTCTACCTCGAACGAACAACAAGGCGGGTCGGCCGGATACGTGGTGTTTATATTTTGAAAAGACTCGTCGCAAGTAGACTCAACCAATATAGTTACAGGGCCTCCGGTTGTTGGCAATGTTGCCTCAACTTCTGTTTCCGAATTAGCCGGAACCACTACTGCAGGGTTGCTACCAATAGTAACTAGATAGCCAGGGTTGAGACATTCATTGGTCGTATCGATAATTATTTTAAATTTGTAAACCGACGAATCGTAAATAGCGGGTTCTGTTAGTCGAGCTACCCAGCTGCAACAGTCAATCGATGGGAGTGGTTTATTTACCTCCGTTGTTAACCCATCGCATGAAGATGTAACCAGATTGGTGAAAATTTCACCAGCATCTTCGACTGGAACTGAAAAAGCAATTATCAAAGGCACACCATCCACAATCGCTGTTTCAGAGAAATATTCTGAAGAAATCGTGTAACTTGAACCCGTACAATCGCCAGACTCTTGCGTCAACGTATAAGTAGCAACCACCTCCATCTCTTCACCATCCACCGTTGCGGTAAATTGTGCGTCTAGCTCCCAGTCGCAACATTCTTTTTTGGGGAATACTATATTATAAGTATCATTTATGCCGCATGCCGATGTTACCGTAAAAACAAATGTGCCGCCCGAAAGTGGAGCGACGGCCGTAATTAGTGTGTTGCCAGACACTGTGGTGTTGGTAATATTTGGCGATGAAACGACGGGATAACTCAAGAAACAACCCTCACTATCAATTAGCGAAAAAGAGACCGGCACCTGATAGACGTAGCCACCCGATATTGGCCCAACCGGAATCGGATTACCAAAAACGATCGTATACGGGCAGCATGGAACGGGCGGAACAGTAACGCCAAAAGTCTCCGTTACACCCGAACAAACATTGGTTGCCGTAACGGGTATCGACGTGCCTCCGATCGGGATAACGATCGACACATAATTACGTCCGGGGCCGAATGTTTTTGGCGGGAAAAAGGGGCTAGTCAATCTTATCGTGCGTTCAGTACATGTGGCGTCGGCTATTGATACATCAAAGGCAACATTATAAGTTGCTGTTGTGGATGTTAACGACACAATCGCTGCCGGCCCAAGTTGAACGGTTATGTCGCAGCAGGTCTCGTTGCCATCGAGCCCCGCACTTGTCGGATTACCACAAAGGCAAACACCTGTGCTTGTTTGTCGTAAATTAAGCCCGCCTAATGAAAAATTTATCGCCATCACATTCTTGTTGTATACAATTAATAGTTTTTTCGCAACACACAACTACTATATTTTGATTTAGAACATAAGATTGGCTACTATTTTGAGAATCCTCTATTTCTAGTCTCAATTCGTCGTGATAGCCAAAATTGCTTATGAAATAAACGTTATTATTCAATAAATCTTTTGCTGTAACCAGAAAAACACCGTCATGATAACCGAACCAGTTATCTATATCTATTTCAGCGAACCCAAAGTTGTCGGTGGTTACATCAAAATACCTTACATTGTTGTTAAATTTTTTAATCCTTATTGTTATTTGAGTATTTGGCACATCGGTTTCTATAAAAATAGTAGAAACACATTTTGGTGCCGACGTCCAGATCGGGTCGCAATAGATAATCGGTGCACTCATAGCTTATTCGTTTTCGTTTTTGACGTATTTTTTGAAAAACTCAACAGCAGTACTAAATTTCATTTTTAGCAATAAGGAAACGGTTTCACCTATTGAATTAAAATGCAATATTGTCATTCCCATGTAGTCCTCAAGCGTATCCTCTTTATGGTGATGTTCATCAAACAAATACTTTGCCGGATTGCCATTATGATCGTAGTGGATTGTAAATTCTTCAATATACCCAAGCTTAAAACTTATTGGCATAATCCGAACAGCGTCTCCGATATAAAACTTTTCGTTTTCTTCAAAAATTTCGTATCCTTCTAAAACTATCATTGTATAATAAGTTTCTTTTTGAAAAAATTATGAATAATGTATCGAAAGCAATCACTTAAGTGAGTAAGCGATTGATCTTTTTTAATAATATTTCCTTTTTCGTCGGCCATAACCCTGAATAAATCTTCGATTAAAAATTCGCACGACGGGTCGATCTGAATATCCATTACCTTCAAAGCATCGTTGCATAGCTGACGGCTTAGAACGTGCTTTTCGTTTTGCCCTGCTATAAAGGCGGTGTTTGGAATGTTTATCCCAAATTGGCTAAATTCGTTCTGGATTGTCAGGTATAGAGACTTACCCGTAGCCACATTACGACTATTTCCGGTTCCATCCCCCGTTATTCTGATAATCTTATTTTTCACATATGGAACAATAGATCGTACCAGATCTCTCACGGAGCTATTTTCTTGACGAAATTCTTTACAAACATAAACTTTATTTGCATTTTCATCAATATTTGCAATAATTGCAGTCATGGGGTTAACGTTAAAGTCAAAAGAGATAACAATATTGCTTTCCAATTTGCACTTTTTGACGTGCGTAGCTTTGTTAAATTGATGAAAGAAGCTTGATTCGTTAGAAATGCAATCCCAATCGCCTAAAACGTACTGCTTGTAAGCAATATCGCTCATTGATTTCCAGTTTTCGTGTAAATATTCAGGGATAAACGGGTTTTCGGCCGCGGTTATCATCTGAATGTACGTATCTTCTGGAATGTTGCCATCACGAAAAGGTTCATAGATTAGTTTACGTACCCACATAACCTGCGTCGGGTTCATGGTCGAAAGAATCAAAGGCGGCGGCGTGCCGGAGGGCATGATGTAGGTACCAACGCGTTCAATTGCCTTCTGATATGTCTTTTCCTGGAGCTCTTCAATCTGCTCAAGCAAAATGATATTGGTCTCCAGCCCCTTGAAACGATCAAGGTCTTTGTCTATATCAAACGATTCGCTGAATAGATAGATCTCACTTCCGTTAGGAAATCGAAAGTAGTAATTTCCGCTTTGTTTCTTTTCTTCATGATCAACTCCGACCAGTAATTTCTTAATAGACGGCACGACGGTACTTATCAGAGATGGATATGATTTACGAATAATGTGCGCACGCATCCCCTTGAAGAGTCTACACGCCACAATTATGATATACAAACAAAGGTAGGTCTTGCCCCCTCTGATGCCACCACCAAAAAACATTTTGCGATAAGGCGAGTGCCCGCTTAGCACAGACATCGCCTTTTTGAAAAATCGCAAATGCTTATCCAATAAGTTCCCTTGTTCGTCGTGAAATTTATACATCTACAAGCACAATATTTTGCAACGCCTCCAAAATAGGATCTGATTTTTGATCAGAATTAAGATTGTTAAGTTTGTATAGATCTTTATCGAGTGCTTTTTCTCCGCACATAGCCCTGTACATCCTCAAATTAAAGTAATTAGAAATCATAGACTGATTATCTTTAGTGAAAGCATTTATTTCTTCATGCCCGATAACCGCGTACCACTCATAGAAATCGTCAATCGCCTTATTCTTTTCTTCAGTATTATCTATGTTTCCAGAAAAGTATTGCTCTACAGCTAAATTTAGCTTAAAATCATTTTTTAGTAACAAACTAAAAAGTTTTAATACATCCATGGTTTTTTATTAAACAATTTCATAATCTAAATCAACAAAAAAGTTGCCGCAAGCACTAACCACGTTTAATTGAACGGACTGGACACCTACGACCGGCGTTCCGTCTGAAGTAAGGGTAATATCAGTAGTGCCGTCGTTTAAGATAGGGCTTATTGTCAGACCCGGTGTATTGTACATGCCGGCCGAAACGTTAAGGATAGCTGCCTCTGTTCCACAACAAGGATCGGTAAAGGAGAATATGTTGCTGGTTACATCGATCACAGTCGATCCGCCCAACGGAACAGTGAATGGATTGCCACTGTTGAATGCCGTATTTAGATCGGTAACATCGTCGTTAATTGCACCGGCACAGGCCGTATCAAGGAATACAATTGTAAGGGGGGCTGTAGAAATGTCTCCGCAAGACGTTTTAAAAGATAGGGATCCGGCAAAGACGCTACCATAATCCGAACCCGTATAGGTGAAATAGTAGTTGCCCGCTAAAAAAGTAACATCAATATCAGGATGATCAACGCTACCCACGACCTCCCCAGCACAACAACCGCTTATGTCGACCAACTCATAAGCATCCGTTGCCCTCAAGATAAAGACGCCAGTGGTGTCAGGGATACTGAAAACGTAGTGGTCGTTAACAAAATTGAAATCATAATCGCAAGTAGGGAACTCTATTTCAATAAAGTCGGGCTGATAACCACAGGTTGTCCATAAACCGATTGAAATAGTGCCGGTAAAGTCCGTTCCATAGTTATGAAAGGTAATATATTGCTTATTTGCGCTTAATGTTGCTTCGATTAATGCTTGATCTGTTGTTAATCCACGAAAAACACAACAACTATCACCATCTTCATAAAGCGGGCCGCCTAAATCTATCGTCGACGAACCAGTTGGTATCGTTCCATCTATTACAATCGGACTAGTAAGCGATAAAGTCGGAGGTGTTCCTTCGCATTTAACGTCTGAAGGCAGGCAACCGCGTAGCGGGGTGTCGTTGGTAACAGAACCAAACGGGCCAAAACCTATGGATGAATCGACCGGCCGCAAAATTGCATCGGGCCCGTCGGCCGCAACTTGTCCGGCGGCACGGATGACAAAATTTAAACAACCGGGAGCTGCCTCAAACTCAATCTGGTACATAAATGCCCCAAATCCCCATTGCTGACCCTGGTTAGTCACATTCACAATCTGCCAACCCGTTGGGTTGCCTTGCCAGTAAAGTTCGTTGCCAACAAATGATAAGTCAGGGGCATAAAGAAAATTCCAGCCAATTATAATATCGTTAACAGTAGGCGTCGTAAAAGGTGGAGGCCCGATATTTATCTCCATCGTTTTGATATTCAGCAAAAAATTAAACATTGCTGTAATTTCTATATCAGACAAAGCACAATCAGCCCCGCAAAACTTAGTAAGTGGGGCTTTTCCGCGTCCGCCGCCTCCAATTGTTTGATTGTCGCAAGGTTCGTATTTATTTTTAAGCGTGTTATAACAAAGCCTCATTTTTTTTTTATTTTCTATTAAATAAAGTCATTCAATACATTAAATTCTTTAAATGTTAGTTGTGCTGTAAGCTTTGATCGATACGGCATATTGGATGGGTCTTCGCTTATTTCAATGTCATCCTCTAACACCACCGGCTGCCACGTTCCGTTTAAAAGTATCGCGAAATAGTCAGAGTTAAATGCCCTTATTATTATGTCTATTATATCATGGGTCATAAAGTCGGTGTAAAGCGTTAATGACTTTTGTGTTTGAGAATAAAGCTTATTTAATACACCTTTCGTTGACATTGATACTTCATTAGTTGTTTTGTATTTTAATGTGCTTATTCTTCCAAATAAATTAAAATATCGTGGCAATTGGTTACTATTTCCCCATTTAATGCTAACCACGTCCTTGCATAATTCAACAAAGTTTGCATTAAACACAAAGGAGTTAGTTCCAACGTTGCCTTTTGGTGTAAATTCAAAAATTTCATCAAAAATGCAAGCATAAGGCCTTGTTATCTCAATGCAAATATCGTTAAAACCAAAATAGGTATAACAAGAATAATCCACACAATCGGAACAAACAAGCGACGGACTGTTTTTTGGCGGCCGGGGCGTCAAGCCATTGCGATTGGTGTATAGATAGGGTATCTCCTGAAAATCACATTCGGCGCACGCATCGTCAATGTATAAACTATACTCTCCTAGCGAATAAGTAAGCTGCCAACCAAACGCACCGGTCAATTGACTAACCAGATCGGCCGGATCGGTAAAAGTGATTTCAACGGTATCGTCCGAATAGTCATTGGTGCAGACTCTTTTTACAACCACGCTACCCGATAGCTCCGACAATCTAAATTGAATCAGCCCCCGATTAATTGACCGAACCTCCGCCGGCACAACCATTGGCGAGCAGTTACAATAACCTGTGATCGTTGTAATTAAAGGCTTGTCAATCACAAATTTAGCCGATGGCAATGTTGTCTTTATTTTTCTAGAAGGGATAAAGTCTCCGGCAAAAGAACCAGACGTTGAAGCGACTATATTTTTTAGCCCAACCTCGTTAGGCGTCTGAAGCGTAAAGCCGTAAATGCTCGCATTTATGTCGTGGCGATTGTATTCGTTCGCCCTGCCCTGCCAGACATAGAAGTTCCTTTTTAGACCTAAAAAAGAAGGCAATGTTACCAGCTGCCCGAAAAGAGACGGCACGATCCCGTCGGTCAAAGCTATTCTGGTTAATTTTTGACCGGCAAAGCAAACGTAAAAATCTCTTAAATACTCACCACCAACAACAACGATAAGTTGATTATATTTATCGCTTGTTAAAACAGAAAAAGTTGCAGATGCCGCACCTGAGGTAAGCACAATGCTGCCCGCGTCGGTAAGCGTAACCGTTAACGACGATCCGAATTGCATGATCGGTGCACCAACATTGCCCGCCGACTTGACCTCTAAAAAAATAGAGTAAAAGTCAGCAGTTAATGCCGGTAAAGTGAACGTGGCAATGCCGTTAAAACCACCAATCAAACAATCGGACTCTACGAGTTGCATCTTTTTTTCTTTAATAATTTGATCGTACTGTTATTATTAGGCTTAAAAGTAAGAGAAATTAAAAAATATTCCTCTTTATTTACGATTATCGTTCCATAAGGATTCGTGCGAATAACCTGATACTGGTAAGGCGTCAATGGATATTCAAACTTTATTATTTCCGGAAAGATCCTTGCGCATCGAATATTTATCGGATCATTCTCAAAGTAATTCTTGTCTGTTTCGCAATCGGTATAAATATTATCGCCACCTGCCTTAAAATTAGCTTCTCCCTTTGCAAAAGCAATAACGCCAGATTCAGTCCATAACCCAATCCCCAGCCATTCAGCCCATCGATCGATAATGTTTGATGGAGCGATTCTGTGATTTAGAATATCGTAAGGCTGATTGTCTGGATTATTAACACCCTGCTCTGCGATAAAAATGTGATTCGGATAAGTTACAGGCCCGATATCGGTATTGATCTGAATTGTATTGTTCAGATCGGTGCCACGGCCGACGCAAATGAAAAATTTTTTATCGTCGTAACTACCCGTTGTACTATACCTGCCCTGCCTGCGTTGCCATTCAAGGGCATAGTGATCGGCGATAAATTCACTTTGCTTTTCAAGGCTATTCTTTACATTTTTTATTGGCAAAGTATATTCACGAGTCGAATGAATAACGTCTTTGGTATTATAAAGGTCTGTTAACCACTCTGTATAACCTGCCGAAAACTTGTTAATATAATGTTCAGACGGCGTGCGCTCATACTTACTATTGTATAAATCGATAGCCCCAAGGTCTAGAATTATATTATCTTCATAAAAATATTCCCAGTTCTCTATCCGGATATTGTCCGGGTCATCCGCCGACCACCCCAGACCAATCGCAAAAACTGCATTGGCTGCATCGAATAATTCATCAAAAGAAACAAACATTTCAGTGCCAAAGTTTCGCAATACCCTGCCATTCGTAATTACTACATGCCCACCGCACCCGGCCTGTGCGGGTTGATAGTCGGTAAGATCAAATGTGCTACAAGGATTGCCTGCCGGATAAAAAGGATAGCCCCCACATTCGGATGGGCATTGTGCATCAGCATTATCTCCCCACTCCAGGCTATTGGGCCTACCAAAAAAATTGCTTTTGACTCGCAAGCAGTTGTTTGTATAGTGCTCCGTTAGTCGGCTAAAAGCTTCATGCAAAAAATAAGCATCACAAGTCGTATTACCAATAGGCGGGTTCGGGCTGCAAGTCTTTGAGGTTACGGTTCCATTGTTTTTTACCAGAGTGGTTTCAACTGATACGTCAGTCTTGCCTCCGTTTTGGGGCAAAGGGAAATCGTCATCGTTAAAACTACCAGCAATCTGGTATCGAACGTACACGCCCATGTAATACCCATTAGCAACGCGTCCATCTGGAAAAGGCCCTGTGCAAGAATCTATGTCGAAAGAGCCCGTATAGCTAACCGATTCACTACCAATCGAATAGATCGTGCCACCCCCGATTGAGTATGGATTGCATGGCGTAACACCATCGCCTTCGATTGGCGTGCCGGAGGTTAACAATTTAGAATATCCCGAAAAATTGCCATCACTATCAGTCTCGCCCCACAAAAACCACAACTCCGGGGTAACTCTTACCCACTCCACGTATCCATTGTAGTGGATTAATTCAACAGATGCGGACACCTCCACGTCCAGGTCTACGTTGTAATTGTGGCAAGTGCACGCACCTGCTGTGCCTATGTTTTCGATCGATATATCAAAGGGTGTTCTGAAGAACTGGGGAAAGTTGGCGTTTTCTTCCAGAAGCCCAAACCCACAATCCCGAATATCTTGCATCGCTATTGACTCAATGAACGGACTGGTCAATAAGTCAAGGTCATTCAGCACAATATCGATAGGCAATGCTTGCGTTAAATAAACAGGGATGACGTTTCCGCTACTATCCAGATTATCGCAAGATGTTGAGTAGCCACAAGGAACCGCACCTCCATCACAAAGAAATAGCGTGCACCCGGTGCCTCCGACAAACCCAAAGCGTCTGGTTAATACACCGGGGTCTGTTGCAGGGGTCTCCCATTGTGCAACAAAAGTCATGTCAACTTGCGGAATCTCTAAAGAATAAGGGGCAAACCGGTATCTTGTTCTATAATTTTCGAGATCAGATGTTAATTCATTAAAACAAGGTTCGTCGTAAAGATTTACGCTTTGCCCGAGCCTGTTTAAGAACAGATCAAGGCATGGATTAGACTTAATCTCACATTCAACAAAGCGATGTGTCCATTTTACATCACTTAAATCGATCGTGCCGTCAAAAAGCGTATTCCATTTATAATCTTTAAATTCGATAACGCAATTAATGTTTGCGTTTAAACCGAACTCATCGTATGCTGAAGAAATGAAATCGTAGCCGCTTGAATGAAAAGACAATGCCGTCGTCAATTCCGGCATCATACCATGAAATTTAGGATGCCGGACGAGCTCCACGTTTATATCACGCAGACCGCCCGGCTCCTCTGCATCGGCTAAAATTATTGACCGTCCGTTATGGCTTAGAATTACGCGGTAGTCCGTCATCGTCAAAATAGTTCAGTTTTGAAATCAAGCTTTTTGGCAATTTAATAAAGCCCATCAAGGTTGCATTTTCGATTATCGACAACATCTCGCGAGCGATAATGGTACCATAAATTACACCACTAACAAATTTGAAAAATTCAGAAATAGTAGTTGTTGGGGCATTCAAAAATCCCTGGTTAGCTGCAATCATCAAAAACATGTAAATAGCTATCTTTGTGATTACCTGGCCAAAACCTTTTGACGATATTGTCTTGTTTTTATAAGCTTTTAGAATACCAAATGCCGTATCTATTGCAACAATGATAACAATATTTAGCATTAAATAGTATTCAGCAAAAACATACCTTTCAAACAAAGATCCCCACATTACTCCGAGTAATATACCAGTCGTGTTTTTATCTTCCATTTTTTATTTTGTTTTAATATAAGGCCTCATTTCTTCAAAAATAGTCTTATCAAGTACTCCATTGAATAACTTTTCGGCAATTTCGCGATTGATTAAAACGCCACCTGCCCAACATCGTACTTCCAGTTCGGTTACATCAATATCGCACTCTTTTATTAAGCACCATTCTTCGTTTGATGCAATAAAAGCCTTAACCGCCGCAGCATAGTGAATAATCTCTGCTATATTTTTTGAAGGCCCAATTATTCCTTTAACGTATTTAAAAGGATTAAAAGTTCGCAGGTCTATTTCTTTATAATTTAACTCCATTGTTCATTATATTAGAATATCCATAATTTATCCATGAAAAGGTTCCGCGATGCGCAATCCAGTTTAAGCTTCTAACGGCATCCTTTAATAACCAGTCGTAAGGCCGATCAAGCATCCTGATGTTTTTTAATAATTTACCTGCCCCTTCACTACTAATTAGTAGTGCGTGCGTGCGGAGGGGTGCGATTGGTTTATGCCAGCCCTCGTTCATGGCATTCATTTTGCCAGTCCTAAACTCATTAAGTGATTGATAATCAAGCCATGCCATGTCGCAATTCATAAAGCCCGACAACTTATTGATGCTATTCATATTTATCGTCGCGTCGCTTTCTAGTGCTAAATGATAGCCATTACTAGCCTCTATTTCTGTCAAAATAGTGAGATGCGTTAATGTTAATGCCACCTGCCCTTGCCCCAATTTTGTTTGCGTCGTAAAATCTTTGAAAGACGATTGCAGGCCTTGACGCCAAAATGGTTCCCAGATGCAAGCGTCCGGAAATAGATCTATCAAATGTTTGCGCTCCGGTTCATGGCGTCTACTCCAGATTATGTGGACTTTATTTACCGGAATCTTCTCGCGTAGAGCTTGTAGAATCGTCATGCTTAAATAGATTAGTTGTAGCGTAGGGCACTCTATTCCTTTTCATATAATTCAAAAATTCCATATCGACCGGCAATTTTAATTCAGCCCGGAAATTATTTATCGCATCACGATGAAAAGCTATTGCGGCAAAAGAGATAGGATCTGGCGTGCGATACCATAATTTATTAATCGTCGTAACGCGTGGCAATTTGTCTCGATAATATGCCAGATCGTCATGTTGTAAAAAGGCTACCTTTATCGCTGGTCTTTTTTCCCAATTGTGTAAAAAGTTAATGTATTCGATTCCGTGATTGGGCTTGGCGTCGCTTTCAAAAAAGAATAACCATTCTTCTTTTGAATGCTTGAACATTTCAAACACAGTCAGAATGCTTAGTCCACAACCCGTATGTCCGTTACCCAGCATGTATTGACCTTTGCAGTTTATACCTGCCTTTTTGCCGGCAAATCCGTTAAAAATAATTGGTTTTTTAGGAAAAAAATTAACCAGACTTTTTATGTTTCTGGACTTATCATCCGCAGCACTCGTTAAAATAACTATCATCTTTTATTAAAACATAAGATCGAACAGAAAAAAAACTAAATGCCGGAAAAAACGAATCTGAATCGCTATCAGCGATGTATTCTTGACGAAAAACAACACTTGTTTCAAAATTTACATCAATTAATGTGGTGTATTTTGATAAAACATGTGATATTTTTTCAAAAAGAAAATCTCTATAGTCGTTTCTGATCGCAAAAATAGAGACTATATTATACTCATACTTGACGCTAAACTCCTGCTGCCCATAAGCCCCGTTCTTTTCTCTCCGAGGAATAGCATTTTCAAGTCTGTGGTGCCATAATACGTGATACCTATCGTCCACATCGGTGGTGTCGTACTCGTCGGGCTTCTGTTTGTTTTTAACCCTGGAACTTGCGACCGTTGCTTTTCCATTAAATTCAATAAGCCTGGTCGCAAGCCCGTATGGTTTAACTACGATGCCCGGCTCCTGAATTACCGATCGTAATTCTTCATCCAATAAGTCAACGACTTGAGTAAATTTCATAGATTGTCAAAATAGTCAGCGATTAAGTCAGCGATAAGGTCAAGCTCCGACTCTGTAAATTCGTAGATCTCTGTACGCATTAACCTTTCGATCAAACGATAATAATCCATGGTCGTCCACCCAAGCGGATCTATCTTGACGGCACGAAAGCTATCGCCAGTCTCCCACATTGGCGTAGGCGGGATACCGATCGATGTAGACTCGTCAGACCCTAGCAAGCGTCTGTGTATGCGATTGCGTATATCATCGGCTAATTTTTTATGATCATAAGCCTTATTTGTTTCAATTTCGTCAGCAAAACGCCTTAAAAGGTTAGTATTCATCAAAATAATCGATTACGATGTATGCGATGCCAATACTAAGCAAGTATTTAGGCCCAATAATGAAACAACTTCCAATAATAATCCAGACAACGCTACAATAAGCGCATCCTCCAAGCGGCATGTATAACCAGAAAGGTAAACGCTCTAATTGTTTACGCAAAATCGAAAATATCATGCCATCTTGCAGCATTCTTAGCCAGGCTATTGCCATCCCGGCAGCAATTATTCCAAAAATAATAATATCTATCATTTTTCTTTATTCTGTCTTTTTTATATAAATACTTTTTAAAAAAATTCTTTCTCCCAACAAGCCATCTTCGTGCCGCTTTTGCTTTTGTTGAGGTAGCAAGTGACCGGCGTGGACGCGGAGGTCTTGGCCGCGGTTTGGGTTTACCGCAGCAATCGTCAAGGACATACATAGCGTGATTGAATTATCTCTTTACACTCAAAACAGCAGTCATCACACAAATTTAATCTTTTTATTGCAGCATTCAAAGCTTTTATGTATTTTTGTTCATAATTCTCCAAAAGCATCATCATATGATCTTTTGATTTGGTTTTTGAAGAATTTATTCTAAAAGATCCGTGATTCCAGTAGATGTACTCAACACCAAAAGCATTTATTATTGCATCGTCAAACAAATGTGCATTAGAACAAATTAATTGATCAAAACTGCACTCTATTCGATAGTTTAATAACAAGCCACCGGTGCTATCTTTGCAAGCACAATTACACGTGCAACATGCCAAACAACCCTGATTGATCGACGAATAACCAGGCTTAATTTCATAAGCCGATAAATTTTGATCGTAACCTATAAATATGTTACCACCGGTATTGGTTGCAGGCACTGAAATGTTTATCGGAATTTCATTCCTGCCAAAAACGAGGTCTACTGTTTGGCTCCACAACTGATTAAACCCATCGTCTACATATAAATCAACCGTTTGTGCAAAAGGAGAATATATTGAAACTTTATCAATATAAAGAACAATATAGTTTGATGGTTGCAACTCGACATTTATTCCATTAACGCCTGTAAAATCTGTAACAACGTCGCTTAGTTTGCCAAAGCAATTTGAAGCCAAAGACTCAAGCCTTACGTCTACCTTGTCGATCAAGTCGCTTTTAATCCTCCTTATTGCGTTTCTGGCAATAGACTCAATAACATCTTCAGCTGAAGACGTTGCAGAATCCTGTTTTGAAACGTCGGCATATTGCTTGTAGTCAAAAGGTAAATCGCTAAGCTTGATAAGCCCTGCGTTGCCACATTTTTTGAGATCTATTAAATCTAAAAGGCAATCTATCATGATTTTTATAAAATAAAAGGGGATTTTACTCCCCTTCACATAAAAAAAAACAAAAAAAACAACATTAAACAGCTGTACCGATATAGCCAAGCACGCCATTATAACCATACATCCGATCGCTTGCGTTAAAAGCAAATTCCGGGGTAATAACAACATCATATCGTAAACGCAGGAACACCTCGTAAACGTCTTGCGGAACATCATTGACACAATCAATATGTCGGACTTCAATGTCGTAATCGACACCAGGCAACAATGGATCTC
>JACCDG011864390.1_pt1 | contig 27521 bp, 28 predicted proteins | sample 7442471 | NCBI WGS metagenome assembly JACCDG01 (sample SAMN15323444, study PRJNA562643) | freshwater metagenome | isolation source: river surface water | place: USA:Blue River Watershed | collected 2017-08-17 | reverse complement strand
CTTACTTCAAACATTGGTTCTGAATATATAGAAAAAATGGAATCAATTGGTTTTTCAAATAAAACAGAAGAAGAGGATTATAAAAATACAAAAGATAAATTGCTCGCAAGCCTCAAAGATCATTTTCGTCCTGAATTTTTGAATCGTCTTGATGAAATAATTGCGTTTGATATTCTGACTAAAGAATCAATAAAACAAATTGTAAATATTCGTATCAATGTCGTGCGTGAAAGACTTGCAAGCAAGGGTATCGGCCTTGAGATTTCAGAAGAAGCTTTGGAATATTTAGCGAAAGAAGGATATGATCCACATTTTGGTGCAAGACCACTCAATCGATTGATACAAAATAAAATTCTTAATCAAGTCGCTTCATATATCATCTCAAATGGTGTGAAGAAAGACGATACTGTATATGTTTCAGTTAAAAATAAAGAACTTATAATTGAGACAAAAAAAGCTAAAATAAAGAGTCCATTTATCACTAAAACAAAGCAAGAAAAGAAATAATCAAAAATCCCCATTTTATTGGGGATTTTTGATTTAAGGTGCGTCGGGAAGGATTCGAACCTTCGTAGGCCGAAGCCGACAGATTTACAGTCTGTTGTAATTGACCACTCTACCACCGACGCATGCATATAAAATAGCATAAAATACTTTTTTTTGCTAGACTTTGTTTTATAAAATAAATGAGTGACAAAAATCTACCACTTTCTTATATTGAGATTTCAAAGAAAAATTTGATACACAATATCAAGCAATTTAGAAATTTAATTGAAAAAAATACTCAAATTATTTCTGTTATAAAAGCCAATGCTTACGGGCATGGGCAGTCTGAAGTAGTAAATATACTTGATTCATATACAGATTTTTTTATGGTAAACAGTATTTCTGAATTAGAGCTTTTGCGAAAGAAAAGTAAGAAGAAAACTTTTGTTTTTGGATATATTTCTGATAATGATTTAAGGAATGCTATAAATCTCAATTGTATTTTATCTGTTTTTTCTATTGACCATTTAAAAAAGATAAATAAAAAAGCAAAAGAATTAAAAAAAATACAAGAAGTACATTTATCTATAGATGCATATTTAGGAAGGGAGGGTTTATTATTTATTGAACTTCCAAATTTATTTTTAGAAATTAAAAAATGTAAAAATATAAAATTGACTGGTATGTATGCGCATTTTGCAAACATTGAAGATACTCAAGATTTCTCTCATGCACAAAAACAAATAGATATATATACAAAGGCAAAAGAATTAGCAAAAGAATATGGTTTTATAAATTTATACACACATATATCTGCTACTTCAGGAGTTTTGGTTTATGAAAAAAATAAAGGAAAAAATACATTGGTCCGTATTGGTTTGGGTTTATATGGTTTGTGGCCTTCAGAACATTTAAAATCTTTATACAAAAATTCTAAATTTAAATTACTTCCTGTACTTTCATGGAAGACAAAAATTGCCCAGATAAAAATATTACCAAAGGGAAGTACCATTGGTTATGGTCTTACATATAAAACAAAAAACGATACAAAGATAGCTGTCGTTCCTCAAGGATATTCTGATGGTTATGATAGAGGTCTTTCAAATAAAGGAGAAGTTTTGATTTGTGGCACTAGGTGTAAGATCTTAGGAAGAGTTGCTATGAATATGTTCGTTGTTGATGTAAGTCATTTAAAAAATGTACCAGTTGAATCAGAAGTTGTTATTTTGGGTAAACAAGGTAAAGAAGAGATTATAGCTGAAGAAATGGCTGGGGAAAATTCTATAAATTATGAGGTTGTGGCTAGAATTAATCCTTTATTACCTCGTATTGTCGTTTAGGTTGCTTTTTTAGGCTTTTTATATTAAGATAGCAATATGTCACAAGATAGACTTATAAAACTTGCGTGCGGAACTTGCAAAAGAATAAATTACTGGTCAAGTAAGAACAAAAAACTCGTCACAAAAAAGATCGAGCTCAATAAATACTGCAAGTGGTGCAAGAAAAAAGCTAAGCATAAAGAAGTTAAAAAGTAATTCTCAATTTTTGAAAGTTATGATACAATGGACTCGCAGTAAAAAGTATACTGCGTGTTCTTTGTTTTAAGGGCTATCTGTTATGGATATGCTCTAGGGGATGCTCGAATTATTATTTCAGCGTCCTTGTACTCCGGCTATGCCGGAGTATGGGCGATTAGTTTAGTGGTAGAACGAAGGTCTCCAAAACCTTTGGTGGGGGTTCGATTCCCTCATCGCCCGCAGTAATATTTAAAAGAGAATTAATTAGTATTATGATTTCAATTGAAGCAATTCCTTACTTATTTGAAGAAAAATTAGAGGTTCCTTTAGAAAAGTATTCTATACCATTTCTTTTGTGCCCTGTTGGAATAGTTGGGTCAGGAAAAACAACTGTAATTAAACCCTTATCAAAAGAATTTCATTTAGTCAGAATTTCTACCGATGAAATAAGAGAACTTTTTATAGAAAATAAAATTAAACATACTCAAGATGATGTTTATAAAATAGCTAATTTTTTTATAAGAAAATATTTAGCTGAAGGTTATGGTGTGTCGATAGATGCTAATTGTTCCACAAAAAAAGATTTTTTAGAAAAACTAGGAAAAGAATTTAATATTCAATTGATTTGGATACATATTAATCCTCCAGAAGAATTTATTTTAGAAAAATTAAAAAATTTTAATCATGGAAGACTTTTTGCTGATGCCGAAGAAGCTATTAAAAGTTATATGGATAATAAAAAAAATCATATATATTTAGATATGCCATTTGTGTATACTTTTGATACTTCAAAAGAAAATCTATCGTTTCAAATCGAAGAAGCAATTCAAATTATTAAGAATAAAATAAAAAGTTAAATATTATTATGCTTTCAAACCTTTTTAACATAACGTATCTTATTTCCACTTACGGATATTTCGGTATTTTTATCGTTGTATTTTTGGAATCAGGGATATTTTTTGCACTGCCGGGGGATAGTTTACTTTTTTCTGTTGGAGTTTTTGCTTCTTCTGGAATATTAAATATTTTTATACTTATACCATTAATCTTTGTTAGTACATTTTTGGGTGGAATGTTTGGTTACTATGTCGGTATGAATATTGAGAGGCTTTTGCATTATCCTTTTTTTAAAAAAATATTAAAAGAAGAATATATTAAAAAAGCACATGTTTTTTTTGAAAAGCATGGAAAGTTTGCAATTGTTTTTTCTCGTTTTGTTCCAGTCGTGCGTACTTTTATGCCTATAGTTGCCGGTATTGTAAAAATGAAATATAGTCTTTTTATTAAATATTCTTTTGTTAGTTCATTGTTATGGTCTACTACTATCACTTTGCTTGGATATTTTTTAGGTAATACTTTTCCTTGGATAAAGAATTATATGCCGATATTTATTTTACTAGTTATAATACTGTCTATAATTCCTGTGTTGATAGAAATTTTAAGAAAAAGAAGAAGTTAGATTCTAATATTTTTTATCTGGTTTGGTGTATACCATTTTATATCTTTATCTTTTTTAAACCATGTCATTTGGCGTTTTGCGTATTTTATATTTCCTTGTATTGTCTTTTCAATCATTTCTTGTTTAGTAATTTTTTTATTTAAGAAAAGGTTAGGGTATAGATATTCAAATCCAAATTCAGTAATTCTTTTGTTTGAGAGACCTATTTTTTTTAAATTCTTTACTTCATTTATAAGTTTATTTCCTTTAAACATTTTTCTGATTCTTGTGTCAATTCTTTGGTCTAGTATTTCATTTGGTGCGTATAAGCCGATCTTTACGAATTTATATTTTGAAGGGGATTTCTTTAGCACAGGCACTTTACCAAGTGCCTGTGCTATTTCTATAGCACGCACCAAGCGTACCTTATTTTTAGCATCAATAGTCTTTGCTCGATGTACATCGAGCTTTTTTAATATTTTTAAAAGTTCTGTTTCGGATTTTTTCTCTAATTCTTTACGGAGTTTTAAATTTGGTTTCACTTCTGGTAAAAGTATATTGTTCACAACGGCATCAATATAAAACCCTGTCCCTCCGCAGAGTATAGGAGTTTTTCCTCTTTTTATTATTTCTTCTATTTTTTTATCAGCTAGTTTTTTGTATTGCGCGACTGTAAATTTGCTTTTTGGATTAGCAATATTTAAAAGATGATGAGGAATACCTAGCATTTCTTTTTTTGTAATTATTCCAGAACCAATATCAAGACCAGTATATATTTGCCTTGAATCAGCAGAAATTATTTCTCCGTTTTTTTGTTTAGCAATTTTTACAGCCAAATTACTTTTGCCTGTGGCGGTTTGACCTAGAATAACAATGACTTTTTGCATATTAATCTTGTGTCGCTTTTATTTTTGCTCCGATTTTGTTTAAGCGTTTTACTATATCTTCATATCCACGATGAATCATATATACATTTCGTAATATTGAAGTACCTGGAGCTGAAAGCATTGCAAGCATAATGACTACAGATGGGCGAAGTGCAGGAGGACACATAACTTGAGCCCTTTTGAAACTTGTAGGGCCTTCTACGTAAACTCTGTGTGGGTCAGCGAGTAGTACTGTCGCTCCTAAGCGATTTAATTCTGTAAGGTAGATAGCTCTATTTTCATATACCCAATCATGTATAAGTGTTCTACCTTTTGCATAAGCTGCAATGAGTCCAAAGAAAGGGAGGTTGTCTATATTGAGTCCTGGGTACGGACGGCTTTCTATTTTATCTTCAAGGGCTTTTAATTTTGATGGATAAATAATAAGATCAGCTAGATTTGTTCTTTCGTTTTTTGATTTGTAAATTTTTGAAAGATTAAATTTTAGTCCCATTTTTTTTAATTTATAAAGTTCGAGTTCTAGAAAATCGATAGGGCATCTTTTGATTTCTAATTTTGAATTAGTGACAATTCCCGCAGTGATCCACATCATTGACTCTATAGGGTCTTCACTGTTGTGATATTCTATGTTTTGATTTATTTCTTTTACTCCGTGTATTACGAGTGTTGTAGAACCAACACCTTCTATTTTTATTCCAATTTTTTGTAAGAAAAAACAAAGTTCTTGAACCATATAGTTTGAACTTGTGAATTTGATAGTTGTGATTCCTGGTATCAAACTTGCAGCCATTATTATATTTTCACAAGCTGTGTCTCCAGATTCATACATAACAACATTCGCTGGTTTTGGTTTTTTATTTGTTATTTCATAATTCTCATTAGTAACTTTTATTTTTACACCTAATTCTTCTAATCCATAAATATGTGCAGAGACTGTTCTTTTACCAAGTTTGCATCCTTGAGCATGAGGAAGTTTGAAAGATGCAAATCGGTGTATTAATGGACCAGCAAACATAATGATACTTCTTGTACGTATTGCTGTTTCTCTGTCTAAATTTTCAATTTTTATTTTTGTTGGTGGTGTAATGCGTACACTTTGATCACCAATCCATTCAACTTTTACACCAATACTTTCTAATGCTTCTATGACTCTATTTACTTCCTCTATTCTTGAAATTCCATGAAGAGTAGTGATACCTTTATTTAAAAGTGATGCACATAAAAGACCGACAGATCCATTTTTAGAAGTGTTTGTAGAAATACTTCCTGACAAAGTGTGTCCACCTTCTATTTCAAAATTATCTATTTTTTTGTCTTTTACTTGAGTCATATTTAATTGTGCCGGAGGAGAGAATCGAACTCTCACACCTTGCGATACACGATTTTGAGTCGTGCGCGTCTACCAATTCCGCCACTCCGGCAATTCACACATTTTACACAAAAATTGATTTAAAATCAATTTTTTAAAAATATTTTAATATGCTAAAATATCTCCATGTCTAACTTATATTCCAATTCAATTTTCTGGGTTGATGTCGATAAAATCAAACCGAACCCTTATCAACCTCGAAGAGAATTCGATGAAGCACGTCTGCGTGATTTGGCTGATTCTATACGCCAATACGGTGTTTTACAACCTCTTACTGTGTCTCGTGTTGAAGTAGAAAAAGAAGAAGGTGGTCTTGTAACAGAATATGAACTCATAGCAGGTGAGAGACGTCTTCGTGCATCAAAACTTGCAGGAGTAAAACAAGTGCCGACCATCATCCGTGTTGGAGATAATTCAATGATGAAGCTTGAACTCGCTATTATTGAGAACTTACAAAGAGAAGATTTAAATGTCGTCGATCGTGCTCGCGCTTTTTTTCGTTTGATTGAAGAATTTAAATTTACTCATGCACAAGTCGGTATTAAAGTTGGAAAAAGTCGTGAACATGTTTCAAACACACTTCGTATTCTTACATTACCTGAAGAAGTTTTAAATGCTCTTTCAGAAGGAAAAATAAGTGAAGGGCATACACGACCAATACTTATGCTCGCAGATCGACAAGAAGAACAAATAGTTTTGTTCAAAGAAATTTTGTATAAAAAACTTACAGTACGTGAGGCAGAAAAAATCGCTAGAAAAATAGCTTATGACAGAGTTCGTAAGAAAGAATATATGCCTGACCCAGAGATCACTGATCTTGAAGAAGAATTTCAAGAGAAGCTTGGTACTAGAGTGCATATAGAGAAAAAAGAAATCGGAGGACAAATAAAGATAGATTATTTTTCTGCAGATGATTTGAGAAGTATTTTAGATATGTTGAATAAAACAACAGGGAATAAAAAACCAGAAGAAATGATGGATAATTTTATTGCACAGAATACAAATCAAGCAGAACCAATTTCTGCAGAAATTGGTTCTGCAGAAGAAATAGTTTCAGAATCTGGAGCACCGATTGATGATACTTCTAAAGAAGACGAAACAAAAGACGAAACTGAGCTTTACAATATTTCCAACTTCAGTGTTTAGCTTCTACCGAAAGATTTAAGTTTGTTGAGTAAACTATTTTTATCTAGATAAGATTTTATGTGTTTTTTTGCTACAGTAGTTTTTACTAATTCAAGCCATTTACTTGATGGATGAGAACTTTCTTTTGTGATTATTTCTACTATATCTCTATTTTTTAATTTTGTAGAAATTGGAGACATTTTGCCATTTATTCTTACTGCAGAAATATGGTCACCAATATCAGAGTGTATAGAATAAGCAAAATCAATCGGGCTTGAGTTTTCTGGTAAATCTACTACATCTCCATCTGGAGTAAGAATGAAAATACGATCATTAAAAAAATCTGTTTTCAAATGTTCTATGAAATTTTCAGGATTATGAGCTATGTCTTTTAAATTTTGTAATTGCTCTATCCATTCAAATTTACTTTTATCATCTCGTGCTTTTTTGTCTCCATTTTCTTTGTATGCAAAGTGAGCTGCGATACCATACGCTGCTTCTGCGTGCATTTTCATTGTACGGATTTGTATTTCAGCAATTCCTCCAGAACCTGTGAAAATAGTTGTGTGTAAACTTCTATAACCGTTTGGTTTTGGTAATGCAATATAATCTTTTATTCTTCCTGGAACTGGTTTCCATATGCTATGCACTATGCCGAGTACTCGATAACAATCTTCTTCATTTTCTACTATTACTCTCAGAGCTACGACATCGTGGATTTTTTCTATATCCATATTATGACGTAATAATTTTTTGTATAAACTATATTTGTGTTTAATACGATAATCTATTTCTACAAATTTTATATTATTTTTCTTTAATTCTTTTTCTATTTCAATAGAAACTTCATTTAGATTTTTTTGGAATTCATTTTCTTTTTCTTTTATTATATTTTCTACTTGAGTGTATTCCTTTGGGTACGCATATGGAAATGCCGCATCTTCTATTTCTCCTTTTAGTTTTCCCATACCGAGACGGTTTGCAAGGGGAGCATATACATCGATTGATTCAAGAGCTATTCTTGCTCTTTTGTCTTCACGTACGTGTTCTAATGTGCGAAGATTGTGTAATCTGTCTGCGAGTTTGATTATCACTACACGAAGATCATTGGACATTGCTACGAAGAATTTTCGGAGACTTTCTACGTGACGTTCGTGTCCACGGTATTTTAATGTTCCAAGTTTTGTGACACCATTTACTAAAAAAACAATATCTTTTCCAAATTTTTCTTCCATTTCACTTTCTTGTATTTCTGTATCTTCTAAAACATCATGCATAAAACCTGCAGCAATCGTCTTTGCATCCATTCCTAAGCTAGCTAATATTTTTGCAGTTTCAAAAACGTGTACAAAGTATGGATCTCCACTGTGACGCTTTTGTCCTTCGTGAGCTTTTTCTGCGAAAGCATAGGCATTTTCTAAGAGTTCTTTTTCTCCAGTTTTTAATTCTCCTGTGAGGTCAAATATTTGTTTTATATCTGTAGACATAGAAAAAGTATAGCATTTATTTATTGAAAGTGAATTATTTGCTAAATTTTGTTTTTTGTTGTAATGTAAATAAAAATAGTATTAATAAACAATTTAAAAAGGAGGTAAAAATGTTAAATGAAGATGAAAATTTTGAATCAAAGTACGATTTTACTCGTGATACTTTATGGCCTTATTTAAAATCACTTTTTTTGCTTTTATTTGTTGGTGCCGTAATTTGTTTTGTTCCAGGAAATCTTAGTCCTTATTGGTCTATAATTCCTTTTGGACTTGCATTTATTTTGATTATAATCATAATTTATGCTTTTAAAAATCCTGAAAAGTTTAATTACAAAAAAGATCCAAAGTATTTTCTTGATTTTGATGAAGACGAAGAATAAAAAAGTTTAAAAAACCGGATAATATATCCGGTTTTTTTATTTCATTAATTTATGAGGATTGTGATTTGGGCAAGTTTTTAGTGAGCAGCGTTCTGGAATAGTTTTGGTTCCTTCCATCATTAGAGATCCACAAAGGTCGCAGATACGGCCAGTTGGTTTTGCTTTGATAGCATTTTTACAATCAGGATAATTTGAACAAGAATAAAAAATTCCAAATCTTCCTCGGCGTTCCATCATTTCTCCTTTTTTACAAACAGGACACTCTACTCCACTCATTTTTTTCTTTTTCTCTTCTTCATCTTCTTCTATATATTTACATTTAGGATATCTTGAACAAGAAACGAATGCACCAAATTTTCCTTGTCTAAGGACAAGATGTCCAAGCTCTGGGACTTTTGTACTCTTTCTTTTCTTCTTCCCATTTTTATCTAGACCAGAATCTTCTACTGGTGTTCCACATTTTGGACAAGGACGACCTAAATCTTTCGGTCCTTCAAGCTCTAATCCTTCAAGAGTTCGTGCACCTTTACAATCAGGGAATTTACTACAAGAATAAAATTTTCCATTACGAGCAAGTTTGATAATCATACTACTACCGCAAATAGGACATTTCATATTACTAGGTGCTTCACCCATATTCGTCGCTTTCGCGAGTTTATCTTTTTCTTTTACATCTTTTAAGAATGGTCCGTAGAAATCTTTTAATGTTTTTAAATATTCTCTTTCTCCACGAGCTATCTGGTCGAGTTCATCTTCCATCTCTGCTGTGAATGTATCTGAGATATATTCAGCAAAATTATTTTCCAAGAAATCAGAAACAACTTCACCTGTGTCAGTAGGGAATAAAGTTCTACCTTCTTTGTTTACATATGCTCTTTCTTCAAGTGTACGCATTATAGAAGCATAAGTAGAAGGTCTTCCTATATCACGAGATTCTAATTCTTTCACAAGACCTGCTTCACTGTATCTGCTTGGTGGTTGTGTTTCTTTTCCAATACTTACTAAATCTATCAAATTCAATTTTTCTCCTTTTTTAACTTCTGGAAGTTCAACATCTTCACCTCGTGCATCTGCGTCCACTTTGAGCCAACCAGGAAAAAGTACGCGTGAACCATTAGCAGAAAATTCTGGAATTTCATCATGTCCTTCGACTTGTGCAGATACTTTTGTTTTGAGCAATTTCGCATCAGTCATTTGTGAAGATATAGCTCTTTCCCAAATAAGTTTGTAAAGTCTGCTTTGTTCTTCATTCATTCCTGCAGAAATATTTTCTATGTGAGTAGGACGAATAGCTTCGTGTGCTTCTTGAGCATTTTTACTTTTTGTTTTATATATATGTGATTCGGCATATTCTTTACCATATTTTTTTTCTACGAGTGAAAGTATTGATGATTGTGCGACTTTTGAAAGATTTGTAGAGTCTGTACGCATATATGTAATGTGTCCCGCTTCGTAAAGTTTCTGTGCGACTTGCATTGTACGAGAAGGAGAAAAGCCGAGACGAGTACTTGCTGTCTGTTGCAATGATGAAGTTGTGAATGGTGCACGCGGTGAACGTTTTTGTTCACTTTCTTTTACATCAGAAATAATCCATTTTCCTGTTTTACCAATTTTTAAAATATTTTCTACAATTTTTTCATCACGAGGTTCTTCATTACAAGTAAGTTTTATTTCTATCTTTTTTTCTGTTTTGAAAAGTCCTTCGAGTACCCAATATTTTTCTGGTACGAATGCGCGTATTTCTCTTTCGCGTTCCATTATTATACGAAGTGCAGGGGATTGTACTCTTCCTGCAGAAAGTCCATAACGAACTTTTTTCCAAATGATTCCAGAAAGATCATAACCAACGAGGCGGTCGAGTACACGACGAGCTTCTTGAGCTTTGACCATTTTACCGTCTATATCACGTGGATGTTTCAATGCTTCTTCGACTGCTTCTTTTGTAATTTCATTAAAAGTAACTCTTTTTATTGGAGCTTTTACTTTTTTATCAGCATCTAGGATTTCTTTTAAATGCCAAGAAATAGCTTCTCCTTCACGGTCGGGGTCAGTCGCTAGCATTATCTCTGTCGCTTTTTCTGCAAGTCCTCTGAGATCCATAATGACTTTTTCTTTGCCTTTTGAGATTTCATAATGGGGGATAAATCCACCTTCTATGTCGATAGCTTTTTTATTTGATTTTGGTAAATCACGCACATGTCCTACGGACGCGCGTACAGTAAAAGCGCCATCTAAATATTTTTCGATGGTCTTTGCTTTACTTGGTGATTCCACTATTAATAGTTTCATACGCTTCAAGTATTACACGAGAAATAACTTTTTAGCAAATTATGCTAATCGTATTTCTCCTAATTCTTCTTTTATGAGCCCTTTGATTTCCATTACAGAGAGTATTGAATTTGCATTTTGAATTGGCATTTTCATTGCACGGATAAGATCGTCTCTTTCTATTGGTTCACGAAGTAAATCTACAACCATTTTTTCTTCAGGTGATAAATCTTCAAAGAGTTTCATTTGTTTATCTTCATCATCTGGTAAATCAAAACCAAGAGCTTCGAGTACATCTTCTGCACATGTCACAGGTGTCGCTCCTTGGCGAAGTAATTTATTTGTTCCTTTTGAACTTGGAGAAAATACAGATCCAGGAATTGCTAATACATCACGATTGTATTCTGTCGCAAGTCGAGCAGTGATAAGTGTTCCAGATTTTTCTTCTGCTTCTATTATGAGTGTCGCTTTGCAAAGTCCTGCCATAAGTCTATTTCTCATTGGGAAACTCCATTGTGTCGCTTTAAAATCTGGTTCGAATTCTGATATTAAACATCCACCACTATTTATTATTTCTTCCATCATCCTTACATTTGTTTTTGGATATATTGCTTCTTTAGATAAACCTGAACCAGGGAATACTATAGTATGTAAATTATTCTTCATTGCACGTTTATGTGCAATAGTGTCGATACCCATAGCAAAACCAGATACGATAATTATCGGATAGCCTTTTAGTCCATCGATTATTTTTTCACAAATGTCTTTTCCATAAGAAGTAAAACGACGAGAGCCGACTACACATAAATAAACTTGGTCTTCGACTTCTTCTGGCCAGTCGCCACAAATCCAAAGTTCTTTCGGTGGTTGAGGAATTTCAAGTAGAGGTTTAGGGAATTCTTTTTCTAAAAGTTTCCTTATCTTCATATTTGTAATTATATCAAAACTTTTATATAATAAAAATTATGTTAGATATTAAATTTATACGTGAAAATAAGGATATAGTGCAAGCAGGAGCTGTCAAAAAACAGATAGATTTGAATATCGATAGACTTATCGCTCTCGATGACGAAAGGTTAAAAGCTTTGAAAGAAGTAGAAGAACTTCGCACAGAAGTAAATAGAGTTTCAAACGATATTGCTCGTGATCAAGACCCAGCTTTGAAAGTGCAACTCATCGAAGAGATGCGTATTGTAAAAGATGAAATAAAAGCAAAAGAAGAAAATTTGAAACTCATAATGGAAGATTGGCAGAAACTAATGATACAAGTTCCAAATGTTCCTGATATGACTGTACCAGATGGAAAGAGTGATGAAGACAATGTTGAAGTTCGTGTTTGGGGAGAAAAACCAGTTTTTAATTTCACACCAAAGAATCACATAGAACTTATGGAAAATTTGGATATGGTTGATTTTGATCGAGGTGTGAAAGTCTCAGGCTTCCGTGGATATTTTATGAAGAATGAAGGTGCGACTCTTTTCTTTGCACTTTGGCAATATTTCTTAAATTATTTTATTGAACAAGGTTACACCCCGATGATAGTTCCTTCTCTTGTACGTAAAGAATCACTCATTGGTACAGGTATGCTTCCTCAATCAGAAGAAGATTTGTATAAGGTTGGAGAAAATGAATATCTCGCAGGTACAGCAGAAGTAGCAACTATGGGCTACTATATGAATGAAGTATTAGATAAAAAAGATTTACCAAAGAAATTTATTTCCTTCTCTCCATGTTTCCGTGCAGAAGCAGGTAAGCACGGTAAAGATGTAAAAGGTATTATACGTGTTCACGAATTTTTCAAAATAGAACAAGTTATTCTTACAGAAGCTTCACACGAAGAATCTGTAAAATGGCACGAAGAAATAACTGCTCACGTAGAAAAATTGATGCAAGATTTGAAATTACCATATCATGTAGTAGTAAACTGTGGTGGAGATCTTGGTCTCGGACAAGTAAAAAAATACGATATAGAAGCTTGGATGCCATCACAAGAAAAATATAGAGAAACACATTCATCTAGTTATTTCCATGATTTCCAAACTCGTCGTTTAAATATTCGTTACAAAGACGATGAAGGTAAATTGCGTTTTGTCCACTCACTAAACAATACAGCATGTGCTACATCACGTCTTCCAGCTGCACTTGTGGAGAACTACCAACAAGAAGATGGATCTATCATTATCCCTGAAGTTTTAAGGAAATATATGGGTGGCAAAGATCGCATCTCTAAATAATGAGGAAAGAACATATTTTAAATTCTCCACGCTTTGAGGAGTATAAAAAGAAAAAAAGCAAAAACTTAAGAAAAAAAGTTTATATATTTTTGTTTTTATTTTTAATTGTTTTTATCTCTTTAGTTTTTATTTCTCGTATTAAAAAAATAAACATAGACCAGATAATAGTTTCAGGTAATAAAGTTATCGATACAAAAGATATTGAAAATATTGCACAAGAAAAATTAGACCAAAAATATATTTGGCTTTTTCCAAAATCAAATACTTTTATTTTTCCAGAAAAAAGTATAAAAAATAATTTGCTTACAAATTTTAAACGTCTGACTGATGTGAATTTGAAAGTGAAAGATAATAAGATTTTGGAAATATCTGTGACTGAAAGAGAAGGTAAATATATTTGGTGTGGAGATGTAAAACCCATAGAAACTGTCGTAGATCAAAAATGTTATTTTTTGGATATTGATGGATATATTTTCGATACTGCACCATATTTCTCAGATGGAGTTTATTTGAAACTTTATGGAAAAATAAATAATGAAAATAAAATAGGTACTTATTTTGTTTCAGAGAGTTTTAAAAATATTATTCATTTCAAAGATTTGGTAGAGAGAATGAATTTGAAAATAAGTTCAGTATCAATACAAGAAAATAAAGATATGAATATGTATCTTTCGACTGGAGGTGAAATACGTTTCAACTCTACTTCTGATGTGGAAAAATTATCTCAAAGTTTGCAGGCTGCAATGATAACTCCACCCCTTAGTACAGATTTTAAAAATGATCCAACATCACTTTTGTATATTGACCTAAGGTTTGGAAATAAGGTATATTTCAAATTCAAATAATATGAATAATTTTTGGAAAAAATTAAATAAGCCTTTTTTTGTCCTTGCACCTATGGCAGATGTTACTGATTGTGCTTTCAGACAAATAATTGCTAAATATTCTAAACACAGTGAAAAGGGTGGTGGACCTGATGTTTTTTGGACTGAATTCGTTTCTGCTGATGGCCTCGCTCATAGAGATGCTAGAGAAAAACTTCTCATTGATTTAAAATTTGAAAAAAATGAGCATCCTATCGTTGCGCAAATTTTCGGATCTAATGTTGAAAATATTCGTTTGTCTTCGAAACTTTGCGCAGATCTTGGTTTTGATGGTGTAGATATCAATATGGGTTGCCCTGATAAATCTATCGAGAAGCAAGGAGCTGGAGCATCTAGTATGAAAAATCCAGCTCATGCGAGAGAAATAATTCGTGCTGTAAAAGAAGGTGCACCAAATATTCCAATATCTGTGAAGACTCGTATTGGTTATAATAAAAATGAAATTGAAACTTGGATACCAGAAATTTTAAAAGAAGGTGTCGCAGTACTCACTGTGCATTTGCGTACTAGAAAAGAAATGTCTCTCGTACCTGCACATTGGGATTTGATGCCAAAAATCGTAGCACTAAGAGATAAAATCGCACCTGAGACTTTGATAATAGGTAATGGTGATGTCTTAAATATTGAAGATGCAAAAGAAAAAATAAAAACATCTGGTTGTGATGGAGCTATGCTTGGTAGAGCAATATTTGGTAATCCTTGGCTTTTTGATGAAAATAAAAAAGAAATTTCTATAAAAGAAAAACTTGAAGTTATGTGTGAACACACAAAACTCTTTGAAGAAATGCTAGGTGAACATAAAAATTTTGCAATTATGAAAAAACATTACAAAGCATATTGTAATGATTTTAGAGGAGCGAAAGAACTCCGTGTGAAACTCATGGAAGCAGAAAATGCAAGGGAAGTGGAAGCTATTGTGAAAGATTTTTTACTCACTCAATAACTTTGACAAATATCTTTTTTGTTATATAATAGACAAAACCTTAAAAACCCAATATAGATGAATATAAAAAAACAAATAGGTAATTTATTCGTTCCATTTCTTCAAAATAAAGAAATAAGACATTTCTCTCTTTACCCGACAGATCAAAAAAACATATTTAAATGCCAGGTACTTTTTCCTTATAAAAGACATGCAGAAGCACCTGTTGAATTAGAAGTTTCTTTTTATTTAAATTATTCTCAACAACTTTGTTTGCTTGATATAAAAGAAAATAATATTTTCACATTAGGCTCAGATTTTGATTTTTTTCTAAAAAATAAAATTAAAAACAGAATACGTGGAGCCGAAAAAGAGTTGAGAGTTTTTAAAATAGCTAAAGAAATTATAGGTGAAGAATTATCGCCGAATTCAAATTTAAGATTAATAAAAGTGTTGAAGGGTAGTGAGTATTCTGATAATACTCTGAAAATAGATTTGTGGTTTAATGTTATTTTTGACTACAAAGGTAGCTTTGATTTATTAAATGGTTCTTTTGGAATGATGATTGGTGTACAAGTAAAAAGTTCATTTGAATACCAAAATAAACATAAAATAAAACACCCCTATGTTCCATCTATTGTAGTGAAAGATACTGAGACTGACGAAGAGCTTAAAAATAAATTATTAAAACTTTTATTTTACGCATCACGTTTTAAAATGAGACAGATCTATACTAATTTTTCTGAAATAAATGATACTCATAATAAAAGTATTGTTAATGACATAAAAACAAATATAGAGTTATCTATCGAAAGTCTGCATTTATAATTAAAGCCTCCAAGATTGAAAAATGGAGGCTTTTTTATTTTCCTATTTTTCTGTTATAATTTGCAGATGCAAGAATTAGCACTATATCGTAAATACAGGCCGAAGTCTTTTGACGAAGTTTTAGGACAAAACCATATTACTAAAGTATTGGAAAGCTCTATCGATTCTGGGAAAGTCTCACACGCATATCTTTTTGTTGGTTCACGCGGTACAGGCAAGACTTCTGTCGCTCGTATTTTTTCTCGTGCACTTGGTATTTCTGATAATGATCTTTACGAAATAGATGCTGCTTCAAATAGAGGTATCGATGACATTCGCGAGCTCCGCGACGGCGTGCGTGTACTTCCTTTTGATTCAAAATATAAAGTCTACATAATCGACGAAGTCCATATGCTTTCAAAAGATGCTTGGGGAGCATTGCTTAAAACTCTGGAAGAGCCACCAGCACATGTGATATTTATTTTAGCTACTACAGAACTTCAAAAAGTCCCAGACACTATCGTCTCTCGTTGTCAGGTTTTTAATTTCAAAAAGCCGACAGATGTGATACTCAAAGAAATGATTTTAGAAACTGCAAAGAAAGAAGGATTTAAAATGGATGCTAGTTCTGCAGAACTTATTTCAATACTCGGTGATGGTTCATATCGTGATACTCTAGGGGCTTTGCAAAAAGTTTTAAATTTCTCTGAAAGTAAAAATATAAAAAGGGAAGATATAGAAAATATAACCGGCGCTCCAAAGACTACGCTCGTGAATGATTTCATTTCTTCTATTGCTGAGAAAGATTTGGAAAGTGGTATCGCTACTGTGCGAAATGCATCGAAAGAAAATCTTGATATGAAACTTTTCACAAAGCTCATAATTCAGAAATTCCGTATGGCTATAATCCTCAAATATGCACCAAAGCTCGAAGCTGAAATGTCTGCAAATCTTTCCCTTGAAGATATTACTTTCCTAAAAGAACTTTCAAAGAAAGATAAAGAGGGAATGATGCGTTCACCTTCACTTTCTATCCTCCTCGAAGCGTATCAAAATATTGATAAATCTTTTGTTTCCGAGCTTCCACTCGAACTCGCTCTTATAAAAATTTTAGCAAAAGAATAAAAATAAAATAAAAAAAGTCTTCAGATATTACATCTGAAGACTTTTATTTTTTAAACCGGCACTACATTTTACTTGTCCTCCCCTTTTTTTGGTTTTGGGGCATCAAATGAAATGATTTTGATTGTCACGTCCGGATAGTGGTGGTAGTAATGATACGAATGTATTGGATTACCCCTTTTTTCTTTACCAGTATTTGCAATGAGCCAGAAAATAATTCCTCCCAAGGCAAAGGTTACCAGTAAAATCCAAACCATCCAGGGGCTGTTTGCAAAGCCATCATTTTGAATTGGTTTATAACTCATCGGTATCGCTTCATGTGGGTTGTTTTCCGGCTCTGCATTTACATTGATTGTTGGAGTGCATACCATAAGGCCTCCGCTGGTACCCGGTATCTTTTTTACGATATGTTGTTCGATTGGTATCGGGCGATTATCATTTTGGGGAGGGCAGGGTTCGTTTGTAATATCCTGAGCTTCTACAAAAATGTTCGCAAACATTAATACTGTAAAAATAACTGCCGCTGCAGCAACTTGGGGTGAAAAAAATCTTTTTCTCATTTGTTATTTGTTTTTTATTGCGCCTACTCGTTTGTCTGTTTTTCGGCTTCCACAGTAATCTGTATACAGTATAGCATATTATGTACTTTTGTCAAGTTTTATTAAAAATAGCCTATAAACTTGCTTTTTAAGCATTTTTAGGTGAAAATAGTAAATGTTTATATTGGGAGATCGCCTGCCTGCGCAGGCAGGTCTAACAGTAGAAAAATGTGGTACGTTTATATATTAAAAAGTGAATATAAACAATGGTATTATGTAGGAAGCACCAATAATCTTGAACGAAGGCTAAAGGAGCATAATTCAAAAAAAGTTTTTTCAACTAAATCATATGCACCTCTTAAATTAGTTTGGAATAAAGAATTTCAAAATGAAATTGAAGCTAGAAAATATGAGAGGATGTTGAAAGATAAACGTATCGAGAAGGAGAGAATAATAAGAGAAGAAATAAAATAAAATATTGGGAGATCGTCTAACGGTAGGACAGAGGCCTTTGAAGCCTTTAATTGGGGTTCGATTCCCTATCTCCCAGCTATATTGAGCGTAGCTAATTAAGTATGAAATATGTTGTTTCTATATAATAAAATATGAATACAGAATTTAGAAAAAGAATGGGTTTAGAACAAGTAGACGAAGCCGAAACCAGGAAACGTTTTTTGAATCGTGTAGGTGTTTCTATCCTTCGATGGCTCCAAGATAATAAAGGTAGAACCTTTTATGATCAAAATTTTATTTGGTGGATTAGTGAGCAATTAGGTGAGCCTTGGGGAGATAGAGTTGAAAAACGTGAATTAGGTGCTGGTTATTGGTCTGATGTAACAATGGAAAATATGTGTAGGGGAGATTTTTTCCAAACTCTTTTAGTTATTGAAAAATCATATCAATATTTAAATGAAGATAAGCCAGGTTATTTTCATGATAGATATGGTTTTAATAAACAAGAAGAATTAATTAATCTGCATAATTTCAATGAAAGAATGAATAGAATAATGATCCTTTCTGAAATAGATCTGGGGGTTTTTTGGAAAGACGGAAAATTTTATCTTTCAGGGGCAAAAGAACTTGATGATGCCCTTATCTTTGATCCACTAGAGTGGTTGTCTTCTTATCCTGAAACACAAAAACAATTCGCAATAGCTTTAGATCATTATAAAAAATCTATTAAAAATATTCCTGCAGGGAAAGATGCTATTACGAATTCATATACAAGCGTTGAGGCTCTTACAAAAGAAATATTAAAGAATAATAATTCTTTTGAGAAAAATTCTGATTCTCTTATGGAAAAACTAAACTTACCAAAAGAATATAAGAATATTGTTCATTATTATAAACAGTTAGCACATGAATATAGTAGTCGTCATGCGGGAAGTAATCCATCTCATAAAGAAGTAGAAGCTTTTGTATATTTGACGGGTCTTTTGTTACGATTAGTAACAAATTCTTAAAAAATATCTAAAAATGTTATAATATAATTATGAAAAAACCATTTTATTATGCACTAGGAGCAGTTGTTTATATAGTTTCAATAGTTCTTGGAGTAAATGCAACGACTCATTTTCCGCAGAAAGAGACAATTATCATTCCTATGGTTATGCTATGTTTGTTTGTATTATCGGCTGCAGTTATGGGATTTCTATTTTTATCTGAACCATTAAAATTATTTCTCGAAGGTAAAAAACAAGAAGCTGTAAATTTCTTTCTCAAAGTTGTAGGATTCTTTGCTTGTTTTGTAGCTATTTTTGTAATCATACTTTATCTAATCTAAACTTTTCGATTGTGCTATAATGTTTGCATACAATATGAATAAATTTTTTAAACAATTCAGCAAATTGCGATTGGTATCTCTATTTCTTTTTACAATACTTGTCGTAATTGTTACATTTTACTTTGGAAATATTTTTCCAATAAAATACGACCAAGCTAGTAATATTCTAGAAAAGAAAGAAGAGAAAAAAGAAATTGTGAAAAAAATCCCTCCACTCGACACAATACTTTACGATTTAAAAATGAATGAGTTAGCAAACAATCCTGTCGTCGTAGCAGTAGAGAATAATGTAAAAACAACTACTTCTGCAACAACTACAAATCAAGCACCTGCAAAACCTGTAGAAGTAAAGCCAAATCTTTGGCCAGTGAAGACTGTGTACCCAAATGCAGGTGCAATACTTCCTTTCAATAGAATCGTCGCATATTATGGAAATTTTTATTCAAAAAAAATGGGAGCGCTTGGTGAATATCCAGAAGATGAAATGCTCGCAAAGCTTACAGCAGAAGCAAAAAAATGGGAGGAAGCAGATCCAAATACTAAAGTAATTCCTGCGATACATTACATCACAGTCACAGCTCAAGGTAGTGCTGGTGCTGATGGCAAATATCGTTTACGTATGCCAGATAGTCAAATAGATAAAGCATTAGCAATGGCAAAAAAAGTAAACGGAATTGTTTTCTTAGATGTACAAGTAGCACTTAGTAGTTTGCAAAGTGAACTTCCACCACTCGAAAAGTATTTGAAAATGCCAGAAGTGCATCTAGGTATTGATCCAGAATTCTCTATGAAAACAGGCAAGAAACCAGGAAGTGTGATAGGTACTTTCGATGCAGTTGATATAAATTACGCAGCAGAATTTCTCTCACGAATAGTAAAAGAAAATAATTTAACACCAAAAATATTAGTAGTACATCGTTTTACTGGACCAATGGTGACAAATTACAAAAATATAAAACCATTACCAGAAGTCCAAATAGTGATGGATATGGATGGATGGGGAATACAAGCAAGAAAATTGAATACTTATAAAGAAGTCATATATAAACAGCCTGTGCAATTTGCCGGTTTTAAATTATTTTATAAAAATGATTTCCGTGAACCAAACAGTAGAATACTGACACCAGCAGAAGTTTTGAAGCTTCGACCAAAACCAATCTACATACAATATCAATAATTTAAATTTAGTTTTATGAGGCGTATTTTAAACAATATAAAAGATCATCACGATGTAGCTCGCAAACATTTAGACAAAAAACTGTTTTTGCGAGTAGTTATTTTTATAATAATTTTTATAGTGATGGTTGGGCTAATTATTTTTAATGTATTTGAAAATAAAATAGGAATACTTCTCGCAAGTTTTGGTTTTGTTTTAGGGTATGTCATAGGCACACTCACAGGCAGAGTTTTCAAAATTCGTTGGAATCAAAAAGATAAAAAGGTGATAGCTCGCATAGATGTGATAGGTTTTTTTATTTTAATTCCATATTTAATTTTTACTTTTTATAGAGATCAGATTTTAGAAAACTGGCTTCATGGAGTCCTTCTCACTGCTTTTACTTTTAGTCTGCTTGCAGGAATAATGCTAGGTCGTGTCTTGTATCTTTTTTCTCATATTAAAAAAACTTTAGGAGATAGAGGTATTTCTATGTAAAAGCTGAAATTTTATAGATTTTCTGCTAATATAATGCTATGGACTTAAAACATATAAGGAATTTCAGTATTATAGCCCATATAGACCACGGAAAGTCTACTTTGGCAGATAGAATGCTCGAGATTACACATACCATAGAAACACGCAAAATGCGTGACCAAGTACTCGACAGTATGGAACTTGAGCGTGAACGCGGTATCACAATAAAGATGCAACCAGTGCGTATGGAATACAAACTCGGTAATGAAAATTACACTTTGAATCTTATCGATACTCCTGGGCACATTGATTTCTCTTATGAAGTCTCTCGTGCGCTTAAAGCTGTCGAGGGTTCTATACTTCTCGTGGATTCTACTCAAGGAGTGCAAGCGCAGACGCTGACAACTCTCGCTATGGCTCGCGAAGGCGGACTAAAAATTATTCCTGTGCTTTCAAAAATAGATTCACCACTTTCTCGTGTAGAAGATGTAAAAGAAGAAGTTATAAAACTTTTAAATTGTGATCCAAATGAAATATTGCTCGTATCAGGACGCACAGGTGAAGGAGTAGTAGAATTACTTTCTGAAGTCGTGAAGCGTGTACCACCACCAACAGAAACATATATAGATGGAAATAATTTCCGTGCACTTGTTTTTGATTTTAAATATTCAAATCATAAAGGTGTCATAGTCTATGCTCGTGTACTCGATGGAAAGATTTCAAAAAATGAAAACCTTGTTTTCTCTGCATCAAAAGAAAAATTTATTTCTCTCGAAGTAGGAACATTTTCTCCTGAAGAAACTCCTTGTGAATTCCTCTCTGCAGGAGAGACAGGTTATATCGTCACAGGTATCAAGAAGCCGGGTATAGCAAGTGTCGGAGATACGATAACAATGTTAAAAAATCCTCTTCCACCACTTCCTGGATATATGCAACCAAGGCCTGTCGTCTGGGCATCTGTTTTCCCTGAAGATGCAGATCAATTTAATGATTTGAAAGCATCTTTTGGAAAATTGAAACTTTCAGACTCTGCCTTTTCATACGAAGAAGAATCATCAGGTTCACTCGGAAGAGGCTTTCGTTGTGGTTTTCTTGGAATGCTTCATTTGGAAATCATTATTGAAAGATTGAAAAGAGAATTTAATTTGAGTCTTGTTGTAACAACTCCCTCTATTACTTATGAAGTTTTACTTACAAATGGTAAAAAAGTGAAAATATACTCACCGTATTTCTTTCCAGAAGAAGGAAGCATAAAAGAAGTTTATGAACCTTGGGTTGATGTAAAAATCATTACACCTTCTATTTATCTTGGTCCAATAATGCAACTTCTTTTTGTACACGAAGCTGAAGTCGGTGATACAGAAAGTTTCGGAGACAATAGAACTTCTGTATCTCTCAAGATGCCACTTCGTGAACTTATGCGTAATTTCTTTGACGAATTAAAAAGTACATCTTCTGGATACGCATCTATTTCATATGAGATAAATGAAATGCGTGATGCAAATGTCACTCGACTAGATTTACTTGTCGCAGATGATATAGTACCTGCTTTTTCTCGTGTTGTTTCTAGAAAAAGAGTACAAGAAGAAGCAGAAGAAGCGGTAGAAAAATTGCATTCACTTTTGCCAAGACAAATGTTCGCTACAAAAATACAAGGTAAAGCATTAGGAAAAATAATCTCATCTCGCACGACTCAAGCATTTATGAAAGATGTGACACAACATATGTATGGAGGAGATATTACTCGTAAAATGAAATTACGAGAAAAGCAGAAAAGTGGAAAGAAAAAGATGAAAGAACGTGGAAGAGTAAATATTCCACAAGATGTATTTCTAAAGATGATGCGTTCAGGAGATAACTAGTTATTTTTGAAATGAAGGCATATAGAGCATTATCATACTGACAACGATAAGAATGCATACTATTTTCCAGATAAGCTCTATTTTCTTTTTGTGTTTTTTGTGTAAAAGCATGTTATAAAATAATCTATATTAATGTATAATTATAATATCAGATTATGAGGAATTTTCAAGAGGACACTTTCAAAGATAGGCTTATGCGTTCTAAGATCGCTCTTTTAATTTTTTTATTTTTTGTTTGTTTCTTTTTTTATAATATCATAAAGCTTTCTGTTAAAGCATTTGAGACTAGAGAGAATAGAAAAATAGCAGAAGAAAAAGTTAATCAATTACAAAAAGAAAAAGATAGACTTAATTTAGAAATACAAAGACTCAATACTGAAGCTGGTGTAGAAGAAAATATTCGCAATAAATTTGCTCTTGCGAAAGATGGGGAAGGACTCATTGTCGTACTTGATGATGAAAATCCACAAGTACAAAAACCCCAAACAAGATTACAAAAATTCTTTTCTTTTTTAAAGAATTTGGTTAAATAAAACAATCTTTGAAAAGATTGTTTTATTTTGTTAATATGTACAGACTTATTATTTAAATAAAAATTTGATATGAATGAAATAAACTTAAAAGAAGTATTGGATGAAAAGGGTAGAAGAGCAAGTCCTGTATTGCCGAGCGATATTCGTAATTTTATTATAGACATTGATGGTACTATTTGCGACGACATTCCCAACGAAGAACCGGAGCGTATGGTGACCGCAGAAGAAATGCCAAATGCAAAAAGGCGAATAAATGAATGGTATGAATCAGGACATAAAATAACTTTCTTTACTTCAAGAAGAGATACAGAACACGGAGATATTACAAAAAAATGGTTAGAAGAGCATGGTTTTAAATATCACAGCATTATTTTTAATAAACCAAGAGGAGGGAATTATCTTTGGATAGATAACTTAGATGTAAAAGTTGCTAAATTTGAAGGAGATTTCGATGATTTGGTTGTTTAAAATTATTTTAGTATAATATAGATATTATTTATTAATTTTTTAAATTTTTATGAAAAACGTCACTATTTATTCGACTCCAAACTGTCATTTCTGTCACATGGCAAAAGAATTCTTTAAAGAAAATAATGTACCATATACTGAATATGACGTTGCTTCTGATATGGAAAAGAGAGCACAGATAATAGAAAAGAGTGGTCAAATGGGTGTACCTGTTATTATTATTGGTGAAGATCTCGTTGTTGGTTTCAATAAACCTAAGATAGTTGGATTACTAGGCCTTTAGGAGGTCTGTAGCCCTCGTAGTTCAATGGATAGAACAGTTCCGTCCTAAGGAATAGATGCACGTTCGATTCGTACCGAGGGCACAAAAAACGCTCTAAATTATATGTAACCAAAAACTTACCAAAAATTGGCTTTTTAGCCTTTTTATGATAATATAACTTTTATGAATCCAGAAGAAAAACAGATGTTAGAGGAAACTTTAGAGCTTTCTCAAGAGAATAACAAAATGCTAAAGCATATTCGTCGTTCTCAAAAAATGGCAGCTGTGATACGTATTTTTTATTGGGTTCTTGTTTTGGTTGTTTCTTATGGTGCATACACATTCGCAGAACCATATGTAAATCAAATGGTAAAAATTATTCAATCTTCTCAAACAGAATTGAGTAATATAAGAAATTTAGGAAATAAATTAAAATAATTCTAGGTTTTGTTTTGGTAGGTGTGCGTAAATTGCCGAGGTAGCTCAGTTGGTAGAGCGCTCCCCTGAAGAGGGAGATGTCACCAGTTCAAATCTGGTCCTCGGCACAGTAAATTAAAAAACCGCTTAAAGCGGTTTTTTAATTTAAATTATAGAGATTTTACTTTCACACTCTTTTTCTTTTCTTTGTCTATCTTTGGAAGCTTGATAGTTAGAAGACCGTGCTTTTCTGTCGCTTCTGATTCTTCAGGGTCGACTTCTTCAGGAAGGGAAATAGTTCTTGAGAATGAACCCCAGTAGAGCTCTTTGCTGAAATAATTGTCTTCATTTATAGTACGAGATTCTTCTCTTTTACCACGGATTGTTATCATATCTCTTGTGATAACAATATCTAAGTCTTCAGGGCGTACGCCAGCGACCATTGTTTGAACGACTATATCATTTGCTGTTTGGTATACATCGACAGTGAGCTCTGCATCTTCCTCTTCTTCCATCCATCCAGCAGGATTTTCTTTTTTAGAATCTAAATTCTTAATAGAATTTTTTACTACTGGCTCATCGTTGTATTCATCCATGTCTACACTTCCAGTAAGTCTTTCAAAAAATGATCTTTTTTTCATAATATTTTAGTTTATTAATTAATTTTTAATATTCACCACTCATTCTTCTTAGTTTTTCAATAAGAAGCATATTGATTATTGTAACAACCCAAAGTAAAGCGAAGACGCTTAAAAAATTGTTACCATTATTATCTATTATAAAAAAATTAAATGCAGTATGCAAGGCGATAGCAGCGATTATACCTATCATCAAGTATAATTTTTTAAAAAATCTGCCTAAATAAAAAGATAAGCCTAAAGATATACCAATAAGTCCACTAGAAACAGAGTGAAGTAATGTAGAACCAAGGAATCTTAGTTGACTTGTAAGAAGTCCGACAGTTGAATGGTCGAGTGATAATGGTTTTATTAAAAAGAAAGTATTTTCAAGAGCAGCGAAGCCAAGAGCTGCTGTAATTATATAAATAGGGTAATCGATAGGGTTTTTAATGTATGAAGTATTAAAAAGAACTATAAGTACAGCTAAGTATTTTATAATTTCTTCTACACTGGCCCAAGAAAGTATTTGATATTCTTGAGAACTTATGTGCACTTGTAAGAATTTTTCAATTGGTAGGACGAAAATTACAGCAACCATTCCAAGCAAAAAACAAAGCATGAGCATTCCTTTTGGTTCAGGTTTCTCTTCATCTTCTCTAAGCCAAAACCAAAGCCAAATAAGAGCCGGTAACACACCTCCTATTAATGCTATACCTAAAATTTTAGGGTCGTTAGTCATTTTTTATGATGGCCATTTTTCTATAATTAAAAGATTTTTATCTTGTATAGGTAGCATCGACCAGATTTCTTCTGTTACAAAAGGCATAAATGGGTGTAGTATTTTTATACAGTCAATCCAAATTGGCAACAATACTGATTTTATTTTTTCGTCTTTTTTACTTTCTTCAATTATTTCATCTGCAAATCTGTGCCAAATGTATTGGTATATTTTTTCTGAGGCTAAATGAAAACGGTAATTATCCATATCACTTGTGATGTCTGTAATTATTTCTTTAAATTCTTTTTGTAATTCTACAGAGTTAAGATTTTTTTCAGGTCCTCGGTTCTCCTCGCTTTGCTCGGCCAGACCATTCAAAAAATCTTCGCTCTGTTTCATATTATCAATTACAAAACGAGTAATATTCCAAATTTTATTTGCAAAGTTTTTATATCCTTTTATTTTGTCTTCTGATATTTTACTATCTGTGCCTGGAGCAGTTCCTACTATGAGAGCCATGCGTCCTGCATCAGCACCAAATTTTTCTGCTATATCAAGTGGGTCAATTCCATTACCGAGAGATTTAGACATTTTGCGTCCTTGTCCATCACGGACTGTACCATGCAAGAAAACTTTCTTGAATGGTATTTCATTAAGTGCATATTTTGTCATCAACACCATTCTAGCAACCCAAAAGAAAAGTATTTCATATCCAGTTTCTAAAACATCTGTCGGATGAAAATCTGCTAAGTCTTTTGTATTTTCTGGCCAGCCGAGAGTAGAGAAAGTCCAAAGTCCAGATGAAAACCAAGTATCCAGTGTATCTTCATCTTGTTTCCAGCCCTCGCCTTGTGGAGCTTCTGTACCACAATAAATTTCTTCACCTTTATCTGCTTGCGCAGGCAGGTACCAAACAGGTACACGATGACCATACCAGATTTGTCTAGAAATACACCAATCACGAAGATTTTCTATCCAATGGAAATATGTTTTTGAAAAATAATCAGGGATAATTTCAATTTCTTTATTTTCAAAAGGCCCACGCATTAATTCTTTGAGAGTTTTGTTTTCTCTTTCTGGAATTGGTTTATTTACATTTATAAACCATTGTAATTTTGGAAGTGGTTCTACAATACCACCAGTTCTTTCTGCAGTAGAAACATTTTGTTTTATATCTTCTTCTTTTTCTAAAAGATTATTTTCACGAAGCCAAGATACTATCACTTCTCTCGCTTCTGTTGTTTTTTTACCAAGTAGATTTTCACCACCAACAGACATCTTTGCATATTCATTTATAACTTGTGGGCGAGGGAGGTCGTGTCTATCTGCCATTTCCCAGTCGATCATAGAATGTGCAGGAGTGACACCAAGTGCTCCAGTGCCAAAAGCAGGATCGACTTCTTTGTCTGCAATTATTTTTATATGTATTGGTACACCAGCAAATACTAAATCATATTCTTTGCCAATATATTCTGTATAACGAGAGTCATCAGGATGTACAGCTACAGCCACATCACCAACTTTTGTTTCAGGGCGACTTGTAGAAATAGAAATGGGGAAGTCTGCACTATATTTAAAAGTATAGAGCTTAGACATTCTTTCTTCATAAACTATTTCATCATCAGAAATAGTTGTTTGGCCTTTTGGATCCCAGTTTACTATTCTGTTGCCACGGTAAATAAGTCCATCATCATACATCTGTTTGAATATTGTGTTTACTGCGAGATTTCTTTTTTCATCGAGCGTGAATGCTTCACGAG
>JACCDG010406171.1_pt1 | contig 27534 bp, 21 predicted proteins | sample 7442471 | NCBI WGS metagenome assembly JACCDG01 (sample SAMN15323444, study PRJNA562643) | freshwater metagenome | isolation source: river surface water | place: USA:Blue River Watershed | collected 2017-08-17 | reverse complement strand
TGGCGCCGCGCTACATGAAGAACCTGAAGGACGACAACGAGTTCGACTTCCAGTCCAACTCGCAGTACCGCCAGTTCGTGGAGCACCAGGTCACCTCCATCACCCGCTACGACATCGTGCGCGACGCCCTCGCCTCCCTGGGCGACAAGGCCCAGGTCTGGAAGCGCAAGGACGACAACGAGCAGCGCCTGGTGATGCGCCTGCAGGAGCGCATCCAGGCCCGCGCCGTGCCGGACACCTACCTGATGGAGGTGCGGCTGGAGGCCGACTCCAAGAAGGCCCTTGCCGAGACGGTCAACGCCGTCACCCAGGTCTTCATCGACCGCATGAAGTCGGAGATGGTCTATGGCTCCGACGAGCGCCTGGGCAAGCTGCGCGAGCGCGAGCAGCAGCTGGTGGCCGAGGTGACGGCCAAGACCGAGCGGCGCACCGCCATCGCCCAGAAGCTGGGCGTGGCCACCTTCGTCGCCAACGACGTCAACCCCCACGACAAGCTGCTGACCGAGCTGCGCCACTCCCTGCACGAGGCATCCATGCGCCGCGTGGACGCCGAGGCCAAGGCCACGGCCTTCGCCCGAAGCGGCGAAACCGACACCACCATCCGCTCGGTCCAGGAACACACGCTCAACGACCCGGGCCTCAACAGCCTGAAGGCCGCCCTGTCCCAGCGCCGCGCGGTGCTGGTACAGGCCATGTCCGGCCTGAAGCCCGAGCACCCGGGCGCCGTTGCCGCGCGCGAGGAAATCCGCCTGATCGACGAGGAAATCAACCGCACCGCCCAAGCCGTGAGCGGCCAGGTGCGCAGCAGCCTGGGCACCCGCTACGGCACCACGGTGGACCAGTCTCGCCGCTACGAGGACGGCCTGAAGAAGATCCTGAATGAGCAGAAGTCCCAGAGCTCCGTCTACGCCGCGCTGTTCAACGAGGGCCTGACCCTGTCCGCCGACATCGCGCAGGCGCGCGGCGAGATCGAGAAGATCCGCGAGCGCACCAACTACCTCAACGCCGAGATGGGCTCCCCCGGCTTCGTCCGCCTGGTCACCCCGGCAATGACGCCCGAGTACCCCTACGGCCCCGGCCGCAAGAAGCTGTTCGTCCTGGTGCTGGTGGCCGCCTTCGGCCTGGCCCTGGTGGTGCCGGTGGCCCGGGACGTGTTCGACCCCCGGGTGCGCAATGCCGGCGACGCCGAGCGCGCCATGGGCTTCGCCGCCGCCGGCGTGCTCGAGGAACGGGGCACCCCGAAGGCCGCCGACGTGCTGCGCCGCATCGCGTCCTCCCTGATCCAGGCGCGCCACGACCACGAGCACACCGCCTTCGCCCTGACCTCGGTGGCGGATGGTTGCGGCACCACCTCCACCGCGCTGGACCTGGGCCGCGAGCTCGATCGCATCGGCTTCCCCACGGTGGTGATCGAGGCCAACGCCGCCTCGCCCGACGCCCGCTTCGGCCCCGCCGTGCCCGGCCTGCAGGAATGCCTGCTGGGACAGGCCGATGTCGGCGACTGCGTGATCGAGGCCGGCTCCGACCTGCCCGCCCGCCTGCCCGTGGGCCGCGCCGAAGGCCAGCACCTGCGCCAGCTGGATGCCCTGGCCGGCGTGATGGCCGACCTGCACCAGCGCTACGCCTTCGTGCTGGTCGACCTGCCCGCGCTGGGCGCCTCCGCCGACGCCGAACTGCTGGTGCGCCAGCTGGGCCATGTGCTGGTGGTGGTTCCGGTCAACGGCGTGCGCAAGGCGGCCGTCCAGCGCGCCCGGCTGCGCCTGGCCCGCCTGGAGCCCGAATCCATGGGCCTGATCGTCACCCCGGCCGGAGCCGGCGCATGAAGCGCGCCTCGCGCCGCGCCGGCCTCGCCGCTGCCCTGGGCCTGGCGGGCCTGGCCACCTGGCTGGGCCCGGCCGGCGGGCACGCCCTGTTCGAGCACCCGCCCGCCGAAGGCCTGGCCACGGTGGCCCCGGATGCCACCGCGCCGCAGCGGTCCATGACGCCCTTCGGCCTGAACCTGGGGCACGCCACCCCCTGGGGGGCGGAGCAGTTGCTCGCCAACGTCCTGCACAACCCCGGATTCGAAGCCATCACCGACGGGTCCCTGCTCACCGTGGGCAGCGTCACGGGCGCCTGGGTCGGCGATGTCGCGGCCTGGGCCGCGCGGCCGGCAGGCTTCTGGAACGGCGCGCGTTATGAGGTGCGCACCGGCGCCGCCGCCGGCCGCGCCGGGACCGTGCGCGCGCATGAAGGCGTCGTGGGGCAGTCGCAGCGGCTGCAGCTGGACGCCGCGCCCGCGATGCTGGCTCCCGGCGACATCATCGCCCTGCTGCGCGAGAACGACCCCGCCCCCGCCCCCCTGTGGTGGCGCGAGGCGGGCGAGTTCCGCAGCGTGGCCCTGCCCCGCCCCGGCTCGCCCGGCCGCCAGGCCCTGCGCATGGCCGCCTCGGGCGGCCATGCACGCCTGAGCCATTACCTCGACGGCATCACGGCCCGTGCCGGCAAGCTGCTGCCCGTCAACGGTCGCTGGCGGCTCGCGGTATGGGCCCGCAGCGATGGCGCGGGCGCGGTGACGCTGCGGGCGCGCTTTGGCCGCACCGGCCGCACCGCCTTCCTGGACGCCCCGGCCCTGGCCGGCCCCGAATGGCAGCGCCTGGAATGGGAATTCGACGCCGAGGACAACGGCCCCGATGCGCCGCTGGCACTCACGCTGGAAATCGGTTCGGGCAGCGTCCTGCTGGACGACGCCAGCCTCGAGGCGGTGGCTCCGCCCACGCCTGGCGGCTTCCGCCCGGAGGTGGTGGCCGCCTTGTCGGCGCTGCGTCCCGGCGTGCTCAGGGACTGGCAGGGCCAGCTCGGCGAGCCGCTGGCCAACCGCCTGGCGCCGCCCCTGGCCCGCCAGCCCGCCCGCTACCGCGCCGGCGACCACGAGGCCCAGCATCACTACGGGCTGGAGGAATTCCTGGCCCTGTGCGCCGCCGTCGGCGCGCGCCCCTGGATCGTCGGCGCGCCCACCTGGTCGCCGCGCGAATGGTCTCAGCTGGGCGCCTGGCTGACGCTGGCGCTGGACCGGCACCGCCTGCCCGGCGCCATCGTGGAATTCGGCAACGAGAACTGGAACCCCATCTTCCGCCCGGCGGCCATCGACGCCACGCCGGCCATCGGCCAGGCCAGCGACCGCGCCTTCTCGGCGCTGGCCGCCGGGTCGCAGCACGATGCGCGCATCGTCTCCACCCTGGGCGCGCAGGCTGCGCGGCCCGGCCACGCGGCCGATCTGGCCAAGGCCTCGCCGGCCAGCCAGTCGATCGCGCTAGGCCCCTACTTCGGCTATGAAGCCCGCGCCGGCGAGGACGCCGAGGCGCTGCTGGCCCGCTGGTTCGGCGAGTCCTTCACGGACGCCGGGCAGCAACTGCGCCAGGTGGCGGCAGCCGGCCGCGTGCCGGTGGTCTACGAGGTGAACCTGCACACCACCGAGGGCGCAGGCCATGCCCCTGCCCGCAACGCCGCCCTGCAATCACAGGGCGCTGGCGTGCTCCTGGCCCGCCAGCTGCTGCGCGGCAGCCTCGCCGGCGCCCGCTACCAGGCGGTCTACAGCCTGTCGGGCCACGACACCCAGGTCGGCAACCGCGACGATTTCGCGCCGCTGTTCGGGGTCACGCGCGACCTCGCCAGCCCCCAGCCCCGCCTGCGGGCAACGGGCCAGGCGCTGGCCCTCCTGAACCGGGTCGCGCAGTCCAGCATCCGCCCGGCCACCTGCGCCGGCACGGGCTGCGAATCGCTCACCGTGGCCTACTTCCAGGCCAACCAGGCGGTGGCCCTGGTCTCGTCCCTGGACCGCGCGCAGGACGTCCTGGTCAAGCTGCCCTGCGCCTCGGGCAGCATCGTCACGGTGGACACACTGTCCGGGTCCGGCCAGGCCACGGCCAGCGCCTGCGAGGGCCGACAGGTCCGGGTCACCGTGCCGGCGCGCAGCCTGGTCACGCTCAACGCGGGCACCTGAACTGCGCCCCGGCAGCGGCCACCGGCCGTGGCAGGCCGAGGGGCCGCCAGGCAGGCACGCTCCCGGGATCGCCGCGGTCACATCCCCTTGCGCCGCATCCTTCCCCACGTCGCCTCGCGGCCCGTGGCCCACCGCCACAGGCCGACGAGGCGCCACCAGGTGGTGAGCTGCCGGTAGCCGAAGTTTTCGGCCACGGCCACCAGGGCCAGCCGGGCCACCTGCCGTCCCCGCGGGTACAGGTGGAAGGACATCTCCTCCAGCAGCAGCCCGGAGGCGGACAGCAGGATCCCCAGCCCGATGGCCGCGAACAGGAAGGCCGCGAAGGCCTCCCAGGACACCAGGCCCCAGGCGTAGGCCAGCACCATGAAGGCAAAGCCGCCCACCTCGACGACAGGCCCCAGCAGCTCGAACGCCACCATGAAAGGAAAGGCGATCCATCCCGGGCCGCCACCGCGCGCGTCGAACATCAGCCGCCAGTGCGCCAGCAGGCTCTCGGCCAGCCCGCGCTGCCAGCGAATGCGCTGGTTGCGCAGCGTGCGCCGGTCCTCGGGCGCCTCAGTCCAGCACACGGGGTCGGGGACGAACTCCACCCGGTAATCCACGCGCTGCTGGCGCATGAGCCGGTGGATGCGCACCACCAGTTCCATGTCTTCGCCCAGCGTGTCGGTGCGGTAGCCGCCGGCGTCCCGCACCACCTGGGTGCGGAACAGGCCGAACGCGCCGGAGATGATCAGCATCGCATTGAGCTGCGACCACCCGAGGCGGCCGAAGAGGAAGGCGCGCAGGTACTCCACCACCTGGAACAGTGCCCAGGGATTGCGCGGCAGGTCCACCCGCTGCAGGAAGCCGGCCGCCACGTCGCAGCCATTGGCCACGCGCACGGTGCCGCCCGTGGCGATCACCCGTGCATCGCGAAGGAAAGGCTGGGCCACGCGCTGCAGCGCGTCCCGGGAGAGGATGGAATCGGCATCCACCGCGCAGAACAGGCCGTGACGCGCGAGGTTGATGCCGGCATTGAGCGAATCCGCCTTCCCGCCGTTGTCCTTGTCGATCACGCGCAGGCGGGGGTGGCTGGCCGAGCGCCACACGCCACGCACCGCGCGCGTGCGCAGCGGGCCGTCGCCGGTCTCGTCCAGGGGCTCGAGCGCGAAGGCGTCACGCAGCACGCGCAGCGTGCCGTCGCGGGAGCCGTCGTTGATGACGATGACCTCGAAGTCGGTATAGGCCAGCTGCAGCATGGACCGCACCGAGTTGACGATGGTGACCTCCTCGTTGAAGGCTGGCATCAGCACGGTCACCGCAGGCTCCAGGCCGCTGAAGGCCTGGGGCAGCTGGTCCAGCACCCGCTGCTGCATGCCGCGGTAGAGGCTGCCGATGGACAACAGGTTCAGCGCCAGGTAGCCCGTGTTCAGGAGGATGAAGTATCCGAGCACGAACCAGGTCGCGGCCTCGATCATGACGGCGGGGTTCATGGCTGCAGCTCCGGTTCCAGCTCAAGTTTCAGGGCCGTGGCCAGTCGCAGCGCCCGGGGCAGTTCGTGCGCGGGCACGCGGGGCAGCGCGGGACGCAGGGCAGCCTCCCAGGCCTCGCGGGCCTCGGCCACCACGCCCACCACCATGGCGGGGTCCCAATCGGCGCGACGGGTCACCGCCGGCAACAGGTGGGGAATGGCCCGTGCCGGGTCGATACGCACCAGCGCACGGGCGGCGCATACCGACAAGAGGGGGTCGCGGTCGCGGCTGAGGACGACCAGGCGGTTCCAGGCCAGCGCATCGCGCAGCAGGCCGCTGGCCAGCACCGCCTGCAAGCGGCCCACGCGCGAGCGGCTGCCCAGGCGCCGCCGAGCCGTGCGGTCCAGCCCGAGGCCGCGCGCCAGGCCGGCCAGCCGTTCCCGGCCGACGCCCCGGACCGACTCGTGCACGTACATCCACAGGCGCAGGAAGCGCAGGCGGTCGGACCGGTCCAGCGTCGGCAGGACCCAGGACCCGGGTTCGAGCAGGGTCGCCTCCAGCAGCGCGGGGCGCCAGCGGTCGACGAAGCGCTGCCAGTTCGCGGTGTCCCGCGCCAGCCGCCAGCGCATCGCCACGATGGCCAGCGCCAGCAGCAGGGTGATGGCCAGCGACACGCCGCCCGCCCAGACGGCGGCCCGGATGAAGGGGTCAGAAATCATGGCTCAGGGCCAGGCTGACGCCCGTGCGGGTGTAGAACCGGCCCTGCTTCGTGCGCTCCAGCCCGTAGGCCAGGGACCACCCGGGCGCCAGCGCCTGCCGGCCCACCAGGGCCACGCTTCGCACGTCGGCCCGCTCGGTGCGGTCGGCCTGCACACGCGCCGCTTCGGTGCCCTCGGCCAGCACCAGGCCGACCGAACTGTGCTCGCCGTGGTACCAGTCCGCGCGCAGGGCCACGCTGGCCGTCGAGGTGCCCCCGGCCCGCGCGGGCTGCCAGGCCAGGCTGGCGCCGAAGGCGCCGGCGTACCGCTCCACGCCCAGGCGGGCCTGGCGCACTGCGGTGTCGTTGTAGCGGCTGTGCCGCAGCCCCGTGTGCATCAGCCACTGCGGCTGGAATTCCCAGGCCAGGCGGGCGCCGGCCACATGGCGCGCCAGCACCTGGTGCGTGGGGCTCACGGCCAGCTCGGCGCCCAGGGTGAGACGCTGCGACAGCGGCTGGCTGTAGTCCACGGCCAGCCGGCGGTCCTCCAGGCCGAAACGGCGCACGCGCGACAGCGAAGCTTCCAGCCCGTGGCGGGCAGACCAGGCCCGCCGCCAGCCGACGGAATCCTCATGCCAGGGGGCATACCCGGCATCCAGGTGGCTGGCCTCGGCGCGCAGGCTGAACGTATCCACGGGCTGCGCAAACGCACCGGCACAGGCGCCCAGGGCTGCCACGGCGGTGGCAGCGGCCCGGGCGGCGAGGAGGCCTGACTTCATTGACCAGCCCCCTTTACGAAGCGGCGCACCCGTGCCATCAGCTCGTTGGGCTGGAAGGGCTTGAGAACATAGTCGTTGGCGCCGGCTTCCAGGGCTTCCACGATGTCGGACTCGTCGGACTTGGAGGTCAGCATCAGCGCAGGCACCCGCTGCCAGCCCGGTTGCGCGCGCATCCGGCGGACCAGTTCCACGCCGTCATGAAAGGGCATCATCACATCGAAGAGGGCCACGTCCGGCGCCGGCTGGCCTTCGATGAATTCACGGGCCGCCTTGCCGTCACGCACGGCGTGGACGGCATAGCCGGCGCGCTCGAGCAGCAGCTTGAGCAGGTGCGCGATCAGCTCGTCGTCTTCGGCGACGAGCGCGGTAAGGGGCATGGACGCTTGCATGGTGGTTGGCTTTCTCCCCTGGCCGGCAACGGCCTCAGGGGACTAGTGGATGATGCGCGGCACGCGCCGCGGGGAGGCGCCCGGCACGCGCCGCGCCGCCTCGGGTTCGGGCGCGCCGGCAGGGCGCGCGCTGGGCCGGCGCAGGATGGCCTCCGACCAGCCGAAAAGAAGGAACAGCATGGGCAGCACCTGCTCGCCCAGGTACACGGTGACCACCGACAGGAACACGGCGGCCAGCGTGGCGGCCAGCGTCAGGTGCAGCGAGTCGTCGCGTCGCGGCTCGCGCAGCGAGCGGCGCATCAGGCGCGTGCCGACCCACAGGAACAGGGTGACGAACACGCCGCACGCCAGCACCCCGTGCATCAGGGACAGCAGCAGGAAGTAGTTGTCCACGGAGACCATGCCGTCCACCTTGGGCCACTTGGTCAGACCCCAGCCGAGCCAGGCATGGTCGATGGCGATGGACAGGTACTTCTCCATCAGCACCTTGCGGTAGATGGCCGACTCCTGCGAGGCCGTCATCTGCGCGCCCGGGGCCACGTCCATGTAGGCGCTGAACGCCATCCAGCCCGGCACGGCCAGCACCGCCAGGCCCAGGCCGCCCCAGAGGAACAATTTCTGGCGCCTGGGATGCGACCCCGCCACCACGATCATCCCGGCCAGCAGGCCGCCGAGCCAGGGCCCGCGTGCCACGGTCATCAGGCACCCCAGGAACAGGACGCCGCGGATCCAGTGCTCCATGCGCCCGGGCAGCTTGGGCCACCAGTGCGGCGGCGTGTCCCAGGCGCGGCGGGACTGCAGCCAGCGGTTGATGTGGTACGCGATCACCATCATCACGCCCGCCAGGATGGCGTGCGAATACGGGCCCGCCACGCGGGCGATGCCGTGGCGGAAGGTGGTGACCCAGCCGGCGCCCTGGCCGGGAAAGAACATGCCCAGCACGCCGAAGAAGGGGTTCCAGGCGAACTTGGCCTCGTAGAAGCCGATGGCGGCCAGCGCCGCGAGGATCAGGACCAGGCGGCGCGCCAGCGCCTCGTCCATGTCCGGTGAATCCAGCAGCAGCCGCGCGCAGAAGTACGGCGCGGCCACCGAGGCAATGGTGCCGAACATCAGGTTCTGCGCATCGTTGTAGCCCGAGGCCAGGTACTCCGACAGTCCCACCAGCACGGCGAAGGCCACCACCAGCAGGTCGGTGAAGGCCGGGCGGTAATGGCGCCCCTCCCGCAGGATGGCGGCGGCCAGGACGGGCAGCACCGCCGCCTGGTTGAAGTTGGGATCGGGCAGGCCCGGGGTGATGGCGCGAAAGCCGTCGGGCACCAGCAGCAGCATCGGCAGCCACGCGCCCACGAGGGCGCGCTGCGGGCTGCGCGCGAACGCAAGCCAGGCGGCAAAGGCGGCACCGAAATAGACGACGAGTGACATGGGACGGGAGTGTGGCCCCGCAATACCCCGAAAAACCGTCCCGCCATGAAGCGTTGCGGAGAGTTTGCAATCCCGACACGCTTGCCCCCCTGCGCAGCGGCCCAATGCAGTCCATCGAACACGCAAGGACTGCCATGAACCGCTCCCCTGCCCCCACCCTCCCCGAGGCCGGCGCCATGCCGGCCCCGCGCACCAGCCTGTCGGTGGTGCTGGGCGCCCGCCTGGCCTACATCGCCACCCGCATCGGCCTGCCTCCCCTGGTGCTGGCCCAAGTGGGCCTGGCCGAGTACGGCCTGTGGGCGGCCTGCTTCGTGCTGGTGGCCTGGACCGGCCTGGGCCCGATCGGCGTGGGGATGGTGATGGTGCGCGGCGTGGCCGACGCCGCCGCACGCGGCGATGTGCGCGCCATGGGACGCCGGATGGCCGATGCCACCGTGCTGATCGCCGCCCTGGCCGCCGGGGTGCTGGGCGCCGTCGCGCTCGCCACGCCCTGGCTGCTGGCGCTGTTCAAGGTCGATGCCCACCTGCGCGAGACCGCCAGCGGCGTGTTCATCGGCACCTGCGCCATCGTGCTGGTCGAGGCCTGCCTGGCGGCGCCCAGCCTGGCCCTGCAGGGCCTGCGCCGCACCACCGAGGAACAGTTCGCCTGGGTGGCCGGCTTCGTCGTCGAGGCGGTGCTGATCGTCAGCCTGCTGTGGGCCGGCGCCGGCCTGGCCGGCCTGCTGGCGGCCTTCGCCACGCGCTCGGTCGTCACCATGGGCCTGGCCGCCTGGCAACTGCACCGGCTGGTGCCCGCCCTGCGCTTCGAACTGGCGGCCGGCTGGCTGGCGCGCTGCGCCGCCCTGTTCCGCCAGGCCGCCTCGCTGCAGGCCAGCCAGGTTGCCGCCATCGCACTGCAATCCATGGACCGCGTCGCCGCCGGCATGGCCCTGGGCCCGGCCGGCACCGCCGTGATGGACCTGGGCGGCAAGTTCAGCAGCACCACCGCCGCCGTGGCGGCGGCCGTGTGCGGGAACGTCACCGCCCACAGCGCGCACCACCACGCGGTGGGCGACCGCAGCGGCCTGGCCACCGCGGTGCACCAGGGCCTGTCGCAGACCGCCCTGCTGCTGGCCCTGCTGTGCCCCCCACTGGCCTTCCTGGCCGGCCCCCTGCTGGGTGCCTGGCTCGGTGCCAGCGCCGACCTGGCCGCCATCGTCCCCGTGCTGGTCGCCAGCACCCTGGCCGCCCACGCCATGCTGCTGACGGGCCCCGCCAACGCGGCGCTGCGCGCCAGCGGCGACCTGCGCCCCGAGCTGGGCCTGCACGCGCTGCGCCTGGTGCTGGCGCTGGCCGGCATCGGCCTGGCCGTGCTGGCCGCGACGGCCACGGCAGGCACCATCGCCGTCGGCCTGGCCACGGGCACGCTGGTGGCGGCTGCCCTGTACCTGCCCTTTGCCCATGCCCGCCTGGGCCTGCCGCATGGCCGCTGGCTGCGCGCCTGCCTCGCCCCGGCCGCCGCCGGCTACCTGTCCGCCGCCGCTGGCGCGCTGGCCGTGAGCCACGCCTGGAGCCTGCCCCTGGGCGAAGTCGCCGCCTGGTCTACCCTGGGCCGTCTGCAGGCCCTGCAGGCCCTGGCCCTGGGTGGCACCGTCCACGCCGTGGTGTTCGCCGTCCTGGCCTGGGCCTGGCTGCTGGACGCCGCCACCCGCGCCCGCCTGGCCGCCCTGGTGGGCGTGGCGGTGCTGGCCACCGGCTGCGCCACCAACATCGACCCGGTGGCCCAGCCGTCGCGGTCCGTGCAGTTCAAGCCCGCACAGAAAAGCGAGGTCGCCGAGTTCGTGTCCCCCGAGATGCTGGCCGAACTGGAAGCGCCGGCGGACCCCGTCTACCGCCTGGGCGCGGGCGACGTGATCCAGGTACAGGCCTGGGCCCGCCCGGAACTCTCGGGCAAGCACGTGGTCGGCCCGGATGGCCGCATCACCGTGCCGCTGGCCGGCCCCGTGCGCCTGACCGGCCACACCCGCGAATCCGCCGCCAGCGAGGTCATGGCCAAGCTGGACGCCTACTACCAGGCCCTGGCCATGACGATTTCGGTGGAGCAGTACACCGCCAACCGCATCACCGTGCTGGGCCGCGTGCAGAACCCCGGCGCCATCGCCTTCGAGCACCCGCCCACCCTGCTGGAGGCCCTGGCCAAGGCCGGCTCGCTGCCGGTGATCGACAAGCAGGCCACGCTGACCCGCTGCGCCGTGATCCGCGGACGCGAGCGCGTGATCTGGGTGGACCTCAAGCGCCTCCTGAACCAGGGCGACATCCGCCTGAACCTGCGCCTGCAGCCCAACGACCTGGTCTACATCCCCGACTCCGACGACACCCTGGTCTACGTGATGGGCGCCGTGCAGCGTCCCGGTACCTACCGCCTGACGCCCGACATGTCGCTGACCGACGCCCTGATGAAGGCGGGCGGCCCGACCGAGGACGCCCTGCCCGACAAGATCACCCTGTACCGCCCCGGCTCGCAGTCGAGCCAGCCGGCGCCCCTGAGCGACCTGGTCTCCGGCGCCCGCCGCGTCAACTTCTCCCTGGAGGAAGGCGACGTCATCTACGTGCCCGCCAGCGGCCTGTCCCGCGTGGGCTACGTGATGCGCCAGCTGCTGCCCGGCCTGTCCTTCTTCACCTCCACCGCCGCCCTGGCGAAGGCTTCCGAAAAATGAGCAAGACTCCCCGCATCGTCTACGTGGTCCACAGCGGCCAGGCCTTCGGCACCGAGCGCATCGCGCTGGCCACCCTGGCGGCCCTGCGCGCGAACGGCGAGCCCCTGCTGGTCGCTCCCGAGGGCCCGGCCCATGCGCTGGCCGCGGACCTGGGCATCCCGTCGGCCCGCTTCGCCTCGCCCTGGCAGCTGCTGCGCGTGCTGGCCGGCGCCCTGGGCGCGCCCGGGAGCCTGCTGTTCACGACCGGCCTGGTCCACACGCTGTGCGCCAGCGTCCTGCGCGTGCTGCGCCCCGGTCGCTTCCGCGAACTGCACGTGGTCCACGGCGGCACCGACGAGCACCTGAGCTATGGCCGCAAGCGCCATGTCGCCGCCCTGGGCGTGCGGCTGGTGGCGATCTCCCGCTACGTGCGGGACCGCCTGGTGGCCCACGGCGTGGCACCGGAGGCCATCACCGTCGTCCCCAACTTCATGGAGCCGGGCAACGCGCCTGCGGCTCCCCAGGCCTCCCAGGTGCGCCGGGTCCTCGTGGTCTCCCGCGCCGACCGCATCAAGCGGCTGGACCTGCTGGTGCAGGCCACCCGCCTGGCCCCCGCCCTGCGCCACCTGCAGATCGACGTGCTGGGCTCCGGCGAGGAACTGGAGGCGCTGCGCGCCGCCAGCGCCGACCTGCCGAACCTGCACTTCCACGGCTACGTGCCGGACGTGCCGCGCTGGCTGGAACAGACCGACCTGCTGCTGCACACCTGCCCCACCGAGCCCTTCGGCCTGGCCATCCTCGAGGCCTTCCGCGCCGGCGTGCCGGTGCTGGTACCCGACACCGGCGGCTGCGCCGAACTCGTGCGCCATGGCCTGAACGGCTGGCACTACCGTGGCGGGGACGCGGCCGCCCTGGCCAGCGCCCTGCTGAACGTCACCGCCACCCCGGCCATCGACCGCCACGTGATCGCCGGCAACGCGTCGGCCGAACTGGCGCGCAGCTACAGTCCCCGTGCCGTCGCCCCCATCCTCTGGAGCCTGTCGTGAACGCCTTGCCCGCTGAAGCCCTGCCCGTGCTGTCCGTCGTCGTGATCGGGCGCAACGAAGGCGTGCGCCTGGAAGCCTGCCTGCTGTCCGTGCGCAACGCCCGCTGGCCAGTGCCCATGGAGATCATCTACGCCGACTCCGGGTCCACCGACGGCAGCCTCCAGGTGGCCGGCACCCACGGCGCGCGCACCTGCCTGATCCAGCCGCCCTACAGCGCCGCCGCCGCCCGCAATGCCGGCAGCGCCCTGGCGCGGGGGCGCTTCGTCCTGTTCCTGGACGGCGATACCGAGCTGCATCCCGAATTCCCGGCGCAGGCGATGCAGGCCCTGGCGGCCGGCGGCGACCGCACGGCCTGCGTCTGGGGCCACCGCCGCGAGTCCGAGCCCGGCCAGTCCCTGTACACGCGCGCGCTGGACCTGGACTGGATCTTCCCGGCCGGCGAGACCAGCTTCTGCGGCGGCGATGCCCTGTTCCGCCGCGAGGCGCTGGACGCGGTGGGCGGCTTCGACGCCAGCCTGATCGCCGGCGAGGAGCCCGAGCTGTGCCGCCGGCTGCGCGCCAACGGCTGGACCATCCGCCACATCGACGCGCCCATGACCCGGCATGACCTGGGTATCCGCCGCTTCTCCCAATACTGGCGCCGCTGCGAGCGCGCCGGCCACGCCTACGCCAGCATCGCCCGCCGCTTTGCCGGCACTGCCGATCCCCTGTGGCAGGCCGAGTCCCGCCGCAACGTGGTGCATGCCGGCGTGCTGGCGGCCCTGCTGCTGCTGCCCCTGGCCACCGCACTGGCGGCGGGCGTGCTGGCGGGTGCGCTGGCGGCCGTGGCCAGCGCCGGCGCGCTGACGGCGCTGGTCGTGCGCACGGCCCGCCGCCACCGCTGGAAGACCGGTGATGCCGGCGATGCGCTGGTGTACGCTGTCCACTCCCACGTGCAGCAGTTCCCCATCCTGGCCGGCCAGGTGGCGTACTGGCTGCGCACCCGGCACCAGGCGCCCCGCGCCCTCATCGAATACCGCTGATCCACCGCCCCTGCGCGACGCCCGAACGCAACGAGCCATGGCCCACGCCCCAGCCTCCTCCCCGCCCCCTGCGGCCACCCCCAAGGCCGTCCTGGCGGCGCTGCTTCGCCCGCTGGCCGCAGCCGCCGACGCCTGTGCCGGCCTGCGCCGCCTGTGGGCCTTCGCCCGGGCCCGGCAGGCCCTCGGCAGCGCCCAGGTGCACCCCAGCGCGGTCTTCCTGGGGACGCCGGAATTCCACGGCACGCGCCAGGTGCGCATCGGCGCCCACGCCTTCCTCTACCGCGAGACCTACCTGGAGACGCAGGACCGCGGGCGCATCACGCTGGGCGACGGCGTGGTCCTTTCGCGCGGCGTCCACATCGTGGCGCACGTCGGCGTCACCGTGGGCGATGGCGCCATGGTCGGCGAGTACGCCAGCATCCGCGATGCCAACCACCAGCGCGTCGACGGCCTGGCCCTGCGTGACGCGGGCCACCGCGGCGCACCGGTGGTGATCGGCCGGCAGGCCTGGATCGGCCGCGGTGCCACCCTCCTGGCCGGCGTCACCGTGGGCGACGGGGCCACCGTCGCAGCCGGCGCCGTGGTCACGCGCGATGTCGCGCCCGGCACCACCGTGGCCGGGGTGCCGGCGCGGCCCATCCGCAGGACGCACGCATGACCATCGTGGCCGACCGCATCGCGCCCCCCACGGAGCTGGACACCACCGCGCCGGTGCTCATGGCCGCCTACCAGTGCGGACCCGGCATGGGCTCCGTGTCCCAGATCGGCTGGGAGTGGTTCCTGCGCACGGCCCGCCTGCGCCCGGTGACCCTGCTCACGCATGTGCGCAACCGCGCCGCCATCGAGGCGGCGGGGCCGCTGCCCGAGGGCGCCCGCATCGAGTGGATCGACAGCGAGTGGTTCGCCGGCCCCCTGCACCGGCTGGCCCAGCGGCTGTTCCCCCGCAGCGAGCATGCCGTCTTCGCCACCAGCTCGATCGACTTCTTCGTCTTCGACCACCTGGCCCTGCGCCGGGCCCGCGCCCTGCAGCGCGCGGGGGCGCGCTGGCAGCTGGTGCACGTGGTCACCCCGGTCACCACCAGCGCCGCCACCCGCCTGCACCGGCTGGGCCTGCCGCTGGTGCGCGGCCCCCTGAACTGCGGCCTCACCTCCCCCCGGGGCTTCGACGAGCACCTGAGCACCGATGCCTCCTGGACCTCCAGCGTGCGCCACGTCACCCGGGCCATCGACGCCCTCCTGGGCAGCTCGCGCCACGCCGCGCGCCTGGTGGCCGGCACCCGCGCCACCGTCGCCGAGATCGGCCCGCGCCATGCCGCAAGGACGGTGGTGATGGCAGAGAACGCCATCGATCCCGCCGCCTTCACCGAGCGGCCCTGGCCGCCGGGCGCGAGCCAGCACCTGAAGCTGCTGTTCGTCGGCCGGCTGATCGCCGTCAAGGGGCTGGACATGCTGCTGCGGGCCATGGAACGGGCGGGCCGCGAGGGCCTATCCGTTTCCCTGGAGGTGCTGGGCGACGGGCCCATGCGCGCGCCCTGGGAGCAGCTGTCGCTGCAGCTGGGCCTGACCGACCAGGTGCGATTCCACGGCAACGCCCGCCGTGACGAGGTCATCGCCGCGATGCACGCCTGCCATGTGCTGGTGCTGCCGTCGGTGCGTGAGAGCGGCGGCGGCGTGCTGGTCGAGGCGATGGCCTGCGGCCGCCCGGTGGTGGCGGTGGACTGGGGCGGCCCGGCCGAGATCGTCAGCGAGCCGGTGGGCCGCGCCATCCCGGCCAGCGACCCGGCCGGCGTGACCGGCGACCTGCTGCGGGCCCTGCGCGATTGCATGCAGGCGCCGGACGCATGGGGCGCCAAGGCCCTGGCCGCCGCCCGCCAGGCGCGCGAGCAATGGAGCTGGGACGCCCGCCTGGCGCGCATGGCGGGCATCTACGCCGACGCCGTCGCCGCGCACGCGGCGCGCTGACGCAAGCCCAGGCGGGCCGGGGCGGCCCCTCCCGGTTCCCGGCGCGGGAGCCCCCGGGCCCGAGGGTTTGCCAAGCGTTTGCAACCCCGACACAGTTGGCGCCAGCGCGCCGGTCCAATGCAGGCATCGAATCATCGACACGCCGAGACCCGCATGACCCCCACGCGCATCGCCTACCTCGTGAGCCGCTATCCCGCGGTGTCCCATACCTTCATCCTGCGTGAAGTGCGCCGCCTGCGCGCGCTGGGCTTCGACATCCACCCCATCTCCGTCAACTCCCCGGACCGGGCCCTGGCCGACATGAGCGCCGACGAGTTCGACGAGACCCGCCGCACCCTGTACCTCAAGGCCGCCGGCGCCGAGTCCGCCGCCGCCGCCCTGTGCTGGGCCGCCACCCAGCGCCCCGCCGCCTTCGTCCGCGGGCTGGCCGCCGCCTGGGGCCAGCGCCGCGCCTTCGGCCTGCCCAAGGCGCTGGCCTACTTCGTCGAGGCCGCCATGGTCGCCCGCGAGATGGCGCGCCAGGGCACCGACCACCTGCACGTGCACTTCGCCAGCGCCGCCGCGTCCGTGGCCCTGGTGGTTCGCCAGGCCTTCGGCATCCGCCTGTCCATGACGGTGCACGGACCCGACGAGTTCGACGACGTGCGCGGCCAGGCCCTGCCCGCCAAGATCGCCGCGGCGGACGCCATCGTCTGCATCAGCGAGTTCGCCCGCGCGCAGCTGATGCGCCTGTCCGATCCCCGCCACTGGGACAAGATCTCGGTGGTGCGACTGGGCGTGGACCCGCAACGCCACATGCCGGCCACCCACACGGTGCGCGACACCCAGGCCCCCGCCGTGCTGTGCGTCGGCCGACTCACCCCCGCCAAGGGCCAGCGCCTGCTGCTGCGCGCCTTCGCCGCGATGCCCGCGGACCTGGCCCGCGCCACCCTGACCGTGGTGGGCGGCGGCCCGGACGAGGCCGCCCTGCGGACCCTGGCCCACGAGCTGGGCATCGCCGGCCGCGTCACCTTCACCGGTCCGCAGACCGAGTCCGAGGTGCTGGCCCACATGCAGCGCGCCGACCTGTTCTGCCTGCCCAGCTTCGCGGAAGGCATCCCGGTGGTCCTGATGGAGGCGCTGGCCTGCGGCCTGCCTTGCGTGACCACCACCGCTTGCGGCATCCCGGAACTGGTGGTCAGCGGCGACCATGGCGTGCTGGTGCGCCCCGGCGACGTGGACGCCACCGCAGAGGCCCTGGCCTGCCTGCTGCGCGACCCGGCCCTGCGTGAGCGCATGGGCCGCCGCGGCCGTACCCGCGTGCAGTCCCTGTACGACCTGGACCGCAACGTGGTGGCCCTGGCCGCCGCCCTGCGCCGTGTGCCGGCGTTGCCGGTCCAACCGGACGCCGCCTCCGGCGCTCCCTTCTCCCGTCACGCCCGCGGCTGATCCCATGAAACGCCTGGCTTTTACCCTGGTGGGCGCGATCGCCCTGCGCACCGGCCGCCTGGCCGGCCTGTGGCGGCGCCTGGGCCGCGTGGACGGCACGATGTGGGCGCATTACCTGCGCCGCCATGGCGGCCTGCACGCGGTGGGCGAGCGCTGCTCCATCCAGTCCAACGTGGTCTTCACCGACCCGGCCTACGTGCGCATCGGCCACAACGTGCACCTGAGCGGCTGCACGGTCTTCGGCCATGACGGCGTGGTCAACATGCTGGCCGGCCTGGGCGACCGCCTGGTCGACAAGGTGGGGGCCGTCACCATCGGCAACGACGTCTTCATCGGCCACCAGGCCGTGGTGATGCCGGGCGTGCGCGTGGGCAGCTTCTGCGTGGTCGCGGCCGGCGCCGTCGTCACCGCCGACGTGCCGGACGGCAGCGTGGTCGGCGGCGTACCGGCCCGCGTGATCGGCCGCACCCAGGACCTGCGCGAGCGCATCGCCCGCGAGACCCGCGAGCTGCCCTGGTTCCCCCTGCTGCAGGCCCGCGCCGACGCGATGGCCCCGGCCGACGCCGCGCTGGATGCGGCCCGCCGCGCTGCCTTCTTCGGCACCCAGGAGGCCCGCGCATGACCACCACCTTCCAGATCCTGGGCGCGGCGCTGGCCTTGGCCCTGCTGCCCGGCCTGCTGTACCTGGCCGTGCTGACCGCCGGCGCGCTGGCCCCTCGCCGCATCCGTGCGCAGGCACCGGCCTTCACCGGACGCCTGCAGGTCGTGGTGCCGGCGCACAACGAATCCGCCGTCATCCGCCGCACCGCCCTGGCGCTGGCCGAGGCCGCCGTCAAGGACGGCAACACCGGCCTGCTGGTCGTGGCCGACAACTGCGCCGACGACACCGCCACCCAGGCCCGCACCACCGGCGCCGAAGTGGTGGTGCGCGACGACACCCGCGTGCGCGGCAAGGGCGCCGCCCTGCGTTTCGCCTTCGACAAGGAAACCCGCGCCGAATGGTTCCTGGTGGTCGATGCCGATTCGCGCCTGGACCCCGGCTTCCTGCCCGCCCTGCGCCGCGCCATCGGCGCCGCGCAGTCCGACGCGTCGACCGTGGCCCTGCAGGCGCGCTACCTGGGCGATGTCCCCGCGGACGCCACGGGCCGCGATGCCGTTCGCGCCCGCCTCATCGCGGTGGCGATGATGGCTTTCAACGTGCTGCGCCCCCGCGGCCGCGATGCGCTGGGCCAGTCCTGCGGCGTGTTCGGCAACGGCTTCGCCGTGCGCGCCAGCGCGGTGCGCGGCGCCGGCTGGGGCAGCGATGCCATCGTCGAGGACGCCGACCAGCACCTGCGCTGGCAGGCTGCCGGCCTGCGCGTGCGCTTCGTGGACGACGCCGTGGTGCGCGGGGAGCTGCCCGTCACCGCGGGCGCCGCCCGCACCCAGCGCGCCCGCTGGGAAGGCGGTCGCCTGGCCCTGGCCCGCCGCTGGATCCCGTGCCTGGCCACCCAGGCCGCCCGCGGCAACACCGGCTCGCTGGAGGCCCTGGCCGACCTGCTGCTGCCGCCGCTGGCCCAACTGGCCGCCGGGCTCGCGCTGCTGGCCCTGCTGCCCTTCGGTCCCGGCCGCGCGCTGGCCTTCGCCGGCTTCGCCTTGCTGGCGCTGCACGTCGCCGTGGCGATGCGGCTGGGCGGCGCCACCCGCGCCCACGTCACCGCCCTGTGCACCGCGCCGCTGTACGTGGTGTGGAAGCTGGCCGGCATGGCGGCCACGCTGCGCGCCGCCGCAGGCCGTGCCGGCTGGGTCCGCACGGCCCGCAATACCACCTGTACCACCCCCTTCACGCCCGGTGCCGCTGCTTCGTCCGCACCGGCCGCCTCCCTCACCGATTCCGCCCCCCAGGCCCAGTCATGAATTCGCCCGAACTGTCCATCCTCATCGTCACCTTCAATTCGGCCCGCGTGATCGGCCATGTGCTGGACGCGCTGCGCACGCAGTGCGCGCACCTCGACCACGAGGTCGTGGTCGTCGACAACGCCTCGCGCGACGCAACGGCCGACCTGATCCAGCGCGAGCACCCCCACGTGCGCCTGGTGCGCAGCGACGAGAACCTGGGCTTCGGCCGCGGCAACAACCTCGCCGCCAGCCAGTCGCGCGGCCGCGTGTTGCTGCTGCTCAATCCCGATGCGGTGCCCGAGCCCGGCGCCATCGAGCAGGCCCTGCAGGCCTTCCGCACCGAGCCGGCCCTGCACCTGGCCGGCGGCCGGCTGCTGGGCGAGGACGGGCGCGACCAGCCCTCGGCCCGCCTCTTCCCTTCCCTGCTCAATGAGCTGCTGGTGATCTCGGGCCTGTCCGCCAGCCGCCCCCAGTCCCGCTTCTTCGGCCGCTTCGACCGCACCTGGGCCGACCCGGCGCAACGCGCGCGCGTGGACTGGGTGCCGGGCGCCTTCATGTTCATCCGCGCCGAGGTGTTCCGCGCGCTGGGCGGCTTCGACCCGCGCTTCTTCCTGTACTACGAGGAGGTGGACCTGTGCCGCCGCGCCGCGCAGACCGGGCTGGACGTGTGGTACCTGCCCGTGCGCGCCTGCCACGTGGGCGGCCTGTCGGCCCGCACGGTGAGCAATGAGGGCGTGGCCCGCCACGGCTCGCAGCTGACGCTGTGGCGACTGCGCAGCGCGCTGCTGTATTGGCGCAAGCACCACGGCTGGCTCGGCGCCTGGGCGGCAGCCCGCCTGGAATGGGGCTGGCATGGCCTGCGCATGGTGCGCAACTGGCTGCCCGGCGCCCGGGACGCGGCCGCCAAGCGGGCAGAATCGCGCGACCGCATGGGCGTGGTCCTGCGCGCCTGGGCCGAGACCCGCGCCGGCCGCGTGTCGCCGGCGCAGCCCTGGCGCCTGTGAGGCGCGCGATGCACGCCCAGACCCTGCCAACCCGCCCGAACACGCCAACCGCCCCCTCCCCCATGACCGCCTCCCTGTCCAGCGTCGACACCCTGCGCGCCGCCCCGCCTGGCTGGCGTGAGACCTGCCGGCTCATCGCCGAGGACTACCGCGCGCACGACAGCGACCCCTGGCGCCAGGGCGTCTGGGCGATGGTGGTCTACCGCCTGGGCCGCTGGCGTTATGGCGTTCGCCCGGCCTGGCTGCGCAGGCCGCTGTCCTTCCTGTACCGGGTGCTCAAGACGATGGTGCAGGTGATGACCGGCATCGACCTGCCCTGCGAGGCCACGGTGGGCCGGCGCCTGCGCATCGAGCATTTCGGCCACATCATCGTCAGCGGCGACACCGTCATCGGCGACGACGTGGTGATCCGCCAGGGGGTGACGCTGGGCCTGCGCCGCCGCAACGAACCCGGCGCACCGGTGATCGGGCACGGCGTGGACATCGGCGCCGGCGCCGTGGTGCTGGGGCCCGTGGCCATCGGCGACGGCGCCACCATCGGTGCCAATGCGGTGGTCCTGCAGGATGTGCCGCCTCGGGCGCTGGCCGTGGGAGTGCCCGCCGTCATCAAGGAGAGGCATACTTCAGTGGCGCAGCAACAATTCATGGATTGATGAACTCCCCCTCCTCTCCCGCCATCCTCGACGGCGATTACCGCAAGATGGTCAGCGACGCCGCCGGGGCGGCTTACCTGGACACGATGACCGCCGACTGCCTCCAGCAGGTCGAGGCCTTCCTGGTCCAGCGTGCCGCGCCGGACGACGCCACCCGCACCCAGGCGCACCGCCTGGCCGGCGGCACGGCCACGGTGGGCCTGCCGCAGCTGGCGAACCGCCTGAAAGCACTGGAAAAGGGTAGCAGCGGGACGTCCGCGGACGCCGCCTGGAATGCCCTGTACGACGACTGCGACGCCGCCCTGCGCCAGGCCTACGAGGCGTTGGCGGCAGACGCCTCGACGCGCTCGAGCCGGTAGCCGAAACCGTAGATCGGCGTCAGCTTGAACCCGTTCTCGGGCTCGATCCGCAGCTTTCGGCGGATGCGGCTGACATGGGTGTCGACGGTGCGGGTATCGACATCCGCCTGGATGCCCCAGACCTGCTCGAGCAGCTTGACGCGCGAGAGCAGCTTGCCGGTGTTGTGGAACAGGTGCACCGCGAGGTCGAATTCCTTCTGCGTGAGCTCGACGGGGTCGCCCTTGACGGCGATGGTGCGGGCCTGCGCGTCGATGTCGTAGCCGCCGAGGTGCACCGCCGCCGGCGCATTGACGCGGGCGCGGCGCAGGAGGGCCTCCACGCGCGCCAGCAGCGCCATCGGCTTGGGCGGCTTGACGATGTAGTCGTCCGCGCCCCCCCGCAAGGCCATCACCACGTTGGCCTCGTCGTCACTGGCCGTCAGCACGATGATGGGGACATCCCAGGCCATGTCCTTGCGCACCATCTGGATCACCATGTCGCCGCGCCCGTCGGGCAGGATCCAGTCAACGACCAGGAGGTCATAGCGGGAACGGCGCAGGCCTTCGGCGAAGGCCTTGCTGGTCTCGAAACCATCGCAGGTGTGGCCACCTGACTCCAGGTAGATCTTGAACAGTCCGAGTTGCGCAGCGTCGTCTTCGAGCAGGGCGATGTGCATGGCAGGTGCCGGATCCGATCAAGGTGCCGGTCTGATTCGTTATTGTGACAATCCGGCAACATTCTAGGGGTTCCGGGCGTCTATCCTCGGCCGAAGCTCATCAGACAGCCCTGCTGCGAACTTTCATGTCCACTTTCACGCGCCTCGGCCTGCGGGGAATCTCCATCCTGGCCGCCCTCCTGCTGGCCACTGTGCTCGGCGCACTGGGGGCCTGGGCACTGGCCCGCACGATGATCCATTCCGACCGGGATGAGGCCGGTGCGCTGGCGGCCGGCAGCGCGAAGGTGGCTGCGACCATCATCGAACGCAACCTGACCGATGCCACGGCGCAAATGGTCACCCTGGCCGCGATGGCGCAGGACACCCGCGTGTGGAGCGACCCCGCGCGGCTGCGCCGCTGGCTGGACACGGCCAGGCAGCTGGATGCGGGCTACAGCTGGATCGGCCTGGCGGGCACCGATGGCCGCATCACCGACGGCTCCGGCGGCATGGCCCAGGGCGCCGACGTGAGCCGCCGCGACTGGTTCCTGGGCGGCAGCCGGGGCCTCTACCATGGCGACCTGCATGAGGCGATGCTGCTGCAAAAGGCCCTGCCGCCCCTGCCCAATGGCGAGCCCTGGCGATTCATCGACATCGCCCTGCCCCTGAAGGAGGCGGATGGCCGCCCCGTGGGGGTGCTGGCCGCCCACCTGTCGTGGCCCTGGCTGCGCGATCGCCTGCACACCGCCAATGCCACCTTGCCCCATCAGGGCAGCATCTGGCTGCTGGGGCCCGACAACCGCCCGCGGCTGGGCCATGACCCGGGCATGGACAAGCCGCTGTCCTTGCAGGCGATCGAACGCGCCCGCGCCGGCGACAGCGGATGGCTGGTGGAAACCTGGCCGGACGGCAAGGCCTACGTGACGGGCTACGCGCCGAACCCGAGCCCGGGCACCTACGGCGGTCTGGGATGGGTCACGCTGGTGCGTGCGCCGGCCGACGCCATGACGGCGACGGATCGACAGGAACTCCAGGACATGCTGGTGGCGGTGGCGGTGGCCGTGGCGCTCATCTGCCTCCTGACCTGGGCCGCTGCCAGCCTGTGGAGCCGGCCGCTGCGGGAGTTCGTCGGCCGCATCGCCCAGCTGCGCGAGGGCCAGCGCCCCCCCGAATTGCCCCGCCGCTCGCCGCAGGAGTTCCATGAACTCAACCATGCCATCCTGCGCCTGGTCGACCGACTGGAGCAGAAGGAGGCCGTCGTGCGACGCAACCTGGAGGAAATGCGCCACAGCTTCCGTACCGTGGGATCGCGCGTGCCCGGGGTCCTGGCAACCGTGGTGGCGGACCGGGAGTCCCCCCGTTTCCATTTCGTGAGCGAGGGCTGCGAGCGCTACCTCGGCGTGACGGCCGACGAGCTCAGGGCCGATTTCGGCGCCTGGGGCCGGCATGCGAACCCGCAGGACCTGGCCACGCTGGGGGAAGGCCTGGACCGCCTGGCGCGCGGGGAAATCGCGACGCTGACCACGACACTGCGCATGCGCGGCGCCGACGGTGCCGAACGGACCTTGCAAGGCACGATGGTGCGACGCGACGAGGACGGCGAGCGGCTGTTCGACATCATCGCCCTGGACGTCTCGGACCTCATGCGGGCCCGCACCGAGGCCGAACGTGCCAACCGGGCCAAGAGCGACTTCCTGGCCACCATGAGCCACGAGCTGCGCACGCCGCTCAACGCCATCCTGGGCTTCGCGCAGGTGCTGGAGGGCAGCCTTGCCGACCCGGTCCAGCGCACACAGGCCCGCTACGTGCGCGAGACCAGCGAGACCCTCACCCGGATCCTCAACGACGTGCTGGACATCGCCAAGATCGAGTCGGGCAAGTTCGACCTCGATCCCCGCCCCTTCTCCGTGGAGCAGGTGTTCGACAGTTGCGCCAGCATCTTCCGGGTGGTCGGCAACGACAAGAACATCGCCTTCGACATCCAGCTGCCCCCCGGCTTGCCCCGGCTGGTCGGGGATCCCGTGCGCCTGCGCCAGATCCTCCACAACCTGCTGTCCAACGCCTTCAAGTTCACCTCCAGCGGTTCGGTGAGCCTGCGGTTGACGGCCGGCCCCATCGCGCCACGGGCCCAGGGCAGGTCTACCCTGGACCTGCGCATCGAGGTCCAGGACACCGGGCTGGGCATGACGCCCGAACAGATGTCGCGGCTGTTCCAGCGATTCGAGCAGGGCTCGCGCGAAACGGCGGGCCAATTCGGCGGCACCGGGCTGGGCCTGGCCATCGTCAAGGCCCTGGTCGAGAAAATGGAGGGGACGGTGGCGGTGGACTCGACCCCGGGGGCAGGCACGCGCTTCACCTTGGACCTGCCCTTCAGGCTGGCGGCCAGCGACGCGGCGGCCACCCACGCGGCATCGCCGGGACCGATGGAGGCCCCCCTCCACGTGCTGGTGGTCGACGATTTCCCCGTCAACCGCGCCGTCCTGAGGGCCTTGCTGGAAAAGCGGGGCCATCGCGTGACCGAGGCGGAGGACGGCGTCGTCGCCCTGGACAAGGTGGCTGCCGGCCACCCCGATCTGGTGCTGATGGACCTGGACATGCCCCACCTCGACGGACTGGAAGCCTCGCGCCGCATCCGCGCGATGCCCGATGACACCCTGGCGGCCACCCCCGTGTTCGCGTTGACCGGCAAGGCCTTCGCCGAGGATATTGAACGCTCCCGCCAGGCCGGGATGAACGGCCACCTGGCCAAACCCGTGCAACTGGACGAACTCGTGCGCGTGCTCGCGTCCGCGACCCACCCAAGGACCACCCCATGAACGAGAACACGCTTGTGCCCGATGAGGAACAGCGCGCCTGCCGCCTCGAAGGCCTGGACCTGTTGGACACGGGTGCCGAGCCGGTGCTCGATGCCTTCACGCAGCTGGCCTGCAGCGTCACCGGCATGTCACTCTCCTTGCTCAACCTGGTAGACCGCCACCGGATCTTCATTAAATCCGGGGTGGGGATGCCGCAAGGCATGAGCATTCCGCGCAGCGGTGCGTTCTGTGCCTACACCATCGAAGGAGACGGCATCTTCGAGATCGAGGATGCCAGCCTCGATGAACGTTTCAGCGCGCACCCGGCCGTCACCGGACCGCTGGGCCTGATGCATTACGCCGGCGTTCCGCTCACGATGCCGACGGGCGAGCGCATCGGCACGATCTGCCTGCTCGACCCACGGCCCGGACGGCTGTTGCCGCACGAACGGCGCTTCCTCTCGGGCCTGGCGGAAGCGATCGTCAACGTCCTGCTGCTGCGCGAGCGCGAGCTGGCGCAGCAGCGCGAACTGGCGCAGCAACGCGACGACCTGGCCCGTGCACTGGAGGAAGCCGAGCGCGCCAACCAGGCCAAGAGCGACTTCCTGGCGACCATGAGCCACGAGCTGCGCACGCCCCTCAACGCCATCCTGGGCTTCTCCCAGGTGCTGGAGGAGGGGCTGGCCGACCCGGAGCAGCGCCGCCAGGCACGGCACATGCGCGAGACCGGCCAGACGCTCACGCGCATCCTCAACGACGTGCTGGACGTCGCCAAGATCGAGTCGGGCAAGTTCGACCTCGACCCCCAGCCCTTCGTGCTGGAACAAGTGGTCGAAAGTTGTGCCAGCATCTTCCAGGTCGTCGCCGTGCAGCGCGGCCTCGACTTCAACTACGGCATGCCCGGCGGCGTACCGCCCCTGGTCGGCGACCCGGTGCGACTGCGCCAGATCCTGCAGAACCTGCTGTCCAATGCATTCAAGTTCACAGCCGTCGGCGGGGTCAGACTGGACCTGGCCGTGGCCGCTGCGCCCGTTGCTGGGGATGGCCGCCAGCAAATGCAGGTGCGCTTCACAGTGCGCGACACCGGCGTGGGCATGACCGAGGAACAGATGGGCCGGATCTTCGAGCGCTTCGAGCAGGCCTCCCGGTCCACGGCCGGCCAGTACGGCGGTACCGGCCTGGGCCTGGCCATCGTGCAGGGGCTGGTCCACAAGATGGACGGGACCATCTGCGTCGAGTCGGACTATGGCCAGGGCACCACCTTCACCGTTCAGGCCACCTTCGAGGTGGCGCAAGCCACGGATACCGGCGAGCGCGAGAACCTCAAACAGCCGGACGAGGCAGAGCGTCCTCTGTCGGTGCTGGTGGTCGATGACTTCCCCATCAACCGCATGGTGCTGCGCGCGCTGCTGGAAAAGCGCGGCCACCATGTGACCGAGGCAGCGGACGGGGTCCAGGCCCTGGAGATGCTGTCCACCACCACGCCGGACCTGGTGCTGATGGACCTGGACATGCCCAACCTCGATGGGCTGGAAGCCACGCGGCGAATCCGCGCCCTGGTTGGCGTGCGGGCCGCCACGCCCGTCTACGCCCTGACAGGCAAGGCCTTCGCCGAGGACATTGCCCGCACGCAGTCCGCCGGCATGGACGGCCACCTGGCCAAACCCGTGCAGATCGAGGAACTCGCCCAGGTCCTCAGGACGGTTTCCCGCAGGATGGCCGAAACCCGCTGACCTGGCCGCGAGGAGCGCACTGACGGTGATCGCCGGCGCGTCCCGACAAGTTCACACGCCCGGACATGGATCGCGCCGGGTGCGACCTGCCGTCCACGCCATGGAAACGCTGAAGAAATCGACTCCCATCCGCGTGGCGATGCGCGTGGGCGCCCAGCACGCCACGAAGTTGCCCGCAGCGCCAATCACCGTTGCGGCGAAATCGATGAACCCGGACGGGGTGGGGGCACATCCCCTCGGGCTTAACCCTGGCCGTTCCTTGCCGAAAACCGGGGAATGAGCTCCCTTCCCTCTGGCACCCAGGTCCTGGTCGTCGACGACGACCTGATTTCACGCTCGACCCTCGCGGGGGTGCTTCGCCACATCCCTGGCGTGGAAGTGGTGCAAGCCCCAGACGGCCAGGCGGCCTGGCAGATGCTGGAGGACGGGCTCCGCCCGCAGGCCTGCTGCAGCGACCTGGGAATGCCCCGGCTGGGTGGACTGGAACTGATGGATCGCGTCCGGGCGCATCCCATCCTCAATGACCTGCCTGTCGTCCTGATCACAGGGACGGCGGACCGGGAAACCGTCCTGGCCGCCATGCAGCGCGGTGCCGCAGGCTACATCGTCAAGCCTTTCGTCGCAGCCGATACCCTGGGCACCCTGCAACGCGTGCTGCGCGCAGCCGTCCTGCGGCATGCGGAGGCACCAGGCGCGACCCGCATGCGCCTTCACCAGGACACCAACACCCTGGGCGGGTTGCTCCAGTCGCTTCGCGACCAGGCGAGCTCCGCCGCCGAAGGCATCGCGCCTTCCCCGGATGACACCGCCCCCCAACTGCAACTGGAAAGCCTGCGCTCGGCATGCCTGACCCTGGGCCTGTGGCGGGCCGCTGAACTCCTGGGGGCCACACCGGCAGGCGCCGCTGATCCCGCCACAGCCCAACTCGTGCTGCGCGAGGTGGCGCGCATGGCCGCCCACCAGCTGCAACGGCTGGGTCTGCCGGCAGAAGCCGCGAAATGAACTCACGCTTGAGGCAACCGGCCATCTGATCGACGCCGAGCACCCGCTCGCCCGGGAAGATTTCTCTCGGGGCCGGCGCATCTGTCGACAATCCCATCAGGCGGGTCATCGATCCTGCTTGGTTTTGGATGGTGCGCGGGGGGGGACTCGAACCCCCACACCCTTGCGGGCGTCAGGACCTAAACCTGGTGCGTCTACCAATTTCGCCACCCGCGCTGTTCGGGGATTCCGTTGCGGAACCGCCCGGGAAAACAAAACGGGCCGCCAGGTTCACCTGACCGCCCGTTTTTCATTCCGGTCCGGCGCGTATTCTAGCCGCGCCTCAGGCCGGCGTTTCGCGCCTGACGCGGAACCACGCCGCATACATGGCCGGCAACGCCAGCAGCGTCAGCGCCGTCGCCACCACCAGCCCGCCCATGATGGCCACCGCCATCGGCCCCCAGAACACCGAGCGGGACAGCGGGATCATCGCCAGCACGGCAGCCGCCGCCGTCAGCACGATGGGCCGCAGCCGGCGCACCGCCGACTCGACGATGGCGTCCCAGGCCGGCACGCCCTGCGCGCGGTCCTGCTCGATCTGGTCGATCAGGATCACCGAGTTGCGCTGGATCATGCCCATGAG
>JACCDG011585863.1_pt1 | contig 27546 bp, 33 predicted proteins | sample 7442471 | NCBI WGS metagenome assembly JACCDG01 (sample SAMN15323444, study PRJNA562643) | freshwater metagenome | isolation source: river surface water | place: USA:Blue River Watershed | collected 2017-08-17 | reverse complement strand
GCAACGGAAACCCAAGACTTCAAAAAGTGAAATACATTGTTGAAGCAGAATCAGTAGAAGAGGCAACAATTGTTGTTTCAAAATACAGAGCAGGAGATATGCGTTCAAGTGAAAGTTTAGCAATCGCTAAAATGGCAATTGAATGTATCATTGACAAAAACAACACACCCGAATATTATCAATAATCAAATACACAACTATGGAATTTCACAGCAAAGACATCCAAATCCTTAGACAATCTCAAAGTAAGTTAGCATTGGAATATGTAAGTTCCATCGGTGTTAAAATCACCGTAGAGGAGTTACAAAGAATTACCGATGTGTTTGTTGAATCTTGTTTAAGACCGGCAGATAATGACTTGAAAGAAAGAATCAAGAAATTAGATAAATGGTTGGAAAGTAAAAAAGGTTAAACCAAATGAATAAAAAAGATATCGAAGATTATCTGAGTAAATTACAAGACATTGAAAAATCACTTCAATCAGAAGATGGTGATTTTTCTGTTATCGGGGATTTAAACAAAGTGTTGTCGGCATTGGATAATGATATTCAAATGAATACAATGGCTAAACACAATACCCTTGATATTAAGATTAAAAAACTAAATCCAAATGCGGTAATTCCTTCATATTCTAAATCAGGAGATGCGGGAATGGACTTAACCGCAGTAAGTATCGATTATGATGGAGACACCAATGTGGTATATGGTACAGGTTTGTCCATGGAAATACCAAACGGATATGTTGGTTTAGTTTTTCCTCGAAGTTCAAATTCTAAAAAGGATTTGTATCTAACTAATCATGTCGGAGTAATTGATTCAGGGTATCGTGGTGAGATTATGCTCAAGTTTAGAAAAACGAAAGAAGTAATCCCCCGATACTATGAGGTCGGGGATAGGGTTGGTCAAATTATTATTTTACCATACCCAACAATAAAGTTTGTTGAGTCAGAAGAACTTTCATCTACAGAAAGAGGAGAGGGTGGTTTTGGTTCTACCGGAACATAATTTAATTTTAAAATATAAATAATTGAAACGAGCAGCATCTAAGTCGGGAGTAACAAAGACAACGTCTTTTGTTGAGGATAAAAGAGTGAATAAGAAGGATAGAATCAGACAAATAATCAAACAACCCAAAGAAAAATTCTTAACTAAAAATCAAGAAGAATATTGGAGAATTTTAGGGGATAACGAAATTACTCTTTGCTTCGGTCCTGCCGGTGTTGGTAAATCGTACATTGCGATGAAACGAGCAATTGATTTGTTATGGGACGATAACAATAAATTTGAAAAAATTATTATTGTACGTCCTGCGGTTGAAGCTGAAGAAAAACTTGGTTCTTTACCCGGTGGTTTGGAAGAAAAACTTGACCCATATATCTATCCATCATACTATCTTTTAAATAAGATAATTGGAAAAGAAGCTCGAGAAAAATTAAAAGAAGAAGGTTTTATCGAAATTGCCGCTCTTGCGTATATGAGAGGTTGGAATGTTGATAATACGATTCTTGTTTTTGAGGAGGCACAGAATACTACCCCCGCACAAATGAAACTTCTTTTAACACGTATCGGTTTTAACTCTAAATTTTTTATATCAGGTGATTTGGAACAATCTGATAAGTTTAAAGACAAAACCAAGACGGGTTTATACGATGCAAAAGTTAAATTGCACGATATTAAAAACGTTGGGATTTTTGAGTTCGATACTAAAGATATTGTTAGAAATCCAATAATCAGTGAAATATTAAAAAGGTACGATTAAACCTTTACTTATAATATTTTTAAATTTATATTTCCAAGTATGGAAGTATTCGTAAGCATTGACGGGGTGTTAAGAAACACCTTACAAAAATTTGATTACCACTATAAAGATTATTTCTTAAATACTGAGTCAGAATCAGAGGAAACATTTGGATATGAGGTCACAGAACCCATTTTAAATGACAACGTATTGTCATCATATAAATTTCAATCATATGATGAATTCGTAAAGTTCCTATACTTTGATTTCCCTATAGAAATATTCGGTCATGCGGGATTGAGTTATAACCAAGCATCGACAGAATTGAACTCATTAGTTTTTGAGAATCCCAATATAAAATTCACATTAATTGGTTTAATGGAAAAGGGCAAGGCTAAACCTTCAACTCTTTTCTTTTTATCAAGAAATGGTGTTATATGTGATAACATAACATTTGCTAAAGAAGATGATGTAAAAAATCTTTGGAAAAAATGTGATTTATGGATTACTGACGATAAACGAGTTATAGATTCATGTCCATCTAATAAGAAGGTTGTCAAATTTAAAACACCGTTCAATAATCACTTTACAAATCAATTAGAAATAAATAAATTATCAGAAATAAAAAAGGAATGGTTGAAATATTCGGAAAGAACTATTACATCGACGTTGAAGGGATTACTTCAAAATGTCAAACGGGCAGTACTGTCAAAAACGAAGACGGTACCGAAAGTTTAGAGATAAATCTTTTTAAGTATGAGACAGTTAAAATGTGTCTCGAAAGAGTTCTAAATGAATATCAAGAAGTTGATGAAGAAATGGGACCTTTTGCACAAGAAGGATTGTCAGTATCTTTTAAAATCGCATTTAACACACTAATAAAATATCAAATATTAATCGAAGAAGATGAATAAACAAGAAAACATAGAAAAATTAGAAAGTTCATTGAGTAAATTGACCTCAAATGAATACACAATTTATTTCTTAACTTATGACACAAGAAATAACGCTAGAGCGTCAGTTAAACACATTTACGACATGGCGTTAACACTAAAAGAAAACGGTAAAAACGTAAAGATTTTAGTTGAGGATAAAACTTACACTGGTGTTCAGGGGTGGTTAGGAGATAAGTACGATTCCCTTGAAGTGGTTACCATCAAGGATGATAGAGTTGAGATTAAAATTGAAGACGTAATTGTCGTTCCTGAGTACTATTCAAACGTATTAGAGAATTTGGCAAATATTAAATGTGTTAAAGTCATGTTGATTCAACAAAAAGAATACATGTTTGAAACACTACCTATCGGAAGTAGATGGTCAGATTATGGTTTTGATAAAGTGATTACCACTACCGAATCAAGCAAGAATTATATCGAGGATTACTTTAAAGAATCCATTGTTTACATTGTTCCACCGATGATTGGAGAGAACTTTAAACCATCTGAAAACACGGCAAAACCTACAATCGCAATTTCATGTAGAGATAGGTCAATCAATAAAAAAATCATATCAGAATTTTATCTAAAACATCCACATTTAAGATGGATTAATTTTAGAGATATGAATCAAATGACATATGATGAATTTTCAGAGTCATTAAAAGAATGTATGGTTTCGGTATGGATTGATGACGATTCAACTTTTGGTACGTTCCCTCTCGAATCAATGAAATGTGGTGTTCCTGTGATTGGTAAAATACCTAAAAACGAACCGGATTGGTTGAGTGAGAACGGTATGTGGACATATGACGAGACAAAAATTACAGAGATTCTTGGAAAATTTGTAATGGCGTGGCTCGAAGGTGTTGAACTAACTGATGAGGTAACTCAAAAAATGAGAGACACCCTTTTACCGTATGATTCGGATATAACCAAAGAAAATATAAACGTAATTTTCGAATCTTTTAAAACCAGTAGAGTTTTGAGTATCGAAAAGGCATTAGAAAAATTAAATAAAGAGGAGGTAACAGCATGAAAAATGTAACCGTAATATTACCCATCCATAAATGGGATGAAGATTATAAATTAATGTTTGAAAACGCAGTAAAATCTGTTGAGGAATTTTACAATGACGTTAAATTAACAATTGTAGGTCCAAAAGACGTTATATCAAATATTCAACTTGTTTCAGATAAGTTGGAAACTAAAGTGTTAACCAACGATGGTTCATCGGACTTCTGCAGTCAGGTAAATCTTGGTATTGAAAATTGTGATACTGAATGGTTTTCTATTTTAGAAGTTGACGACGAGTATAAACCATCTTGGTTGAAGTCGATGAATACCTATGTAAAGGAGAACCCAACGGCGGATGTATTTTTAACGATTGTAAAAGACATTAATGTTGAGGGTAAATTTTTAAGTTTTACAAATGAATCACCTTGGGCGTATGGGTTTACCGAAAAACAAGGTATTTTGGATAACGAAGCACTTTTAGATTACCAAAACTTCCAAATTAGTGGTGGTTTATATAGAACAGCGGTGATTAAAGAACAAGGTAAATTAAAAGAAAACATTAAGTTGACCTTTGGTTATGAGTTTCTATTAAGACTTACTCATAATAACGTACTTGTTATTTCGGTTCCAAAAATTGGGTATCAACACGTCAATTTCAGAGAAAATTCACTCTTTTGGTCATACAAAAATGATGATTCAATGAGAATGTCTGAGAATGAGGTTAAGTTTTGGTTAGATACCGCAAAAAAAGAGTTTTTCTTTAAAAATAAACGAGAAATAAACTATGTAGAAAGTTAAGATGCCCCGTAAACGTACCCAAAAAATATATTTTGGGGAGGACCAAGAACAAGCGGTGGTAAGATACTTACAATCGGAATCCGAAACGGAAAAGAACAAGATATTCAATGAATATTTAAGAGAACCTCTCACAATAATGGTCGAATCAATCATTCGACGTTACAAACTTTATAGAAAAGATTTTGAATTCGTGGATATTCATGCGGATACCATGTCGTTTTTAATTACCAAAATTAACAAATTCGACCACACGAAAAATCATAAGGCATACTCCTATTTTGGTACCATTTGTAAGAATTATTTAATGGGTGCAATCCAAAAGGATACTAAAGAAATGAATAGAAGTGTGTCATATGATGACATTTCTTCATCTTTGGAGGAGAGTCCCGAACATTCATATACCATAGACGAAGCTAACATCGATTATCGCGATGTTGTGATAAAATTCACCATAGAAATGGAGGAATTCATGGAATCTGAAGAGTTATCCGAAAATGAACAAAAATTAGGTTACGCTCTCCTTGAAATCTTTGGGAATTTTGAAAAAATATTTCAGATTGGTGATGGAAACAAGTTTAATAAAAACTTGATTCTCTTATCATTACGTGAAATGACATCCTTATCAACCAAAGAAATAAGGATTTCTATGAGAAAATACAAAAGACTCTACGAAGGTATAATGTTGGGATTCATAAATTAAGAATAACCCTATTTATAGAGTATGAGAGAAAGGAAAAATATCATATCCCTTGACACCGATTCGGCATTGGCATTGATGCAAGAAATCTACAATGATATTGTGGAACAAAAGAACACTGCATCTATGATTACCAAGAAGATGTTGACTTTTATGAAAGATGCCGAAGATATGAGTGTTATTGGTCCTGTCATTAAGGAACAGCAGAAAATATTAAATGACTGTACCGAAAAGAAAATCTCATTAGTAAAACTTCAGAGCGCGTTACTAAAGCAAACCCAAGGTTCAGGTCCGAGTGCAGGTGGAGGTAAACTCCAATTAACCGACGAGGACAGAGTTTTGTTGGAGAAGTTAATGAATGACTCTGACGATGAACCAAAAACGGGAACTTATAGAACGTAATGAGTAAATTAAAAAATACCAAAAAGAAGCTCCAATCAAAGATTGAAGCAATTAAGAAAATCAACGATGACCCCAAGAAATTTGCGGATAACGTTGCGGATAAGTATTTGAAGAATATCCCATCATCAAATGATTTTGTTGGTAAAAAATTAGATGCTCTTAAAAATAAGAGAGCACAAAAAAAAGAAAACAAGAAGGATATCTTTGGTGAAATACTTGAGGTTGTTGAGCAATTCTTGGGTACAGACAAAAAATCTTCAGGTTCTGAGACTGATGCGGTACAAAGTGGTACAACAGTTAATCCACAAAAAAACAAAACAAAAAAACGTTTAAAACAACACGCATTAACCGCATCTGAAAAGACACTTGATTCTGCTAAAGAGATTGTTGTTAAAAGATTATCAGAAGCACTATTCATGGGTGATGGTATTTGTGGTACTAATGGTACCATAACGGGTGATACAATAAACCTAAAACCCGAAGAATTTGATTTATTAGATATTCTCACAATTGACCCCGAATCGCCTTGTGGTCAAATCATTTATGAACCCAAAAATCCCGATAGAAACAAAGAAAAAGTAAACAGGGAATTATATACCGCGTTTAGTGGTGGCTCATACGATTTTACATCAAACAACAATAAAACTTTATTTAATGCTAAATGGGATATCCCAAGCCAACACTATGTTATAACTGGTTTAACTCAAGGTAATGTTACGGGAATTAAAGTACAAGAGTTTATTTCAGATTACTACTCATCAATTGAGTTTCCTGAAGTTACGGACATTGCCAAAACCGCTATGTTATTAACCATTCAAGGAGGAGGTAATTGTGGCAAATCAAGAAAATTCGATTTAGCACTAAACAATGTAGACCGTCTTCTAAAAAAATTACTTGCTGTTTGTGGTGCCGAAACCAAAAAAGATGAGTTAAAAAAACAAAACGCGGTTGACATGTTCAATCAAAGTGAGGAGGATATTGAATTCTACTTTGATTTTGATGATGTGGAAGGTATTGATTTGGATGACGAAGATTTAAGATACAGAAGAGTTTTACGTTTCAAAGATTGTTACAATTTTGAAATTCCGGCAGATGATACACACATTGAAGATTTTATTTATTTAACTAAAAATAAAGACCCTAAGAAAGCAATTGACGATACATTAACAAAAGTGGCAACAGATGCCAGTGAACAATCTGACGGTTCATTATCAATTTCGGATTTACTTAATAATTTATTAAATAACTTTATTTTAAGTTTACCGAAGGCGTTGATAATGACAGTATTATCGGCTAAACTGTTCTTACCATTAATAATTCTCTACAAGTACTTTAAAACAATGGCACTATCAACCATTGTTAATATTAAAGAATTAGTTAGAAAATTCTATAGAGCAATCTATAATATAGTTAAAGATTTGTTTTGGTTATTTATACGTGAATTTTGGAACCTTGTTAAGATTGATTTGATTGCGTTTGTGACCAAATTAGTTAGTAAGATTTTAAAAGAAAAATACAAAAGATACCTACTAATTGTAACGTCATTAATTGCATTACTTAAAAAAGTACAAGAGACGGAAATGGATAGTTGTTTTGAGATTTTTCAAACTATTCTATCAACCATTGAATCCGCAATTAATATGAAAGGACCAATAACAATCCCTTCAATATTATTATTCACTGCGGATTTAAGTTCAGGATATAGTAAAGAAAGGGCATTTTTGAACATTAGTGAAAGAATGTCAAATGCGGGAATACCTACAGGACCATTATTTGGAGAAGATAATGATTTATTATCTGCAGTAAAATCAATAATTGACGGTCATACCGAAGAAGAAGATACTAACTCATTCGTCCAAATTGTCCTAAAAGGTGGAGTTCTTCCGGGTCCTACGGGTGGTGCGGTAATACCACCGGGAATAATCTCAGGTGTTGGTAAAAAGATTTAATATGGATAAAAATAAAATTTTAGATATTGTTAATAATGTTGAGAATAAATCTAATAAGGAATTATTAGAAGTTGAATCATTATTATTTGATGAATATGAAAAAACAAAACAATTGGCAATCGAATTAACTAAACACATGGAAGCAATTGAAGAAATCCATGGTAAAGTGGTTGAAGAAATTGAAAAAAGAAAAACGGCATGAAAATAATTGATATTGGTGTTTGTATAGATAATAATGACCCAAAAGGTATGGGTAGGATTCGATGTGTCGATTATGATGATTATGTATCGGGTAAAGAGAACTATCGAAAATACACTCCATGGAGTGAGGATGATGCATTTATTGCATTACCATTTTTACCCAATAATATAAATTTCATTCCTGAGGTAAATCAAACTGTAAAAGTAATAAGGTACAACACGGAAAAAACAACCGTGAACCAAGAATATATCACAGGACCGTTTACAACAAGATTTGATTTTAATGGTCAAACATATTCACAACAGGTAGCACCCACCACTTTTGGTTCGGGTGTTAAAGACAAGGCAGATATTTTCACCAATGGTCAATTACCCGCGGATTGTAAGGACACTCTACCCAAAAATACAGATTTCTCTATTTCAGGTAAATTTGGTTCCGATGTATTAATGACCGAAAATGGTCTTGTACTTAGAGGTGGTAAATTATTATCAAAAGAGAGTGCTAGTGGTAAAGAAAGACAACGATTAACAAATTACCCAATCGCATCTAAAAAAGTTGCCAAATTACATTTAAAGAAGTTTCCCGAAAAAAGATTATTAAAATCTGAACCGGTAACAAAAACGACATATGAAAATGCCAATTTAAAATATGTCATTGAATATGATATCGATAGTATTACAAATCCAACAATAATTGAATTCTTTGTTTATAAAATAAACACAGGAATTTATGGGGATTTATTTAAAAGTAATGCATTTACTGAATTTACGGAATTACCATCTTCTTTATGCGTTTTATTAAATGATGATGGTACCACCACCACTCCCACAATAACTGTGAATATGACATCTAAAGTTGATTATTCTACATCATCAATTGATAGTAAAATAAGTCAAATATGTTCTGAAATTAGAACTACACTTCTTCAAATAAAAGAAGATGGTTTTGTTGGATTATTTGGTGCAGATATCAATAAAAAGTTTGATTCGCCCGAGGAGTTGACGACCATTTATCCGTTATTTTTCCGACCAACCCTACAGTTAAGAACCTTACCAAGTTCAAACACAACAGAATTAGAAAGAAAAAACAATCTTTTAACAGGAGTGAAATTAGCTTCTAAAGTTATTCAAAGTGGGTTAATATGGTCTTCATCAAAATTCTCGGCCCCATCTATAACTAAGGAGGAAATTATTGAAACCTTAGTGAAAGATTCGAGTTCACGAGAACAAACATTCTCAAGTTTAACCTCAGATAAGATTTATCTATTGTCAACCGATACCAATTTCACAAATAAAACCATTGGTTTTGACAAGTTAGATACCTATGAATACAGTCAAAATGATTATTTGAATGAGATTGACCCAAATACCTATGCAATTGTTAGGGGTGAGGTATTACTTGAATTTTTAAGGTCAATGTATAATGTTCTTCTAACCCACACACACAATATTAATAAACCATATGCGAGAGCAACTTACGACGCTCACGATACTATGGTTGAGCTATATAATAAGTTAGAGTCAGAACTTTTAAATAAATCGGTTAGAACTAACTAATTTGATATTTATTAAATAAAAAGATGTCATATTTCCGTTCATATTTTGAGAAGAATAATACAATTATAAAAAACAAGGCGGTTAACACGGCTAAAAACCCAACCACCGAGATTTTTTATGGTTCTGGGTTCTCTAAATTCTTATTCAAGGTCGATTTTACCGACCTAATATCAAAAATACAAAATGGTGATTTAGTTATTGGTGCAAATACCAAACATTACCTTAAAATGACCAATACCGTATCGGGAGATGCTCAATTGGTTGGGGAAAAGAGAAATACAGGAAGACAAAGAACAACATCATTTGATTTAATTCTATTCCAAATTCCTGAAAATTGGGATGAGGGTGTTGGTTTTGATTACGAAGACGGTGGATATGATTTTACTGTTGGTAATAGTACATTTGATGAAAGACCTTCAAACTGGTTTTATAGAACAACATTAAATCAATGGACAACCGCCGGTGTATACCAAAGTAGTCCAACGATTGTTTCCACCATTCATTTTGATAATGGTGACGAAAATATCGATGTTGATATCACAAATTATGTAAACGGTATTGTGGTTTCGGGTAACACTAATCACGGTTTAGGTTTGGCATTTGCTCTACTTTACGAACCACTCGAAGATGAGTATGACCAATCTGTGGCGTTCTTCACAAAATACACTCAAACATTCTATGAACCTTTTGTTGAAACAGTTTTTGATGACACAATCGAGGACCACAGACAGAGTTTTATAGGTGAAAGACAAAACAATCTTTACCTATATGTCACAAAAGGAACCAATTTCTATGATTTAGATACTTTACCTACTGTTGATATTTTGAATAGTTCAGGTACAGTAATCTCCGGTTTATCCAATTTAACAACAACTAAGATTAGAAAAGGAATTTATAAGGTAACTTTCGGTATAACGGGTCAATTATGTGACGGTAAACGTTTCTTTTTTGACAAGTGGAAAGGTTTAACAATCGACGGGGTATCAATATCTGACGTTACCCAAAAATTCGTACCAAAACCATTTACAGATTATTATACGTTTGGTACTAACCCAACAGAAGCACAAAAGTACGTTATTCAATTTTCAGGAATTAAACAAAATGAAAGAATTATTAGAGGAGAACTAAAGAAAATAAATCTGTGGTTTAAATCTATCGACGTACCGAAATCACAACTTTTTGAAGATGTTTATTATCGAATTTTCGTTAAGGAAGGTAAAACCAATGTTATTGTATATGATTGGACAAAATCAGATATGACCGCAACAGAAAATTCATTTTATTTGGATACATCATATATGATTCCAAGAGAATATTTCATGGAATTCAAGGCTAAAACACATACTGAAGAAATCTTCTACGATGATTACGTGAAATTTGAGATTTTGTCAGAAAAATAAAAATATTTATAGATTATGGAAAACTTACACAATATCATTAAAAAACATCTTAAAACCATATCTGAGGGAGAAATGCCCGAACAAGAAAATTATATGTTCTTTAGTAATATAGAACAAATGAAAAGACAGTGTGAGTTATTGATGGGTGAAGATAAAAATCAAATTGATTCTATTCTAAAACAACATGATTGGGCACAGGACCACATCGCAGAGGCAAAGAGTTTATTGGACCAAGTATTTGATTTTTTAATGAATCAAACTAAAGGAGACGATAAAGAAAACAATGTGGATGAGGACTTATTAAATGAAGAATACCAAATAGACGAAAGTAAAAATTGTCCAACAGACCCAAAGAAATGGTCTGCATCAAAAGCGGCTGCCAAAGCTAAATTTGATGTCTACCCCAGTGCATATGCAAATGGTTGGGCGGCGAAAAATTACAAATCTAAAGGCGGTAGATGGAAAAAATGTAAAAAGTAATCTGATGAAAATCTTAATAAGCGAAGAGGATAAGAAATACGTTCAGGAATGTCTTGAATCAGGTGAGGTTTTAAAAGAAGACCTTAGAAGATGGTTTAAGGAAAAATGGGTCGATGTAAGTCGTAAAGTTGACGGTAAACATCCACCTTGTGGTAGAAAAGATGCTGATGGTAAAGCGTACCCAAAATGTCGTCCATCTAAGAAAGTATCAAAAGAAACACCTAAAGTGGCTTCCTCATATGATAAAAAAGAAAAGAAGGCAATGACATCACAAAAAAGAAGAGCAGAAAAGAAAGACCCTAAAGTTGGTAAAGGAAACAAACCCACAATGACACGTTTCGATGAAAATAAGACCATTACATTGGATTTCTCGGAAGTTATGGAATCTTACTCGGCTCCAAGATTAACGTCCTTAAATGAGTCTAAAATCACTTTAAGTGAGGGTTTAAATTATCATATCACACAAGAAAAACCTCTTATTGAAAACGTTTATAGAATTTACTCTCAGAAATTCTTTGATTTGTTTAACGAATCAAGAGAATTGTTAAACAAAGGAACTCTTGAAGTATTTGGTGAAGATTACGAATTATTGATGACTGACATCGGTCAAACAGGGATTTATGAAGGTGAAGAGGTTTATTTAGATATTCCGTTTGTTTTAGATGAAGAAGAATATCTTGTTGAAGCAAAACACAGAGGTCGTAATGTGAAACTAAACAGACCATTTAGAACTCCCGGTGGACCTAAAAAATTCGCAGTATATGTGAAAAATAGTAGTGGTAATATTGTTAAAGTAACCTTCGGTGACCCAAATCTTCGAGTAAGAAACAATAATAGAGCTGCCGCAAAATCATTCAGAGCACGTCATAAGTGTGACCAAAAGAAAGATAGAACTAAAGCAGGATATTGGAGTTGTAACGTTTCAAGATACAGAAAAGCGTTAGGTATTAAATCATCAAACCCTTGGTAATGGATTTTCCATTTAAAGAAGAATTAAAAGAAGGATTTTACGTTAGAACATTTACCTCAGATTTATCTGAAATGGAATTAAAATGGCATTTTGATGAAGAGGATAGGATTGTTATTTGTGAAGATGATACTGATTGGATGTTTCAAATCGATGATGAATTACCAATTAGTATAAAAAAGAATACCCCCATTTTTATTCCTGAGGGTATGTATCATAGAATCATTAAAGGTACCGGTGATTTAACGGTAAAAGTTAAAAAACTTAAAGGTAATAGTATACCTGAACACCACACTCATTAAGGAGTTGTAAACTTTTCGTTTGGGATTCAACCCACTTCTCTTTGTTTTTGGTGGTACATTCTGTTTTACACCAAACAACTTTAATACCTGAATTGACAATTCCCCTTGCACAATCCATACAAGGTAATCCCGAAGTTAAATAAATCGTTGAGTTTTTAAGTGATACACCAATACGTGCAGCATTGTAAATTGCATTACGTTCAGCGTGCTCGAACCAAAAATATTTTTCAGGTCTTTCCTGACGTTCCTCTTTACTATCATCTAAACCTCTTGGGAACGAATTATATCCTGTAGATAACACTTCATTATCCGCCCCAACGATTACCGCACCAATTTGGGTTGATTTATCTTTTGATTTAAGTTTTACTTGTTCAGCAATGTTTAAGAAATACTCAGTCCAATTCATAATAGTTTTTGTTTAGAAATATAATGAATTCTATCATTACAGTAAAGACCCATACTTTTTGCGATATTTTTTTCCACTAACTTACCCATTTCGAATAAGTTTTTTCCATCATTTATAGCAATACCTACAATGAAGGTTTCATCTGATTGTTTTTGATATGTTACAGGTCGAATGTACTTACCTTCATCATCTAATTTGAGGTGTTTAATCATCTCATCTTTGGTCTGTTTACATTCAATATTACGACCATCAACTAAGGTTTTTAATACGTCCAACCTTAGTTTTTCATATTCTATCGGTTCATCCGATTCCTGAATTGGTAAACGTTTAATTTTAGACATAGTAATGCAAATATAATATTTTTTAGAATATACAAAATAAAAAAGGGGACCTTTTGGGTCCCCTTAGTTATATTAAGATAAATGATTATCTTAAAGTGTCAAGACTGAATGTAGCCAATCCATGTACGTCGATTACACCATAGTAACGGTTGTTAACCATTTTCTTAGCGTAACGGGTCATGATACCCTTAATTGGGGTAAAGTTGAACGGATTGTACATAGTCGGAGTCAACTGTAGAGGTACATACGGTGCGTAGATGTAACCTGCGTCTAACAAAGATTTACCTTTGTGACCGATGATTACTTTACCTGCTGGTAAGTAAGGGTCACGGTAAACTTGGTAACGACCAGCTAATGAACCGATTTTCTCGATACCCATGTTGTAAGTATCAGCTTCAGGACCTGCGTTTGAAACGTGGAAGTACTCCAAGTCATCGAATACTGCAGAAACTTCAGAAGAAACTACAACCCAGTTAGCTCCACCACGAAGAGTTGTCTTGTGGATTTGAGCAGAGATTTGGTTAATTTTGGTAACCAAAGTTTGGTTCCAATCTTTTTGAGTGTAACCCATGAATGGAGTACCACTAACTGCACCATATTTCCATTCGTTGTAATCCCACTTAGTTCTCCAAGCGGCACCTTTACGGATGTCACGAAGGATTTCACGGTCGATTTCTGCTGCAACTTGCTCAGACAATAAAGCTGTTAATTCAGCTTCAGCGTCGATGTTGTGGAAAGCAGAAACGTCTTGAGCCAATTCAGGAGACCAGCTAGCTCTTAACTTTCTTTCAGTTACAGAAACTGTTACTGACTGAAGGTCGAAAGATACTTCACCGATTTCTTCTTCGAATTCAAGAGTGTCGTAAGTGTTATAAGATACTACAACATTAGCAAGAGCTAAGTCGTTAGTGAAATCTGCTGCTGAGAAACCTGAAGCCGGGTCGTAAATTTCGAAATCGACGTTCAAGTAGATTTTACCTTCTTCGTCACAGATATCTTGGAATTTGTTCATTGTAGTACCGCTCTTTTGACCGTACTCAACGATACCCTTACCATATTTCTGAGTTACAACGTTGAAGTTTTTAACACCGTTGTTTGCGGTAGTGTTACCAGTGATAGTAACAGATAAAGAAGCTAAGAATTCTTCAGTATCCATGATGTTACCATTAGCACCTAACATTTTACCTTGTCCTGCAGTTGCGAAACCACTAAGAACAACGATTGCACTTGATACAGAACCACTCAATGCTGCTGTACTTTCAGATGGAGAACCATTGCTGAATGTAACGAATGCAGATGGTGCCGCTGCTACTGCAGTAACTGCACCTTTTGAGTAATCGAAAAGACCTGAAGTTGCTGCGTCATCTTCCTCATAGAATCTGTCATACAAGTTTGAACCTGTGTAACCAGAATTTGGGTCAGTTTGTCCAGAAGGGAAACCGTAAGGTTGGTTATGACGACCACCTGAGGTTCTATCTTGGATTTTAGGGATAAAGTAGAACAATTTACCAATTGGTAAGTTCATAGCTTGTACCGATACGATGTCGTTTGCTAACAATTTAGAGAAAACACGACGGATGATAGGGAAAACTACGGTCTCGAATGAACCACTAGCATCAGAAACTGCTGCTTCGTTGATTAAGTAAGACGCTTGGTTTTCGTACAACTGTGCGATGTTATCTTTTTGATGGCCGTCAAGACCTTCTAGGAATCCTAAGTCATCCCATTTTTTGATGGTATCTTCTTTGATAACACGAAGGTGCTTAAGACCGATGTTACCAACCATACCTGATTCTAATAATGCTCCCATTTTAGTATTTTTTTTGGTTTTTATTGTTTATGTTTATTTTATTTTTGTCATCAAATCTTTCATTCTTTTAAACTGAGGATTTTCATAAGCTTTTGACTCTGAAAGAACTTCAGTTGAAGATGAAGTACTTGGTGCCGAAGTAATCTTATCAACTACTGATTCAGAAATTGGTTTTTTAGTATCTAATTCAGTTTTAATTGTTGAATAAAGATTTTTTGATTCCTTCAAGGTTGAGATTGAATCAAATCTCTTTAAGATGTTGAGTTTTTCTTGTTTTGTGGTAGAATGTTCGGTGAACAAACGAGTAGCGTAAGCTAAGTTTGCATTAAACACAGCAACTTCGTTAAGCTTTTCTTTGAACAATACAAGTGCTTTTTTGTACTCAGCGTTTTGTTTTTTCAAGTTCTCAACTTCTTCGTTGATTGCTCCTGCTGCGAATACTTTTTTACCCTTGATACCTGCTCTTTCAGCTTCACCCTTGTCACCATGGATATTCCACTTAGTTCTTGCGGCTTCACCCATTTCTTCTTCGTGAGGTTCGTCAAAAGTTTCTTCAGACATTTCTTTTTCGTCTTCTGAACCTTCTTCTGATTCTTCTTCATCAAGTTCGATTTCGTAAACAACTTCTTCACCTTCGTTCCAATCTTCAGAGGTTTCTTCCTCTTCTTCCATTGGCATGTCCATGGTTTCATCCATAGGTTCTTCAGTTGATTCTTCTTCGTCTAACTTAATGATGTACTCATCATCACCATCTTCAAGTTCGATGTGGTTTTCATCTTTCTTAACGATAATACCATCTTCTGCACTCATTGCCTTGAATACTTTTAAAACTTCTTCTTCATCGGCACCTGTCATGTCAACAACATCTTCATCATCCATTCCTTCTGAATCCATGTCGTCCATTTCTGAACCCATTTCATCTTCTGAATCTAATGAATCGATGTCTTTAGATAGCTCATCGTCAGATGATTCCTCATCACCCATTTCATCGTTATCGAGACCATCTTCCTCATCCCCAGCTTCGGCTGGTACATCGTCTTGAGTCTCTTCTTCAGAATCGGGTTGTTCTGCAACAACCTCTTCCTCTTCTTCCAATGATTCTTTTAGCAAATCATTTAGTTCTTGCTTCATGGTAGATGCAAGTATACCCTTTGCGTTTGCTTTTACTGCCTCTTCAAGTGTCTGTACCTGAAGTAATGCTTGTTCTAAAATTGATTTTTCGCTCATTTGGAAATTTTTATTTATCTATAAATATTATGATTATGTAAAAAAGTACTTTTTACGATATTGAAATCTGAAAGAAATTGTTTATTTGGATAAAAAACTATCCAATTTCGACATTAGATTTTTCATTTTATCAATCGATTCTGGTCTTTCTTGAATCGATTCAGCGTAATTGTCTCTTTCACCTAAATCCTTGAATACATACGCCCCCGGCGTAGATGGTGAGGACACCAAGTCAAAACATACCAACTCAAAATCTTCTTGTACAATGTTTTGTCCTTTGATATTTTTTAATGAACCAACACCTCTTGATGAGATACCTAATGTTGCTCCGTTCATTAATAACATTGCTGCTTGGTCACCCTTAGTACTTACAATGCCCATTTTCTTCCAACCGGGTGATGTAAATAATTTAATTTTACCCATTAACATTTTACCATCCCACCATGTCTCAACAATAGAATGTGAAACCCTATCTAAATCGATAAGAGAAGATGATGGGTGATTAAGCTCATTTAGGGCTCCGCCTTTTTTAATAAGATTCTGATATTTTTCGTTTTCTCTTTTGAGAATTGTTTCGGGATAGATACGACCATTTTTATTGGGGGTATCATATTTCTGTAAAACGGCATAAAGGACTATATCCTGAGAGAAGTCTGTATCTTTCATCTCAGTTATAATCCTTTGATTTTCCTGTGGAGATATATGACCCGCATCGTATTCGATTAGAATACCCTTGCCGGTCTCGTTAGGTCCAAGTATCTTCATTTATCTTTTTATATATAAATACCCCAATAACTGATTAATTCTTTGTTTCGTAAAAATTAAACAAAGTTTCGTCTGTTAAAATGGTATCTATAATATTTTCAGATAATTCGGATACTATTTGTTTTATCTCTTTTGATTTAACGTCGAAGAATTTTTCTACGTATAATGTAATCTCCAAATCCATAAACGACCTCTTATTGGTTTTAATACCGCTTGTTTTGATATCGAGGTCAACGATTGATTGTGGTTTAAAATACTCACACCTAAGGTCGTAAATTTTATTTTTGATGTGTCTTCTTGTCTTCAAGATTAATCTGTCAAAATCACAATCATCGTGATTTGGTTGAGTCCAAGAATTTAATTGGATGTAAATTGTCTTTAAGTTTTTGTGGTCAACTGTGCCATATCCAATCTTTACGTTGTTATGGACACCAATTGTAATAAACTTGCCCTTTTTCATTAATGCTATTCATACTTAATATATTTATGGTGTATTTAAAATATACAGAATAAACTTAAAAAATCCAAATATTTTAATTATATTTTTAAAAAAGACAAATGATTATCGTAGACGTAACAAAAGAAAGAAACCTTGAAATTGCACTAAAAAAGTACAAAAACAAGGTTCACAGAACTAAACAAACTGAACAGTTGAGAAAAAGACAGGAGTTTGTTAAACCGTCAGTTCTCAAAAGACAAGAGAAACTTAATGCTATTTACAAAGAGAGATTGAATAATCCTAAGGATTAATCTAAACTTTTACTAAGTTCAACCAATCTGTAGTAATTAAATTTACTAACCGTAGATTCGGTTACTTCTTTCTTTGCTTGACTCAATTTATCGATTAATGTAGAATCAGATTCTTCTGAAATCAATTTATCAAATTTTTGTGTCATCGATTCTTTCAATGATGACATCTCAGTAGATAACTCATCGTCTTTCATTGTCACAATCTTCTTGAATGATTCTTTTTGTTCTTCATTCATAAAATCAGTAAACTTAGTATTGAAGTTATTTACCAATACCGCATTTAATAACGATTGATTATCGGTATGAACTGTAGATTCAGAAACTTGTGTTTGCTTAGGTGAAGTCAAATTCTTTAATAACTTTTCCTTCGCAACAACTTTCTTCTCCACATTCAATAATGTTACATCCTCAGATAGAATATCTAAACACTCATAGATTTCGTTTTTATCCGTATTAACATCTTTTAGAATTCCACTTAAATTAGATAATGATTCACCCAAAAGTTTTGACTTTTGAATTAAAAGTGTTTCGATTTGTTCAACGAACAACTTAGCGGTTTCAACGCTTGGGATATGTTTATTTTCAATATCTTCATAAAACAAATACATCTCAACCAAATTCTTATTTGATTTAATTTGTTTTAATAAATCCTTCACACCCGACTTATTATCTGATGTGTAAGATTCCGTTAGTTTAACTAACAATTTTGTTTTTACATCTCCAAAATTTGACATTTTATTGTTCGTTTAGTATATCTTTTAATTTATTTTCTATTTCATAAATATTCTGTTGTGCTTTATTGACATCAAAAAGGTCATTAATGTTGGTATCTTCACCTAACATACTTAGAATATTACGTTTTTTTGTTGATTCACTTAAAGGTGCTGATTCAGCTCCACCACCCGCAGGTTCAGGAGATGCTCCTCCACCCATGTCGGCTCCACCACCCATTTCACCACCTGCCGGTGCTTCTCCACCTTCTTGTCTCTCACCCTCAGGTACACCGTATTTGGCATCTACATCATCAAACACACCTGAACGTTTAATAACGTTTTGGGTATTCGTCAACTCAAATCCCATTGCTCTTTCAATACGTTGTTGTTGTAAATCAAGAAGAACCTCACTATCACTCATACCAAGAATATTCTTCTTAGCCCATGTGTGAGATACAGGTAAGATACCTACTTGAGATTGGTCCGAAGTTGCGTTCTTATACAATTCAATTTTTTCTTTCCACTGTTCAATCTTTAATAAGTCAGATTGTGCGGATGGGTTTGTTAATGAAAGAGAGAAATTATCCAACTCATCTTCCATACCTAAAAGGTATAGGTGAATTAGGGCAATTTTATTTAACTCTTGAATTAATGATTTTTGGATTCTGTTAATCGTTCTTGCGAAACGAATATCCATTAAAGCCAATTGTTTACCATCACCAACAACTTCTTCAAATCCCAAGAAAGCTTTAGGGATACGAAGTGCTGCTAACATTTTCTTTTGAATGTATTCTATATCGGCAATCTCACCTAAGTTTTGTGCTCCCGCTAAAGTTTCAATCGGGTTGGTTTGCGCCGGGTCACGAATAGGTATGAAATAATCTTGGTCAACTGCCATTTGATTATATCTCATATCCACCTGACCGTTTCTTGGGTCAACAACTTGGTCTCTTTTAAATTTATTGGCAACACGTTGTACATATGCTTCGATATCTTTATCGTCCATGTTACCAACGAATACTTTGAATACACGTCTTTCAGGTGCTCTTGTTGTTCTATAAATCAACATCGCATCTTCTGCGAGTAACAACTGTTTCCAAATTCTTCTAATCTTATCCAACATGGATGTACCATATGGAAGTTTTCTATCGTCACCCAATAATCTAAAGTGAGCAATTTCCCACGCTTGGAATTCTAATTCCTTGTTTTTCCATTGGAATCTTAATTCCCTTGTTGGAACTTTTGCATCTCTTTGATTTGGTGATTTAGATTCTCTACCCTCAATTCTTTCAATCTCAATATTGGGTAATTGCTGACAACCAACAATACCGGTCTCGGGGTCGATTTTCAAATAAACAAAATCATCACCGTACTTACATACACCTCTCGCCCACATTTGTAGGTTAGTATTTAAATCTAATCTATTAATAAACAAATCCTCAAGTATTGATTTTACTCTTGTGGATTCAGAGAAGATTGTAAGGATGTCACCCTTTTCTGATAATGTAGTGGATTCTTCCGCGTAGATATCTAATGCCGCTGATATTTCAGGAGTAAACTCCATTGATTCATAATCGTAATATGCTGCTAATCTATTTGGTTCATAATATACCGATTGGTTGTAAAGAGATTGTTCAAGTTTGGTCCACTTATCCGCAATGTATTGGCTCTGTTGAGCTTGTAACATTGCTCTTTCATAGTCCTCTCTACTACTGGTTTTTAGTATCTCATCTTTGGAAAAATTAAATGACGGTGTCTCCTCAGGTTTTGCTGTACCCGGAAACCCAAACATCTTGGTTAACCTCTGAAATACTGTTTTATTATCTGTTGCCATGTATATAAATAGTTTTCTTTAGAATATAAATAATTTTATTGAGTTAATAAAGTCGTATCACTTCCTTCTACTAAATAACCAAGAGTATTCTTTGTAGTGGTCTTTAGTGGGTGAACCCAACGGATGGTTGTTATTTCCACCATTCATTTGCATGGCTCCGATAGAATCCATGGTTGAACCGTAAGCATAAAATGTCTTGTTTGCTTCGTATGTTCGTTCAGATACCGTCCATGATTCCAACATTGCTTTATTGGCGTTCTCGTTCTTTTGTAACTGACTGAAACACATATCACCGGCATATAATGCCATTGATAAACTCATAATTGAGTCGTCATGAGCACCTTTCATGTGGTCAGGTCTTCCGTTTATATAAACAAATGTGTTTAATTCATTCATTAATCTTGCCGACCTAACCGCAAAACCTTTCCTCAATTGTTCTTCAAATGCGGCAACTATTTGGGTTCGTTTATTGTTGAAATTGATACCGGGGATTTTATCCATTGCTTTAGAATTATATTCCCAAATATTCTTAGTATTAACACCATCAATGTACAAGTTTTTATAATTCATTTCTTGTAGTTTTCTTGATGTGGCCACTCCCATACCACCGGTAATATCTATCACAATAAATGCTTCATATAAAACACCCCATTTATAAGCGATTGATGCTAAATCATCTGGCGGTATTTTACCGATATATTCAACAACTTGTTCTCTTTCGTCAAAATCAACAATGTTAATAGATGAAAAGTCTTCACTATCCCCTCTACTAACATCAACACCCATAATGTATCTATGACCCACAATGGGTTCTTTCCATTGCCAAAAGGTACCTTGCATGTATTTCTCTTTGGGTTCACGCAACATATTTTTCGTAATGTTGTCCTGTACGTCACCCGGAATTACACCATCACCTGAACCTAAGAAGTCACACTCCAATTCCTGAGCAATTTTCCTTCTATCGTATTTGAATTTCTTTGACATAGATTCAAACCATGATGAGAATGGTTTATAACCTTCATCTAAGTATTCATTATACTTTTCAATGTCAAATTCATACATGACAACCTCATTGTCATCATATTGCTCACGATTTAACATGTAATGAGTAATATCACTACATTTTATCCATCTTAAATCTTTAGTGTAACGTGGGTCCTTAAACCATCTTAAATCCGTAATGTGGAAATCATTCATTTTACGAATTGCTTGGTCATAAACACCGTAGTAAATTGGGTCATATCCATTCGGTGTGGAAATCAAAATGATTTTACCACCCGTAGAAAGAGATGCCATAGATGCTGCCCAAAAGTCCTCACCGGCTTCAATATACGCAGCCTCGTCAAAAACAAGGATTGTAGGGGTATAACCACGAAGTGCATCGGGAGATGTAGCAACGGCTTTTACCTCACATCCATTATTTAATCTAAATCTACTTTCTGAGTTTTTATCGGGAGAAAACCCAACATTTAACCAATCAGGCCACTGTTCTAAAAAGTGACGAATCTTATTCGCCATTTCAATTGCAGTATCTCTTTTGTTAGCAATTACAAGTACTCTTTCAGGATTCTCGGGTTTTGCTAATTGTAACCTTCTTGAAATCCATGCAGATGTTACTGTCGATACACCCGCCTGACGATACTTTCTTGTAATATTTTCGTTATAATCTTCGTAATCCTGTATTAACTGAACTTGGTCAGGGAATAACTCAAGAGGTACATATTTTTTTTGAGTATTGTCATATGTCTGCAAATATGTTTTGAGAGCATATGGTGCGTCTTTCAATATTCTCGCATACTCTTTTAATTGTTCTATTCTTGATTCCATATATATAAATATGAAAAAAGGGTGGTAAAACCACCCTTTCCTTATTCGTCGTCATCTGACAACCTTATTCCGAGACCTCCTAAGAAGTCCCCTAAATCGTCATCATCTGTACTGTCTGTAATATTATTTAAATCATCATTGAACGCAGCAACTGCATTTTGATAATCTTGGTCTTTAAACATTTGGTCAATACCTTCCATCAATTGATTCATCAAACGTTTACCATTTTCTGAACCCGAAAGAACTTCCTTCATGAATACCAAGAAATGTTTTGCTGGTAATTTGAAAATCTCAACTAACAAATAGTTTTGTAATTCAAACTTGTTTTCGTCCAATAAGATTTCTTCAGGGAATTGTCTTCTAACTCTATCCCAAATTGCCGGACCTAAACGTAAATCCCACATCTCTTTTTCTAATGTGTCCTCAGAACCTTCAATCTCAGACCATGCTTCGGTATCTTCGTTACCCTCCTCATCTGTTGGTCTTCCTTGAATTGCGAACAACTCCATAACACCTTTAATCAATTCATGAACAAGGATTGGGAAGTTAAGTCCTCTGGCAACAATTGTAGGTGGCTCAGTATTTCTTTTTACTTCTTCTTTACCACCAACAGAACCTCCACCACCGGCACCTCCCATCATCATTTTCATGGTTTCATCACTCAATTGCCAATACAGTGTATCATTAATTGACATAAGAATACCATATTGATTGATGATTCTGTCAGAACCAGTTATTTCTCTAATTTTATCGGCAACATAGTGATACATGTAGTGACCCTTTTTGGATGCTCCTTGTATCATGTTGTTAATTAATCTTCTTTTTGCTTTTTCCATAGTCATTGACTCCAAGTCACTCATCAAATCTTGTTCGATGTCGACAGGGTCAATGTTTGGTTGTTGTTGTTCAATCTCACGATTAAAGTTTTGGGTATCGATTTCACCCATACCAACAATCTTAGCATCGAATTGTAACGCTCCTTCGGGAATACCCATTTCTTTCATTACTAATTCAACCGCCAATCTTTCTAATTCTTCTCTATGTGCGGCTTCAGTTTGAACAATCTCGTTGTGTGCTGACATCATCATTTGAGCCAACGGCATAACACCTTGTTCACCTCGCATAGGTGTTTCGACTCCCGTGTATTCTCTAACCTTAGCAACGACTTGTCTATATCTGTCAGATGCCAATAATTCTTGGAAATTCTTATTAGGTTCCTCACCTGTCGATGGTAAAGGAATCTTTTTTAACGGAGTATCTCCTTGCGATAATTTGTCTTGTAATCCCTGATATGGTCTATCAGGTGTATCAAAATCCATTGCCATCTCTTCTAAGTTTTCACTTATCAATGATAACAAATTTTTTTTAGAAAACTCCATTTATTTTATCTTTTTTTCTTCTCCCATTGCTTTGGGTTTAGGGTCCGTGCCAGGTCCTGGTTGATATGGAGTTTTTGGTTTACTTGGTTTCTCTGTCGGCGGTGCATCAGGAATAACTTCAGGTTGTGCAGGTGTCGTCTCAGGTTGAGTTCCAACAATTGCATCAAATGTCATAAATTCAGGTACACCATTATGTCCTTTAGTTGGTTTAGTTGCCGGCATCGGAATTGCGGATTCTTTAACTTTTTCAGTAATAATACTCATAATGTCATTTTTTGAAGTAAAAGTAGAAAATTTAGATTCTGCCAAATTTAATACCCATTCTTCAATTTCCGCTTTTTCTTCAGAAGATTCTTCTTCAGAAACTTCTTTTTCTTCGTATGTAACAAATGTTTGTTTATTCTTTTTAGCGGCTTCAATGTCCTGTACCTTTTCCTTTGGAATCATCATGGTACCTTCCTTTAAAACTGTATTGGCTAAAATAGAAAGTTCTTTATCACCTAATCGAGATAATGTTTTTTCTGTAAAACCTTCAGACAATAATTTTTCTATAATTTCTGTGCGTTTCATATTTCTTTAAATTTAAGTTCTTGTTGTTCTAATGAGAAACCTCTCGATTTTAATTTCTTAGCAACTGACTCTATGTTTTCACCAAAACGGAAAAATAATCTATCAGATTCTAAATCAAAATTTGATTTTTCCCAAGCCATTGCGATTATACCATCCACAGCATCAATAACACCGAAGTAGTCAGAATTTTGAATCAATTCTAAAACTAAATCGGTGTCTTTGAGTAGACCTACAAGGTCAATGTATTCAATACTTGGGGACTTTGAAGTCATTGTTGAAGATGCTGGTACGTCAAACCACTCCTCCATGTCAATTTCGGTAGATTCACTGAAGATGAATTCGTACTGTCTTTGGCCCTTATAATCAGAACCGATTTCATTGACGTAGATTAAACGCATCTTACTTAAAGTATTTTCCTAAAGTTTCTTCAATGCTTTTGTTAATTTCTTTTTTAATTTCTTCCAAGTCAACCTCTTTAACTTCGTCTTCTTGCATAGAACCTAAATCAGCATATTTTGACAAATCAATCTCTTCGTCTTGTACTGCTGGCATATTAACGAAACTCTCTAATTTATCCATCATTGACATTTCACCAAGTTCCTCATCACCTGTTTCAGGTTCTTCTGCAGGAACTTCAGGTTCTTCAGATGGTATTTCTTCACCACCCATTTCGTCTTCGTCTCTTTCAAATTTCTTTGCGATTTCTTCGATATCCTCATCTTCGAGTTTATCCAAGTTTACTGCTGAAATAACCATATTAAGAACGTACTTAATATCGTCACTTTCCATTTTTTCTTTTTGGTCTCTTAATTCCTGACCAAGTTTACCAGCGAATTTTTGAATTTCCGCCATGTAATCTGATGGTTTTGATTCTCCACCCATTTCATCTGACGGCATTTCCTCAGAAGATGGTTCCATCATTGGCTCTTCTGCGGGTACTTCAGCTGGCATCTCAGGTTCCGCCATTGGTGCGGGTTCTGCTGGCATGTCTGCAACGGGTTCCGGTGCAACTGCTTCGGCGTTAGCCACAGGAGATTTTGGTTTTAAAACATACTTTGTCGCTTCTTGTAGCTCCTGACCGTTTAATAGGTCTAATCTCTTCAATGCCTCAGCGTATGAGTTAAATCTATTTTTATTTTTCATGAATAGACCACCGATATAATCAAGTGAACTCTCATTTAAACCTTTTTTTACGTAATATCCGTCTTTCTCTTTTACAATACCGTAAACGCCATTTACAGATTCCGTAACGAACTCTGCTTTAGATGCAGATGCCGATTTCGATTTATTACCGTAATAAGTCAACTCAAGGATTCTCTTTAGTTTATCGTCACCTTGAAGTTTCTCACTTCCTAATGGTTTTAAGTCTGCCATGTTTTTTAATTATTGATAATATATTATTCTTCGTATCCTATAAATATATGCATATAAAGAAAAAAATTGGGGGTTATCATTGCGGTAGGGACAATTTTTTATCCCTTATTGATGTTTTAATACCCATTAATTTCTCAATATATCCATTTCTTCTTAATAATTTGAAGGTTAAATTCTCATATGAATACTCTCCTCCACTCTCAAGACCACTCTGTCTAAACTTTTTAATCTTTGCTTTTAGTTCATCCACGCTCTTAGAAACGTCCTCACCATTCTCAGACAACTCAACTAAACTGTCGATTAGTTTAGAATATTCCTCACCTTTATCTAAAATTTTCTTCTCATCTAAATCAAACGCCGATTCCAATTTCTTAGGTTCAACTACCCACTCGTCGTTCAATATTGAATACACTCCGGTAGATAAATGTTTCTCATCTATATCCTGAACGTACAACTCAACATCGAAATCTTTAATGGTAATATTAGTATTTGAGTTCCAAATATTTTTTTTACTATCAAAAAATTCTTTCATAATGTCGTGGTAAGCAATTGAGTTTACCTTACCGGCATCAAATTCATCTAAATCAACTAAAATGTGTAAATCTACATCTGAATATTTGGACCAATTAAAATTCGCCAAAGAACCTGTTAAATGAATATCAAAAACAAAAAAATCAATACCAATGAATTCCAAAAATTCATTACTAATTTCAAGTAACTTCTCTCTAATCTCTTCTTTTAACTTATAAGATTCATCACTCTTATCAAATATTAATTCAGGTAATGAGTCCTTAGGAATGAAGGATTTTACGATATCCTTATCCTTTTCGATGTCTTCTATAAGTTCTTTTATTAGATTCATTTTACTTTTTGGTACTTATATGTTTTTGATATGTTAGTGTTAAAATACTTTCCTTGTGATTCAGCCATACGAAACTTTGTAAAGATTTCCCAAGGCACTTCACCATACTCATAAATAGCACCATTATTAAATTCAACCAAAAGTGTTTTATCTTCAGTGTTATATGTTGAAGATTTTAGGTTTGATGAGTTTATTGCTACTTCAATAAGCTTACCATTAATTTTTTCTGATAATATTCCCATAGTATTTTTGAGTATAATATACCTAATAAATATCAAAAAGAAAACCCCGATTTCTCGGGGTTCTCATTAATTCAACGAAATAAATCGTTCAAGAGATTTTTTCTTGGATTTCGGAAGAAGGATTTCCAACACCCCATTCTCAACCTTACCTGTGATTTCTTTCTCACTCACGTCGTCGGGAAGAGAATAAGTTTTTTTGAAAGAACTTACGAAAGAATAATTGACATCGTTGGATTCTTCCTTTTTATAGGAGATACTCAATAAACCATCTTTAACCGAAATTGATAAATCATCTTTGGTTAAACCCGGCACCGCCAAGTAAATTGAATACTCGTTATCTCCTGTAACGACTTTAGTTGAACTTTCCCTTGTTGTAGACAGGGATGGTCTATCGAAGAATGTGTCTAACATATCCTTCAAAGGGTCTCTGTAAATTTTTACCATAATTAATTTTTTTGTATATTCGTCTCAAAGTATGTTCCATTCCAATAAAATAGACAATATGTCAGTTATATCATTATATCAACTGAAAAAATGTCACTTATTTGTTTTTTAGATGGATTTTTGTTATACTTTATTAAAAGATTCAAACCATGGCAGTAGATTTTTTCGAAGAGGGTCAACAAACAACCCCGAAAAGAGGTAGAAAGGGGTCAACTACTCCTATTTTAGATAACTTCTCAAGAGACCTAAATAAATTAGTTGAGGAAGGTAAAATCGACCCGGTTATTGGTCGAGAAAAGGAAGTGAAGAGAATTGCTCAAATACTTTCTCGTAAGAAAAAGAATAACGTAGTTGTTGTTGGTGATGCCGGTGTTGGTAAATCCGCATTAGTTGAGAAACTGGCATTACTAATTGTTAAAGGAGAATGTCCATCTAATCTATTAGATAAAAGAATCGTTTCTTTGGATTTAACATCATTGGTTGCGGGTACCAAATACAGAGGTCAGTTTGAAGAAAGGATTAAAGCCATTCTAAATGAACTCCAACACGAACCGAATGT
>JACCDG011575030.1_pt1 | contig 27555 bp, 24 predicted proteins | sample 7442471 | NCBI WGS metagenome assembly JACCDG01 (sample SAMN15323444, study PRJNA562643) | freshwater metagenome | isolation source: river surface water | place: USA:Blue River Watershed | collected 2017-08-17 | reverse complement strand
CTCACAATGCCCCACCATTTTGAAGAAGCTTCGGTATATGCGGGACGCCCCATAGGGGGCGAGCGAAAAACAAAAGATCACACAATGGCCATTTTTACAGGTGCCTTAAGTTTTGCAATGGTCTCAAGTTGAGTTAATAGACCGCCTATGATGAGGCCGCCAAATGTCGTATAGCCTATTCCTGCAGATAGGTACTCACCAATTCCTGCTATCATAAGATCCTCCGATGATTAGAAAACCAATCGAAGATTGTAAAAGCCTTTCTAAAAAAAGCTAGAAGAAAGTCGTGAGGGGATCGACGTCGATGGCAAGGGAGATGTGTTTGTCGGGAGGGAAGGTGGCAAGAACTTTGTCAAAGAGGGGACTGATTCTATCTTTAGATTTAATGAGGCATTGGAAGCGGTATTTGCCTTTGATGCGCGCGTAACCACAGGGGATGATCGGAAGAATTTCTGCTGTTGTCGGCAGTAGAGTGATCAGAAAATCTCGGATTTTTCCTAGATGCTGCTCTGTCTTTTCGAGATCGGCGCCGCTGGCGGTGAGTTTTACCAGGTGTGTAAAGGGGGGATAACCAAACTCTTTGCGGATCGCAATTTCTTCTGCGTAGAACTTGGTGAAATCTTGAGAGAGGGCAAGTTGAATAGCGGGGTGTTCGGGCATGAAGGTTTGAATCACGACTTCCCCTGGAAGATGGGCTCGGCCTGCACGTCCTGCAACTTGTGTGGAGAGCTGGAACATCTGCTCTGAGGCTCTAAAGTCGGGGATTTGGAGTGTGCTGTCAGCATTCAGAATCCCCACAAGTGTCACAGAAGGGAAATGCAGACCCTTGGCGATCATCTGGGTGCCGATGAGAACATCGGCTTTACCGGCTTTAAATTGCTTAAAGAGTTTTTCGTGACTGCCTTTGTGTTTGGTGGTGTCCGCATCGAGGCGGAGTGTCCTGACTTCTGGAAGGAGTGCGTGCAGAGCAGATTCTACCATCTCGGTCCCAAAACCTTTGAACTTGAGATCGTCGGTGGAGTGACAGGAAGGACAAGATCTCGGCAGGGGATGGAGTGTATAGCCGCACAGATGGCAGGAGAGTGTTTTGGAGCTTAAGTGATAGGTAAGGCTTAAGTCACATTCAGGACAGGTCATGATATGACCACATTTTTTGCACATGTGCGCGCTGTGATATCCTCTCCGATTTAAGAAAAGAAGGGTTTGTTCTCCGAGTTTTAAGCGGGTTTTGATTTTGTCTAATAGAAGATCAGAAAAGAGGGTAAAACCTTTATTTTTGTCTTGGTTCCGGCGCATGTCGACAAGGGAGATGGAGGGAAGGAGCGCTTTTGTCGGACGCTCTTTGAGAATGCTCAAAGCGTATTTGCCAGAGAGCGCATTGGTGTAGCTCTCAAGGGCAGGTGTTGCGCTTCCCATGAGGACGGTGGCATGACAGAATTTGGCGCGTATGAGGGCGACATCGCGTGCGTGGTAGGTGGGAGATTCATCCGATTGTTTATAGGAACTATCGTGCTCTTCATCGATGATGATGAGCCCTAAGGGCTTAAGAGGCACAAAGACAGAAGACCTCGCGCCGACCACAATGGAGACATCTCCTTTTAGAATGTGGTGCCAGGTATCGTGTTTTTCTCCAGGAGAAAGCCTATGATGTAGGAGAGCAACTTGGGTGTCAAATCGGCTGTAGAGTCTTTCGACAGTTTGTGAGGTGAGTGCAATTTCGGGAACGAGAAACAGTACTTTTTTCGCGAGAGATAGAGCATGCTCGATGGCTTGGAGGTAGATTTCGGTTTTACCACTGCCTGTCACGCCAAAAATGAGTCGTGGAGTAAATGTGTTAGAATTTAAGTCTTTTTGAATGGCATTAAGCGCTGTTTGTTGTTCTAAAGAGAGGGTTTTAGCACTGCTTTTAAAGTAGTCTTCTGAAGAAAAAGGAGCCCTGTCAATGCGGAGTTTTTGGAGTGACAGAACCTTGTTTTTCACAAGAGTATTGATAGAGCTTCTGGACGTGCCTTCAAACTCCAAGAGTTCACTGAGCAGAATACCTTTGGGAGCTTTCAGGAGGTGATCGAGAATTTTGGCCTGAGCGCTGTGAGATCTTCTTAAAGCTTCACATGTTTTGGCAAGCTCATTTGCGGAAAGAAGAGGGGTGACAAAGAGTTGTTCTTTGTGCCTTAGCTTTCCTCGGACACTGGGAGGAAGAGCGGCTTTTAAAACTTTACGCAAGGGGCAGCAGTAATATTGAGAGATCCACTGGCAGAGTTTAAAGAGATCTTCTTGAATGAAGGGAGTGTCATGCAAAAGGCCTAAAAGAGGCGCTAGTTTCGAAAAAGGACTTTTTTCTTTTAAGCTTAAGACCGTTCCATGGCGTACTTGTTTTCTTAAAGGGACTTCGACGCGCATTCCGGGCAAGAGGGTATCTTGTAAGTGCTGAGGAATTAAGTAGTCGAGGGGCTGATCAAGAGCCTGATCGAGTAGAACGGAAGCTATTTGAGTCGTTCCTGGAGCTCTTTCCATAAGTTGCTTTTTTGTTCCTGCGAGTAAGAGGAGATAAGAAAAAGAATAGGAGAACCTCCCAAGGAACCTTCCTGATAATAGGGGAGGATCCGTGTACAACTTTTAAGAGTTTCTGGGGCGAGGATGAGAGGGTATCTTTTGTTGTGAAAAAGGCAATTCCATCGATTTTCTCTTTCATAGGCATCACCCACCAAAATTTTTGCCGGTTTTAGATGAGTCTGGATCGCTTTTGCTAAGTTTTTATAGAAGGCAAGCTCTTCGCCCGTTGGAGAAAGTGTTACGAGAAGAACATAAGGCTCCAAGGTCGTGCTGACTTTTGAAAGTGTCATTTCAGGAGCTACTTTTTTGAGGATCGCATCAATGGCAAGAGGTGGTGTTTGAGGGGGAGTATAGACATTGCGTGATTCTACAAGGGGTTTGGATACGACCACTTCTTGAGGTTCTTTTTTTTCTGGTGGGGGTGTGAAGAGGATGGGTTTTGGTGGAGTTTCTATTTTTTTAGGAGGGGGCAGATCACAACTTTTGCCAAAAAAGCTGAGATCATCTTCTTTTCCAAAAACAAAAGAACCTTGCGCCTCCTTGAGAAAAATTAAGGTGTCTTGGACAAGCGTGCGTAATTCTTCGATGCTCACCGGACAGCCGCCTTTTGCCAATAGGGATGCTCTAAGTCTTTTTTATAGGCTCCGGTCTTGCTATCAAAGATTTTAACAGGGCTTAGATCTTCCCCATAGCGCATTTGCAAGTATTTTTTTGTTTGATTAGGAACCGGAAGATCGATCCCATCAAAAGAGGCTATTTTAAAAGGAAATAGGACAGAGATGGGGGTTTCTGTTTCAAAGCGTTCGAGTGTTTGTTTCCATGAAGAGGGGACAAAGAAGCTGTCTGCGTGAGAGAGGATACACTGAACAGAACTTGTCTCTTTGTGAATGGCAAAACAGTAGATGTCGATATAGGTTCGCGTTTTGCGCACGTACACTCTTAGGTAAGTTTTGGGGAGTGTTCTTCCCGACCAATCTTCAATGAGGTATTTGGACTTATCCAGTGTTTGCAGCACATTTCTCACATTATCAAAATCCGGCTCTAAAATGGCAAAATCGATATCTTCATCCCAGGGAATGGAACCTCCATACCGGTAGGCCCCAAGACAGGTTCCACAGTCAGCCCAAAAAGGGATCTTGTACGTGTTAAGTAGCGATACAATTTCTCGAAACGCTTCTTTTTCCCAGCGAAGGTTGTTTTCATCCCCTGGTTTGCGGATATACCCTTGCGAGGGGATTTTTTCTGTGGGAGTTGTGGTGTTGATGCCCATTTGTGCATAGAGATCGGTGTTGGGGCGAATGTGCTCGGGACAAAACGCGTGGGCGATTTGGAAATGGCGCGCCTGAGTTTCTGCTGAGAGATATGACAAGCCTTTGAGGGCACTGCCTAGGGCAACGCTCACCGGAAGCGCAAGGATTGCCAGGGTCGATTTTAAAACCAGATGCTCTTGATAGGTAAAACGCTGTTGCAGAACATAGCAGAAGCTGTCTTTCTCCTGACAGGGAACGGCAATGCTTCCTGCAAAGAGATATTGGAAGGGAATCAGAGCTCCATTGGCAAGCTTTTCAAGTCCTTTTGCATCGGTTGCTGCGGTATTGAGAAAAACATTGCCGATCAAGAGATGGTAACATGTCACAAGTGGCATGATGATATGTCCTAGCCACCCGAAACAACGGGCGATCCATTCTGTCATGATCCACCTCCCTGTCCAAATAAGATGTCAACGTAGCTGACCTTGTCAAAAGGTTCAAGATCTTCTAAAGTTTCCCCTGTGCCGATAAAAAGAACGGGGACTTGATGCGTCTGATAAATCGGTAAGATGATCCCCCCTTTTGCAGAGCCATCGAGTTTGGAAAGGATAATGCCAGAGAGCGGGGTAAATTGATGGAAAATCTTTACTTGATCAAGAGCATTTTGCCCTGTTGTTGCATCGAGGGTAAGCCATGTTTCATGGGGAGCGCCCGGGATGACCTTGGAAGAAACGGTTCTTATTTTTTTTAGCTCTTCCATGAGGTCGGTCTTGTTTTGAAGTCTTCCTGCTGTATCGATGAGTACAACATCAGAGTCTCGACTTTTGGCGGCTGTCAGGGCATCAAATACAACAGCTGACGGATCGCTTCCGGTTTTGGCTTTGATGATATCCATTTTTAAGCGTTCTGCCCAGAGAGACAATTGATCGATAGCAGCAGCTCTAAAGGTGTCCGCGGCTGCGAGGAGTACTTTTTTTCCTTGTTTTCCAAAAAAGTGGGCAAGCTTGGCGATCGATGTCGTCTTTCCGCTGCCATTGACACCAACAATTAGGATCACAAGCGGTTTGACATCGGGGATCTCGTGCAGAGGAACATCATTTAATACTTTTAGGGCATGATTTTTAAGAAGACCTAAAATGGTATCCAGATCTTGAGTGGGTTTTAGGCGTAGCTCAGATTTGAGGTGATCCACGAAAAGAGAAGAACACGTGGCCCCCAAATCCGCTTCGAAAAGAATTTGCTCGAGAGTATCAAAGGTCGCATCATCCCACGGTTTCCCAAAAAGAGCACGGACACGTTGTGTCAGAACTCCTTGCGTCTTAGCAAGAGCGCCTCGGATCTTCTGATAGCCCGACTTAACAAACCTAAGCATGCACCCCCCCAGAAGGTTCAGCTTGCTGAAAAAAACCACTCTATCACATAAGAGGGTATATACCCAAATACCTTGAAATTTGGTTTTTGGCAGCGCCAGCTTCTCACTTTAAGGACATCGCTGAATCGATGTCTTTTTGCTCGTTTCCATCGTCTATGTGCTCTACACATGGCCTTCTTCAACGAGTAAAAACTTGAGACCCTGGGTTTGTCAAATTTCCAAGACATTTGGGCATATCAAAACCCCCTATTGAAAAATATGAATCTTCATGAATATCAAGCAAAACAAGTTCTCAAAGCTTACGGAATTCCTGTCCCTCCCTACTGTGTGGCTAAAAATTTAGCGGAAGTCAGAAATGGAATCAAGGCCTTAGGACTGAAAGAAGGGGTTGTTAAAATTCAGGTCCATGCAGGAGGAAGGGGGAAAGCTGGCGGAGTTAAAATTGGTAAAGGAGAAGAGGAAATCTGCTTCATTGCCGAGAAGCTTATTGGCATGAAGATGGTAGGTCCCCAGACCGGCAAAGAGGGGGTCATCGCAAGCTCTGTTCTGATTTCAGCCCCGGTATCCATTAAAAAAGAATATTACTTAAGCGTTGTGATTGATAGAGCTCTTGCAAAACCTGTCCTGATTGCTTCTCCTTTTGGCGGTATGGATATCGAAGAGATTGCAGCCCAGTCAAAGGACAAAATTTTAACCCTTGCGCTTTCCCCTACAGGACGAATACGCGCTTACCAAGCCTTACGCCTTGCAAAGTTCATGGGGTGGGAAGGTGCGCAAAAAGAGCAAGGCTGTCAGATAGCAACCCTTTTGGCAAAAGCGTTTTTGGATAAAGATGCTTCGCTCATTGAAATTAATCCGCTCGCGCAAGACACCCAGGGCAATCTTTGGGCGCTCGATGCGAAAATGTCAATTGATGACAACGCTCTTTACAGACAAAAAGAGATGAAAGCTTTTTACGATCCTACTCAAATATCTCTCTATGAAAGATTGGCACAAGACTTTGAACTGGCCTACATCGCTTTAGAAGGAAATATTGGGTGCATGGTCAATGGGGCAGGTCTTGCAATGGCTACCATGGATCTTATCGAACACTATGGCGGAAAGCCTGCTAACTTTTTGGATGTGGGAGGGGGTGCTTCTCAAGAAAAAGTCACTGCTGGGTTTAAGATTATTTTGAGCGATCCCCATGTCAAAGCCATCCTCGTGAATATCTTTGGTGGCATCATGAATTGTGGTGTTTTAGCGGATGGGATCATCGCAGCGATTAAGGAAATTGGAATCCACGTTCCGTTGATTGTCAGAATGGAAGGCACCAATGTCGAGGAAGGACGGCAGAAACTTAAAAACTCAAAATTGTCCATCGTAACGGTAGATGATCTGAAAGAAGCGGCGCAACAAGTGGTTAAGGTGGTGGTCTAATGGCAATCCTAGTCAATAAAAAAACAAAAGTCATCACGCAGGGAATCTCTGGAAAAGCAGGGAGTTTTCATACGGAGCAAGGACTTCTTTACGGGACCCAGTTTGTGGGTGGAGTTACTCCTGGTAAAGGGGGACAGACTGTTTTAGATCTTCCCGTGTTTGATACGGTGTTAGAAGCCAAAGAAAAAACAGCGTGCGATGCGACCCTGATCTTTGTTCCAGCCCCTTTTGCGGCGGATGCTATCTTAGAAGCTGAAGATGCGCAGATTCCTCTCATCGTCTGTATTACTGAGGGGATCCCCATTAAAGACATGATTGAGGTAAGCCACGTGATGCGCGAGAGCAAAACTTCAAGGCTCATTGGCCCTAATTGCCCAGGGATTATTACGCCGGGCGCTTGTAAAATTGGGATCATGCCAGGATATATCCACAAAAAGGGAAATATTGGAATTGTTTCAAGGTCAGGGACGCTGACCTATGAAGCTGTGTTCCAAACAACAGAGCTAGGACTTGGGCAATCAACCTGTGTGGGCATTGGGGGGGATCCCTTGAATGGAACGTCATTTGTTGATATCCTGGAGCTCTTTGAAAAAGACCCAGAGACGAAGGGAATTCTTCTGATCGGAGAGATTGGAGGAACAGCAGAAGAGGAAGCCGCTCTTTGGATCTCTAAACATTGCACAAAGCCGGTTGTCGCTTTCATTGCAGGAGCTGCTGCTCCTGCTGGTAAAAGAATGGGGCATGCAGGCGCGATTATTTCTGGTGGTAAAGGAACCGCGCAGGACAAAATCAAAGCGCTCAAAGCGGCAGGAGTCACTGTGGCTAGTTCCCCAGCAGAAATGGGGAGCACGATGAAAAAGGTCATGAGTTCATGAAGATTCCCGTCCGGATACGTCCTGCATTTTTTCTCGTTGCTGCGCTCATTGGTTTTCTCAATACCCAAGATTTTGTGGGGACCCTCATCTGGACCGGGATTATTTTCGTGTCCGTATTATTTCATGAGTATGGGCATGCGATTGCAGCCGTCCTTTGTGGAAGATCTCCACGCATTGAGCTTGTCGCTTTTGGGGGACTGACTTACCATGATGGCGCTAGACTATCTTCTTTTAAGCAATTTCTCATTGTTTTAAATGGACCTGTCTTTGGATTTCTCCTTTTTTTATTGGCCTCTCTTCTTCTCACATTTCCAGTCTTTCAGGAGGGATTAGCCCGAGGGGTTCTTGCGCTTATTCGGGGAGTCAATCTTTTCTGGACGGTGATCAACCTGCTGCCGGTTCTGCCTCTTGATGGAGGACAGCTCATGAGGATTACCCTGGAAGCTTTTTTGGGAAATATTGGGATTAAGTACGCCTTTGGAATTAGTGTTGCGGTTTCTTTTTTCATCAGTTTGTATTTTTTTCTCTACCAAGCCTTTTTTGTCGGCGCCCTCTTTTTTCTCTTGGCGTTTCAAAGTTTTGATGCCTTGCGTAAGCTCAAACACCTCATGCCTCAAGATACTAATGACGATTTAAAAGAACTTTTTTTAAAAGCAGAAGTGAAGCTACAAGCTGGTCAAAAAGAAGAAGCCTTGTCCCTTTTTGAAAAGCTCAAAGAAACGACAAAACAAGGGGTGCTGTACGTTGCTGCAATTCACTATCTGGCGCTTCTTTACGATGAGAAAGGGCAAGAGGAAAAAAGTTATGATCTCTTAAAGCAAATTCAAAAAGAACTTGCCCCCGATGGTTTATGTCTGCTCCATAAAGTCGCTTTTTCCAAAGGGGATTATCTACTCGTGACTCAACTCTCAGGACCGTGTTTTCAACACTGGCCTCTTCCAGAAGTAGCGCTTCGCAGCGCATATGCCCATGCTGCGCTGAAAGATCCCGAACCTGCCATTGGCTGGCTTAAAACGGTAGAAGAACTCGGTGTTCCCGATTTACACACCATTTTAGCTTCTAAAGATTTTGATCCCATTCGCGGCACAGAGCCTTTCATGCGCTTTTCTGCTGCGCATAAGCCTTCTTAGACTTAAATTTCCTTTTAAGATATAAACACCTCGTGATTCCAAAATGAGTTTTGGCTGCGCCAGCATCTTAAGCTTTACGGCCATCGATTAATCGATGATCAAAAAATCTAGGCGCTGACTTTGCCAAATTCTCATTTTTGAATCACTCTGTGTATACAGTTGCCTTTTCACAAGGAGTTTCACATGCAACTTCGATGGTTTCTTCCTCTCTGTGTCGCGCTTTCTCTTTCAGGAGAGGCTGCAGTGCCTCCATTTTCTGAGGAGCAAATGTGTGACCTATCACTCACACTCCACCCTAGTTCTGAAGAAGTGAAACCAACTCCTGTTGTTGAAGAAGAGGAGGAAGAGGAGGGCCCTAGATGGCGTCGTCATCGCAACCACCTTTTTTTTCCTGTATTAGGCTCTGAGATGGAAGATCGACTCCTCACATCAGTTGTTGTCTTTACATTGCCTAAAGGGGGCTCCCATCTCATTTATGCCATTTTTGAACTCATGGCTGGAAAATTGAGTGAATATGGCGTGCGCTCGAATGTCCCGATGGGATTTCCGATTGATTTAAGCGAAGGAAGAGAAGTCTTTTTCTCCCCTCTTTTAGGAAGTGATTATCGCAGACTCATCGAAAAGGATGATGTTTCCAAAATTTTAATGCTGCGCGATCCTAGAGATCTTTTGATTTCTCAACTCCACTGGATCCATGCCACAGGAATCTGCCCAGGATCTCAAGAGAATTGGAACAACCTTTCCATGGATGAGCAAATTAAAGAACTTCTCTTATGGAACTCTTCCCAATCGATAGCCTCTCTCACCAAAGAAATGGTAGAGAGCCTTCATGCTAAAAACACCTACATTTGCCGTTTTGAAGAACTCATCGGCGAAAGTGGTGGTGGAACAAAAGCCTCTCAGGAAGCTGCCATAGCCTCCCTTTCCAAGTTTGTAGGTTGTAAGCTGAGTGATCCGCACATTAGTCAAATTGCAGAGCAATCCTTTCGCTTAAGCGGCAGCTTAAGACGCGACCAAGTCGGCATCTTCAGATCCTACTTTAGCGAAGAAAACCAGGCGCTCTGCAAAGAGCTTTTCGGTCGAGATATCGCTCTTCTGGGTTATCCCGCAGACTAAACAGCCGGGGAATTTCCCCGGCCACGCCAAAGATTTCACTGATTCTGCTTAGGAACCTAGCTTCAGGGGAAGCTATTCGTAAATGTAGAATATGGGTTTCTGAATTTGATGGGGGTTTGCAAACTGATAGTTACTCACAAACTCTTTGACAAGCTTTTGGATAGCTCCGATCATTTTATCTTCTGATTTGATCTCTAGAGGAGCATCTACAAAATCATTGATTGTCCATATGCGTGGAGAGGTCTTTACATTGGTTTTTCTGATGATAACAGAGGTTTCAATGCTGAGAGTTACTCTAGAAATTGGGAGCTGCTCTCCATCCCATTTGGAGACTTTACCGATTTGTAAGTTTAAGATGTTTGCTGATCCAAAACCACACAGAGCATCATCTTTAGTGCGGATCACAAGCCCAATAGAACCCAATTCTTTTTCGAGGAGAGCCTTGATCTTTTCATGAATTTCAGGGTTTTGAATTGAATAGGGGGCAAGAACAGCAAAGGCATTGAGACCTTCTAGGGGATTTCCAGAGTAGAAGATAGGGACATCTTGAGAATTCAGTACAAGAGCTGGATTTCTTGCGATTGCATCATTCTTGCTAGAATCACTTGCACTCAGTTCGTAGGCGACGCTGAGTATTGATACTAGGATAAGATGAATCAATTGTTTTTGCATAGCGACCATTAACCAATGAAGAAAGGTAGTGTATTTGCGTTTGGAAGAACTCTTTTTTCTTTGTTGTCTTTCCATTTTCTTGTAATTGGAGCTACACACGCCTTCCAAAACCCACCAGCTTGGCAACATTTTAAACCTCTCGTAATTAAAGCTTCAATGACTCCGATGAGAGCTACTTTTACAGCATAATTGGGGGCTAGACAAGCAATGGCATCCATGGATCTGCCTACACCAATGAGAATTAAAAGGCTGACCAGGTCCCAAAATATCGCTATAATTATCCTGATTTTGTTCCTGGCAAAGCATCACTGCATTCCGAACATTTGTGGAGTTGAGAGCGGATTTAAGCATATTTCGAAAATGAAGTTTCGTTGCAGAGGGGATGATTTTTTCATGACATGGTTGATGCTCGACGCAGTCAGCGCAGCCGACATGGCCTGCTGTGTTTTTTCGGGTATACCTAGGTTGTCATATCCCACAGCTTCGCCAAATGCAACTCTGAAAGCAATCATCATATCTGTATCTACTGAACTAGAATAGCCAAGATGTGAATTGGCTTTTTGAAAATCTTCAATAGCATTTTGATATTGTGTATCTAATAAGTAATTTTCTCCTCTTGAAACGTAGAGTTGAGCTAATTCAGCATGGTTTGAAGATTCTGTAGATTCAATCTCCTTTGTTTCTTTAACTATTACATCTTGAGACCGTTGCACAACTTAAGGCACTTGTTAAAAACGGCCATTGTGCGATCTTTTGATTTTCGCTCGCTCCCTATGCGGGCTCGCTCAAATGCAAAATCTCATCAAAATGGCCTATTTTTCCAAATATCCGGAGTTTTGCAACGGTCTCAAGTTGAGTTATTAAGAAAATTATTTGTTTTGCTGAATGTTTTCGATTAATTCAAGCCGATGGAGGATGGGGACTAAAAATTTTAAATTGTCTTCGCTTTTATTAGGTTCTGATCTACAGTCGTTGTTTCAAATTTTTTGGCATCAAACGGAGATGAAAAATGAACGGTCTACCGCATTTAGGTTCTCATGTATCTGGTCCGAATCTTTGGGATATGGTTTCTGGACATAAAACTGTAGTCGCAAGCATGGCTGTTGCAACCGGATTATGTCTGATTGCCGCAAGAGTGTTGCAACAGAGTTTTCCTTTAGGAACGCTTCGTTTGAATCAAAGGGTTTCAGTTTCTAATGAAAAGACACAACAGATGATGGTTGATGGGAGAGTAATTTCTTGTAACATTTTATTGAATCCAGAGTCGATTCTTAAATTTGTCTCGCATCCTCAAGCTTTAGAGTATTTCTTAGAAGGAAGACGGAAGATGGCTGAAGCTCTTCTTGCTCTTTCTCCGGATATCGAGTGTCTTGGGAAAAATTTTCCCGATGATCCTGGGGTGCAAGAATATGTTAGGGCGTTTCATTTGGAATTAAAGCGCGTGACACAACCACTTTTCCCAGAGCCTTATGATGCTATTTTAGGTCCATTTTTTGCTTTTGGTATTGGAAATACTCAAAACATTCAAAATTTAGAAGAAAAAAAAGCAATTGAAATGTTGCAGATAGAATTATTCAAAAACAGCTTAGCTGATTACGGGATTGGAGAGTACAACGGAGAAATACTAAGTCTTTTGGAAGCCTTTTCTCGTAACAGCCATCTTGAGTTGTTTTCAAAGGTTGTTTATCCCTTTGTTGTCTCATTGAAAGAAAGAGAAGGTAATTTAGACCATGTGATCAACCATTATATCGGCACCCCTCCAGTTTACGATCCTGAGGAATCCTCTCACCATCTTACAGGAACAGTCGCGATGATTACGGAAAGAGTGGAGAATGATGTATTTGCAATGGAAGAAGAACGGTCTTCTCCTGGGGAGCAAGCGCTCGATGCTTTTCTGAAGGCATCGCCTTTATTACATGATCAAGAGTGGATCCGTTTATTCGGTGAGTATTATTCCGGAAAAGCCATCGTCCGGTTATTTCTCAGACTGACCCAACCTAATTCTTCCTTTGGAGCTGCTCGGGCGTGAAAGGGTGAAGGCGGATCGGATGCTTGAAGCTGGGAAGAATGGGTTTTAAGAGGGTCCGGATCTCTTCGAGGGTATAGGGCGTGTGAGAGAGAAGGTAAGCGATCGGACGGGCGCCAAATTCCGGATCCGGAGCCTGGGTAACGTAGGCTCTTTCAATTCCGGGGAGGGAAAGAAGTGCGCGCTCGATCTCTTCGGGTTGGATGTTTTCTCCTCCTGAGATAAACAGCCGATCTTTTCTTCCCAAGATTGTAAGCGATCCATCTGCCAGGAGGTCGGCACGGTCTTTTGTCGCCAATTCGTAACCAGCAGGGTCTACTTTGTGTGTCTTGGGATTGAAATATCCTGAAAAAAGCGTCTCTCCAGATACGAAAATCTCCCCATCAAATCCCAGACGTAGCGGAATGATCGGTTTGCCAACTCCAGGCACTCCAGGTGGTGCAAGCGTTGCCATCGAAGAGGTCTCGGTCATCCCATAAGTAATATAAAGAGGAAGGCCTGCTGCTTGCGCTTTTAGAGATTCTGAAAGGGGGGAACCACCGACTAAGAGCACTTGAAGATCAGGGAAGTGGGTTTTAGTCTGCACGAGGCGATAGAGTTGTGTTGGAACCAACGAAAGGTGGGTAATGGCATGCGTGATGAGAGCCTCTTCTAATGGGAGATCAGAGAGAACAAGCGTTCCTCCTTGAGAAAACACCCGAAAGAGAATCGACAGGCCACTCACATGAAAAAGAGGTACGGTTAGTAAATAGCGTGATTGTTCTGTGACGTGAAGATGAGAGGACGCAATCTGTGCATGCTTGAGGTGGGCTTTGAGTGTATGGCAGGCAATTTTAGGAAAAGCCGTGGTTCCCGATGTAAAAAGAGCGGTTGCGATTTCAGAAGGGTAGATAGGGGCTTGTGAGCACACGGTAGGATGTAAAGAGATCTCTTCAGGTTTTAAATAGAGACTGTTGGGAAAAGATCCGCAGTAAGAGGGAAGCATTTCAGAAGGGATCCGTGTGCTTAAAGGGCAGGCGATTTTTTGCCGTCTAAAAAGCGCAAAGAAAAAACAAATAGTGGCAAGAGAGGTTTTGCCGGGAAATAGAACCCATTTTTCAGGGAATTTTTTGAGCTCTTCGGAAAGGGAGTGCGTAAGAGCATTGAGCTCTTGGTAGGAATAGGTTTTCTCTTTCGTGATGAGTGCTGGGTGGTCTTTTCTTTTTTTTGCCTGAGTGAAGAGGGGACAAGATTCATGCATAAGAAAGGAAAAAGAGGAGTGTGTAGACTAAGAGGAGTTGACCTGTCTTTTCCAATAGAAGGCCGTGGCTTTCTTCTCGTTGCCAAACAGAATAAAGAAGAGGGGCTTCGGGAAGAAACAGAAGAAGAATAAAAAGGCTCTTTGGAAAAGGGGCGATGAAAAGAAGGGAAAGGGGGGCTAAAAGCAGGAGGAGCGTATACTCCATCTTTCCAAAGCGCATTCCAAATCGGACAGGGAGCGTCTTTTTCCCTGATTTCATGTCTTCTTTCAGATCCCGGAGGTTATTAATGACAAGGAGTGCCGTCGAGAGAAGTCCCGGACCAATGCCCGCTAAAAAAACAGAAAGAGAAGTAGCTCCTGTTTGTAAATAGAAGGTGCCAAGAGTTGCAATCGGACCAAAGAAGAGAAAAACAAAAATCTCTCCTAACCCTAAATAGGCCAGTGGATAAGGCCCCCCTGTATAAATCACGGCAAAAAGAAGAGAGAAAATAAGAAGTGTGGCCAGTGGAACGCCTCCTAAAAGAACAAGATAAGATCCGAGAAGAGCGCTGATAGCCATTAAGCAAATCAGTCCCCATTTCATCTGTTTTGGAGAAATGAGTCCAGACTGGGTCATTCTCCTAGGTCCTTTTCTTTCCGCTGTATCCGCTCCTTTTAAAAAATCAAAAAGATCATTGGCAAGATTTGTGCTGATCTGAACGCCAAGAGCTGCCCCTAAAGTGCAAAGAGCTGTCGTCAAGGAAAAAGATCCTGCAAGAAAAGCTAGAAACGATCCAATAAAAACAGGACTGATGGCGGCAATGAGGGTCTTAGGTCTTGCAGCTTCCATCCATACGGCAATTGAGGTCATTTGGGATAGTCTCAGGGTCGTTTAGGGTATTTTGAAAAGTTGGGTTTTCTTTTTTCAAGAAGGGCAGTGTGTCCTTCTTGCGCTTCTTCTGTCATGTAATATAGGAGTGTTGCGTTCCCCGCAAGTTCTTGCAGGCCAGCCTGTCCGTCGCAATCGGCATTCATGGCTGATTTGATACACCGCATGGCAAGAGGGGAATGTTTCAAGATCTCTTCACACCAAGCAAGCGTTTCTTCTTCTAACTTTTCATAAGGAACGACGTGATTAACCAGGCCCATCTCCAGGGCCTCTTTAGCTGTATATCTTCTGCACAGATACCAAATTTCGCGCGCTTTTTTTTGTCCTACGATTCTCGCAAGATAGCTGGAACCATAGCCCCCATCAAAGGATCCCATTTTAGGACCAACTTGACCAAAGATCGCGTTATCAGCAGCAATTGTCAAGTCACAGACTACGTGAAGAACATGCCCACCACCAATGGCAAAACCGGCAACCATGGCAATAACAGGTTTGGGGCAGCTTCTAATCTCACGCTGAAAATCGAGAACATTGAGCCTTGCGGTGCCTCCCTCATCGACGTAGCCTGCTCCTCCACGCACCGACTGATCTCCTCCTGAACAAAAGGCTTCACGGCCAGCCCCTGTTAAAATGATGACACCGATTGTTTCATCGTTACGAGCAACTTGGAGGGCAGTGCGCATTTCTTCGACTGTTTTAGGACGAAAGGCATTGCGCACACGGGGACGATTGATGGTAATTTTCGCAATCCCAGGAAGTGTGTGGTAGAGAATATCATCATACTGATTGTGTAAGACCCACGCGCTCTTTGCGCTCTCTAAGGTTAGCATAGTATTCCTCGATGTAGTGTGCACAAGCTGTTGGGTTTTCGATGTGGATTGCATGACCTGCATCCTGAATTCCTTGTGCTCCACTTAATGTAGAGTAATGCTGTGCATATTTCAAGTCTTCCTGCCCAAAAATAAATGCTGAGTCTTTGGGGGGCTCCTGATAAGCTTGCAGAGAAAAACGTTCCAAAAGTTGTCTTTGTAATATCGGATCCATTTTTTTTCTTCTCTTTAACACACAAGCAAAGAGCTCCTTGTTTTTTCGAAGAGAAGCAAAAAGATCCTGCGCATACCATTTTTCTAAAAAAGCATCCACGGAGAGGTTTTCAAGCGCCTGGATCCAAAAAGCATTCTGCTGCGTGCGTATCGTTTTCTCCTCTTCACTTTTAAAACCTAGATGGGTGGATAACAAAATCAGGTGAGGGAATTTTTCCGGGTATAGAGCATGCATCTTGAGTGCAATTCTTCCTCCCATCGAATACCCCACAAGAATGATAGGGGCTTCAAGAGCTAGAATTTTTTCTTGGATCGATAAAGACAGATCTAGCGCGATACTAGGTATCGATAGTTTTTTACGCAGGGAGTCCCAGTCTTCTTGACAACCTAGGAAACCAGGAAGACAAACAAGTAATGAGGGCTTAGCGTTCATCGCGCAGTACTCATCACGCCCATGAGTTCTCTGCCGAGTTGTTCTCGACACAGTTTTTCTTCCTCGGGATCAATGGGGATTTCGAGGACGGCAGAGTCGGGATAACTTAAGATGTCTTTCCACCGATCTGTAGCGCGTAGGTAAGGGAGGTGAAAGAGGTGGGCGGCGTGCTCAAAATGGTAGTTATGAGAGGCTGCAAAGAAGTGGTCGATGAGATGCGGGAACTTTTTCTGAACGGGGAGCGCAGAAAAAATTCGGCCACCACAGTTATTCAGCACGATGAGAAGGACTGGATAAGAGAGTTTTGAGAGTTGGCTTAAGCTATTGATATCGTGGAGAAATGTTTGATCTCCGATGATACCCACCATTTTTTTTTCAAGTTTTTGTGCTGTACCTGCAATCCGAGCGATGTTGCCATCAATTCCTGAAACGCCCCTCTGGCCAAACAAAGGTGCTCTTTTTTCGTGAGGGAAGAAAAAATGCTCCGCATCGCGGATGGGGAGGCTATTGCCGATGAAAAGGCCTAAGTGAGAAGGAAGCTCCTGTTCTAGTTCGAAAAAGAATTTAGATCCTGTAAAAGCAGAGGTCGCAAAGAACTCTTTGAGGATAGAGGTGACTTGAGAAGAGAGCTCTCTCCAGGAAGAAAGCCAGCTTGCGTTTTCTGGCATGTCTGGAAGATCTAAAGACTGGCAAAATGAGGCGATAGGATTTGTGATCTGGTGGGTGACTTGATGGCAGGGATCTTGTCGATTCGAGTGAGTTGTGAGTTGGAGATAGGGGGTGTCCGTATGGGAGCTTAACCATTCTTGGAGGATGTTGGAGACCAGACGATCGCCGATATGCAGGATACAATCAGCCTTTAAGAAGGGATAGGCTTTGAGTAAGGAGTCGTAAAAGGGAATGAGATTTGGGTGTTTTCCGTAGCATCTGCCCTGGGAGAGGATGTCAGATAAAATGGGCATTTGAAGTTTTTCTGCTAAGGCAAAAACGGCGCTCAAATCTTGTGTTGATGGAAGTGACCCTAAGACAATCACCCCTTTGCGGTGACTTCTTAAAATCTCTTCCCATTCTTGTTTGTCTTCTTGGGGGATTGCATATTCGAGAGGGGCTTTTTTCTTAAAAGTTTTGGGGAGGATGATCCTGGAACGATTTTGAATGAGGGGCTCTCTGAAAACACAATTAATGTGCACAGGGCCGGGAGTTGGATAGAGGGCTTTGTGGACAGCCAAAGAGAGCGTGCTTGAGATAAAGTGTTCGGAAATCTCAGGTGCAGGAGCTGGTAGCTCGGTGGTGAATCTGCAGTACTGGGAAAAGATCTCTTGTTGATCACAGGTTTGATTAGCCCCACAGCGTTGCAGTTCAGGAGGTCTATCCGCTGTCAGAATGATCAGAGGAATTTTGTCTTCATGCGCTTCCATGATAGCCGGCAGCAAATTCGCAACAGCTGTTCCTGTTGTGACAAGGATGCCTGTTGGAATTCTAGAGGCGGCAGCTGCTCCCAGAGCATGAAAGCCAAGACCGCGTTCATCAAAGTGGACAAAAGTTTCGGCCTGTTCATTTTCTGCTAGGGCAAGGACAAGAGGCGAGGATCTGGATCCTGGAGCAATACAAAAGTAGGTCACGCCAAGCGCTACGAGCGCTTCGATATAAAGCGCTGCAAAGTCAGCATTTAGCTCACTGGAAGGGCGCATAAGATGCTCTCTTTAATCGGCGAAATTTTATGTTCGAGCTCTTCCCATTCTTCTTCTGGCACACTTCCTTCCACAATTCCTGCTCCTGCAAAAACATGAAGTTCATGGTTTTGAATTTCTGCAGATCGAATTCCAATCGCAAGCGTTGTTCTACCCGAAGAGAGAATCCCAATCGGATTCCCATACCATCCTCTTGCAAAAGGTTCCACAAGCTTTAAGAATTCTAACGCTGCCTCTCTTGGGTAGCCGCCTAAAGCGGGTGTGGGATGTAAAGTCTTCATCAGGACTTCATCAGGAGTTGGGGTTTTAAGTGTTGCGGAAAGACGCGCGTAAAGATGTTGCACGGATCCTGTCGACAAGACACTCTTTTTAAATTCCCACCACTTTTTAGTGCACAAAGGCTCTAGGTAGGCATCGATAGCCGTTTTAACATACTCAAATTCTTGGGCTTCTTTTTCACTACTATTTAAGCTTTCGCGTAAGAAAAATGTCTCTTCTTCTGTGAACCCGTGTGGACGCGTTCCTGCAAGAGCATCCGTTGAAAGATGAAGACCTTGCCTTGTGTACAGCTGTTCTGGGGTGCCTCCCAAAAAAGCAACATCTTGAGAAAACGCAAAGCAAAAACAGGTGACGTTACTGACTTTAGAAGAAAGGTGGTGCAAGATTTCCCACGGATTCCAGGTGTCATTTCCAACAAATGTGCTTTTGCGTGCAAGGACTACTTTTTTAAAAACATTCTGTTCAATTTTTTTTAGAGCGGACAAGACCTCATCTTCCCATCCTTTCCAAGAAGGGGTATCGGTCCGGGTGTCCCACCTCAATTCTGATGGGACTTTTGTTTTCTTTTCAAAAGACAGCCGACTCATGGCCCGAGGAGAAGGAGGATGGCTTAAGAAGTTAATTTGAAGGTACGTCCTGGTTTTTTCCTGGACAATCTCAAACTCTGGAAGCCAAAACTGAGTGCCTAGATGGCCATCCCCTGTGCCTCCAAAGAAGCGTGCATGAGGGGAAGAAAGGGGGGAAATTTGTGGAATATGTGTAGTGGAAAGAAGAGAGCCTACGGCTGCGTGGATTTTTTCGTCTTTGTCTTTCCAGTAGACCTTAGGGAAAAGATTTTGTGTGTCGAGCCAGTCAATCAGATCAAGTGCAGACAGATCAATAAAAAGAGGATGATAAGCAAAACTTTTTCCGTCGACTTCTAAAAAGAAATTCTCATTAGAGAGCATCTTTTTCTCCAGAATAGATCGAAACAACACCTCCTGTTAAAGGACGTGCACGGACATGAGAAAAACCCGCTGTTCTCAAAAGATCCAAGAAACCATTCCCAGAAGGAAATGTCTCAATAGTTTCATTCAGATATTGATAGGCTTTTTTCTGCTTAGACACAATTCCCCCGATCCAAGGAAGAAGGTATCTCAAATAGAAAAGGTGACATCTGCGCATGATCTTGTGTTTGGGAATACTTCCCTCTAAAATGAGAAGCCTTCCTTTGGGTTTTAATACGCGTTTTGCTTCGCTAAGAGCTTGTAACACATCGGTCATATTGCGAATGCCAAAGGAGATCGTCACGACATCAAACGACTCATCTCGAAAGGGAAGTTCGAGAGCGCTGGCAGTTTTTAAAGAAACCTTATGAGCATAAGGTTTTTTCTTCATCTTAAGACGGCCAATTTCTAGCATTTCGTGAGAAAGGTCGACACCTACAATCTTCCGAATGCGCGAAGACCTCTCTAAAAGGGCAATGATTTGATCCCCTGTTCCTGTTGCAAGATCAAGAACCTTAAGATTATTTCCCTTGGGCAAATGCTCAGAGACTTTCCGTCTCCATCTGCGATCAAGCCCAAAAGTCATCAGTTGATTCACACGATCATAGGTCGAAGAGATTTGGCTAAACATCTTCCAAATCTCTTCTCTACTGGGAACTAGCTTTGTTTCATGCATATTCCCTTAAGGCTTATAGCAAATTCCTCAGTCGATCTCAATCAAATTTTGGATGACACCTTGTGCGTAATTAAGGTGCTCCGCTTTTTGATTAGCGACAGAGCCTAGTGATGCAAGAGGTTTATGACTCCTCACCACTCCCAGTTTCACTGGATCTTTGAGGAGTAGTTCTCTCCGATCTTTGAGGAGATGAATGAACGGGTGTTGGCCTATGAACTCCAGGGGGAGATGCCATGTCTTTTGGACCAGGGATGGGAGAGGGGGTCCTTGGTTCCCCTTCTGCTACTGTCAAAGGAAAAGCTCCGGCTGCAGACGAGAGGTTTCTCTGAGGAGATCCAGGAGTACTTAATGAGGCAACTGCAACTGGAGTGATAAAGCCAAATGCTCGCAGGTCGTCTAGTGGGCGGGCACATAAAGCATGAGACCCTCCAAGGAGTTCTTTTGTAATGGGGGATTGCTTTATAAAGTCAGCAACTTGAGCGTATCTTGGATCAAAAGCGCGTACGAGAGTTTCTGCTGAAAATGGGTTTTCTGCTTTCAAGATAATCTTTTTTAAACTAGCGATAGCCGCTTTTACATGTTTGCGATCTTCAGCATGTAAAACACAATAAGGAGGTTGAGACAAAACGCGTTTTTTCATTGTGCAATCAGGGTCTTGCATTCCGATGTTCACGGAACATCCAGCAGCATCCTGCGCTTGAGTTTTTTGAGATAGTTTTTCTAGAGGAAGATCAGCGAAGAGAATGTGCCGCTCTTTTAAGATCTCCACAATTTTGTGAGATTCCCACGCAGTTACGGTTCTTTTAAGCGCTGCTAGTTCATCGGAAGTAATAGGCGCATTTGCCAACTCTTGCCATAAGTCCAGAAAATAAAAAGCAGTTCTCGTAGACCCTAGCGATGGAGAGGCAGAGAAAGCGCCTTCTACTTCAGAGAGTTGGAGCCTTGTTGCATTGCAAACAAAAGCATCATCGGAGACTTCTCTAAAACCTGCGATAGCGGCAATAAGCGTTAAAACGACAAGCTTAAAAGGGGTTGGGCTCGGAACACGATCAGGCGAATCAATCAGTTCGAGACTTCCAATAAGATGAGGCGCTATCGTGTTGGGGTGATATTGCTTGATCATCCCATTCCATAGAGTTTCCTGAGGAGCTTCTGTGGGAATTGAAACCTGATTCAGAACACAAGGGATTCCAGGAGTGACAAACCCTTCAAAACCAAGGAGAGCGGCAAGGGTTGCAATGCATCTTCTTTTTTCCTCATTCAGAACACCTGTGAGAAATCGAGCGACTAATTTGCCTTTTATTGTAATATCATACGTCCCTGCTCTATCTGTTGGAAGGATTGTCACACCAGGTTTTTCAAGTTGACAGATGAGATGCTTATATTTAGTCATGGCAGACTCTTCTTGAGCTGAAAATCCAAGGCATCTTTTAAAAAGGGCTTGTATCTCGACATCTGGTCCGCTGGATTGGACAGCTATTCTTTGAAAGAGAGCCTGAATGCGTTGGGGCGCAGAAATATGAATATTCTGAAAATAAGAAACAAAAGAATCAAGGGGAAGACCCACAGGGGATATGAATGCCATAATATCTCAGGTTATTGTTGCTGGAGTGCGACGAAGATGCAGGAGAGGCGATTTTTTTTCTAGGAAAAATCGCCTCTTGTGGTTATTTGCGTTTGCGGTCGTTCTCGGAGAGATACCGCTTGCGGAGTCTGATGAAGTGGGGAGTGACTTCTACAAGTTCATCATCTTGGATGAAATCAATCGCTTGTTCGAGTGTAAAGGTGCGCGGTGGTACTAAGATGATGTTCTCATCAGAACCAGAGGCTCTGACGTTTGTGAGTTGTTTTCCTCGCACGACGTTCACAACAAGATCATTATCGCGTGTATGTTCACCGACGACCATCCCTTCATAGACTTCCTCTCCAGGAGCCACAAAGAGGGTGCCTCTTTCTTGCACGCTAAAGCTGGCATAGGCAGTAACCTTTCCCATGCTATTGGAGATCAGAGCCCCTCTGACTCTTCCTGGCATTTCCCCTTTCCATGGCCCATAGCTTTCAAAGACAGAAGTTAAAATTCCAAGACCACGTGTCACAGTGAGAAACTCGTTGCGATAGCCCATCAGGCCGCGTGTGGGGATCAAGAAATCAAGGGTTGTGATGTTGTGCTCGTTTGTATTGAGTGCACGCATTTCCCCTTTTCTTTTCGAAAGTTCTTCAATGACAGAGCCTGAAAATTCTTGAGGGACTTCGATGTGCGCTCTTTCATACGGCTCCAGGTCCACACCGTCTACTTTTTTCAAGATGACTTTTGGTTTAGAAATGGTAAATTCATACCCTTCACGACGCATCGCTTCCATGAGAACCGAAAGATGAAGTTCTCCTCTACCACAAATCCGGATAGCCTCTTCTCGAGATTCAACTTCTTCAATTTTGAGCGAGATGTTCGCCCGTTTTTCTTGCGCCAGTCGATCCTTAATTTTATTCATCGTGACGTGTTTGCCGTCTTTTCCGACAAAAGGACCGCTATTAACTGTCATTTCAACAGAAAGGGTCGGTTCTGCAAGGTGGATCGGAGGGAGCTGAACGACGTGTGTGGGGTCGCAGAGTGTGTCACCAATAGAGACATCAGGGATTCCTGAAATGCTCACGATATCGCCGACGCCAGCTTCTTCGAGCTCAATTTTTTTAAGACCAAAATAGCCTTCAATTCTCTGGACTTTGTGCTGAGAGGGATGTCCATTTTTATCAACGCGTGTAATCGTTTGTCCTTTTTTGACTTCTCCTTCGAGAATACGTCCGCACGCTTGTCTTCCTACAAAGTCATCATAACTCAGGGTGGTCGCCTGCATGAGAAAGGGGAGTGTCGGATCTCCTGGAGGAGGAGGGACGGCTTCCACGATGAGCTCAAAAAGAGGACGCATGTCAACCCGGGGATCCTTCACATCGCGGACTGCAAAACCACTAAGACCCGATGCGTAGCACACGGGGAAATCCAGTTGTAGATCGGTAGCTCCGAGTTCTACGAAGAGATCAAACGTCAGGTTGAGCGCTCGATCGGGGTCCGCGTGAGGTCGATCGATCTTGTTCACGACCACAACAGGTCTTAAACCCAGTTTTAGAGCTTGAGACAAGACAAAGCGTGTCTGTGGCATAGGGCCTTCTTGCGCATCGATGAGAAGGAGAACGCAATTAACAAGCCCTAAGACCCTTTCGACTTCCCCTGAGAAGTCTGCATGGCCTGGGGTGTCGATAATATTAATTTTAAAGTCTTCAAAGAAAATACTTGTGTGTTTAGCGAAGATCGTAATCCCGCGCTCTTTTTCCTGGTCGTAGCTGTCCATCATCCGTTCTTCGGTCTTTTCATTATCGCGGAAGACGTTGGATTGTTTGAGGAGGCTATCGAGAAGGGTTGTTTTCCCATGGTCGATGTGGGCAATGATCGCAATATTACGCAGTTTTTGAGGCGGGAATTTTTTTGACATGGGGAAATCCTGTGATAATCAATCTTAGGGGCCCGATTATAGCCAGATCTGCATTTTCTCTCTAGGATTTAATCAAGAAGACAGTGGGCTTGTGCAGGATGATCTACTACTGAAAGTTCTGCGTCGTAGGGATCGTCGGTATGGATAAGAGTAATCTTACTCTTCCATGAGGTATCTCCAAAGCGGGCTGTGAAGGCATCCAGGAATTGCCATCGGGAACGGTCACACCTTAAGAGTCTTTTGACCTCGATCTGGACGAGAAAGCAGCGGCTAAGAGCATAAATTTCTGCGTAGCCTCCGTGGAATTTGAGTTCCCTGACCTTTGCGATATAGTCTGTTAGGCTAAAGGAAGGAAGACTTTGTAATTCCCTGACAAGCTCAGCCCGATTGTGATGGGCATCTTTTAGAGCTTGGCCTTTCATGTGAGGGATCTCAACTGTATCAATAGATGCCAATGCTTCTTCTATTTCAAGAGTTCTGCGTGCAATGTAACTTTTTAAAGAGTCGTGAAGATGTTCGAGGGCATTAAACTCCGCAAAAGGTTTCTTCCCATGATGGGCATTTGTCGGAAGGGGCTGACCATTTTTTTGTGCGTTCTCGAGATGATGGGTCAGATAGTCTGCTATCCGGTTACGAAGGGCTTGGACTTTTTTTGTTCGATCACGAATCTCTGGATAGATCTCTTGACCCAGAAGGATCATGTGAGCAAAGAAGGAGTGAAAAAGACAGTCTCCATCCGCATACACTTTGAGAACGTCCGCTCCTCCGCTAGGAATCACGCCTAGGGCAGGATTTGAGGGGTCTTTTGCTGTGACAAAGGGATACCACTGCGTCCCGATGGCAGGTCCTTGGCCATGTAAGGCGCGTTGATCGCACTCGTCCAAGTAAGTAAGAGTGTTTTGAATACAGATGAGATCGATGTCTTTCTTTAAATCTTCCTTAGGACTAAAAAGCTTCAATTTTTCTTTTAGGGATTCTCTAAGGGGGCCTGCACCTTCTTTCATATCGAGTGTTTTCCACAGAGCCTGGTAACCTACGAGGAGATCTCCTTTAGAATACGATACGTACCCTGAAAGTGATGCAGAAACGGTGGGAGGGGGAGGTCCTGAAGCCTCCAGAGGTTTGCTTTCTTTTCGAGGAAGACGTGCTTCTGCGATTTTTCCTAAACCAACAAGAGCGATTCCTAAGACGGCAAAAACAGGTGAAATAAGCAGAAGTCCAACAGATTTAATCACTCTGGTAGCCAGTGCTGAAATCGTATTTTGAGCTTCTGTTGGATTCCAAACCACAGACCACTCACTTGCGTACCAAATGCAAGGAGTTGCAACCCAGCCGTACAGAGAGCAAGCTTGAACTTTTGCGTCAAAATCTGTGTTGATAGCAGACATAGGAACCTTTTTTAAGACTTAGTAATCCCAAGGAACAAAAAGCGCGGTTATTTTATCATCCTCGATGATTTTTAAGAGAGATAAAAAAGGGGGGCTAGAAGGCCCCCCTTTTTAAAGATTACCAAGTCAAAGAAGGAGACGATTGATACTCAGTCACACGTGTTTCAAAAAAATTCTTTTCTTTTCCGAGGTCGATGGTTTCGCTCATCCAAGGGAAGGGGTTTTTGGAGCGATAAAGAGCTTTTAAACCAATCCGTTCTAACCGCCTATCGGCAATGTATTGAACATACTCGCGGAACATGGGCGCTGTGAGTCCTAAAATTCCTCGCGGCAGGCAATCTTGGGCATACGCAATTTCCAGTTCAACAGCTTGTTTAATTTTACTGACGATATGTTCCTGGAATTCTTTAGTCCAGATTTCAGGATTTTCTTCTTTGATGCCGTTGATCAGATCGATTCCAAAATTGAGGTGAATGGTTTCATCGCGCAAGATGTATTGGAATTGTTCTCCGACCCCTGTCATCTTGTTTTGACGGAGGAATGAGAGCATCATCACAAAGCCACTATAGAAGAAAATTCCTTCCATGATGATGTAGTATCCAATCAAATTCTCTAAGAACTTTTGTTTTCCTTCGAAGGTGCTCGTGGTGAAGTTAGGACTTAAGATCTCAGCGGTTAGCGTCATTTCGAACTTGTCTTTGTCATGAATCGTATTGATCTCATTGTACATGTTGAAGACTTCTCCCTGATCTAGGGTAAGAGATTCAACAATGTAGAGAAAGGTGTGTGTATGAATCGCTTCTTCAAAGGCTTGTCTTAAGAGGTATTGACGCACTTCGGGGTTGGTAACGTGTTTGAAAATCGCTAGCACGATGTTATTACCGACTAAGCTCTCTGCTGTGCTAAAAAACCCCAAGTTACGCATGATCACGCGTCTTTCATCTTCGGAAAGGGCTCCTGATTTCCAGAGCTCAATGTCTTTTCCCATCGGCACTTCTGAGGGCATCCAATGGTTCGCACAACCGTTGAGATAGTGCTCCCAGGCCCACTTATATTTTAAAGGCATCAGCTGATTGACATCGACCTGATTGCAGTTGATGAGCCTTTTCTGGTTTAAATCCACTCTTTGACTGGTGTCTTTTTCTTCTTGTTGACGCATGGGGTATTTCTCCTAAGATTAGTATTAGACCTTTTTCAAAATCCAGGTGTTTTCGATTTTTCGGTTCTTTTGTATCGAAAACCCTTCAAAATAATCCAAAAACTCTTTCGAACTCTAAGTTTCGAAAGAGCTCTGTTATTGGCAACTCTCGCACCCTTCTTCTAGGCTGCAGGCTTTTGGGGGCGCTTTTTCTTCTCTTTCAACAGAGACGTTGCTGGAAGCAGATTTATTCTTCATCCAACGCGGCTGAAGTCCTCGCCGATTAATATCGGTTGTCGATTTTTCAATTTGCGTTGCACCTAAGCCTCGCAAGTAGTAGGTCGTTTTAAGACCTTTTTGCCAGGCAAGAAGGTACATCTCGTGGAGTTTTTTTCCGCTGGTTTCTGCAAGGTAAAGATTGAGAGATTCTCCCATGTCGATCCATTTTTGTCTGCGACTTGCACATTCAATAAGCCAATCAGGCTCAATTTCAAAGGCTGTAAGGAAAAGATCCTTCACTTCCTGAGGGATTCTCTCAATCTCTGTAATGGATCCGTCAAAGTATTTAAGATCATCGAGCATCGCATGGTCCCAAAGACCTAACGTTTTAAGGCGTTCGACGAGGTAGAGATTCGGAATGGTGAACTCTCCAGATAAGTTGGATTTGACAAACAGATGTTTATACATCGGCTCGATCGACTGGGTGACTCCTGTAATATTCGAGATGGTAGCTGTGGGGGCAATAGCCATTGTATGGCTGTTGCGCATCCCATGTTTCTTGATGGCATCTCTGACTTTTTTCCAGTCATATGTGCTGCTCATATCCATGTCACAAAAGCCACCTCTTTCTTTTTGAAGGAGTGCAATGGTATCGATGGGAAGTAGGCCGCGATCCCATTTGGATCCTTTGTAAGAAGAATAGGCCCCTCGCTCTGCAGCTAGTTCACTAGATGCTAAGATGGCATGGTAGGAGATCGCTTCCATACTTTCGTCAGCAAATTGGGCTGCTGCATGGCTGGCATAACTAATCCCTTGGATGTAAAGCGCATCCTGGAAGCCCATGAGCCCAAGACCAATCGGTCTATGACGCAAGTTGGCATTCCTAGCCTCTGCTGTCGGATAAAAGTTGATATCGATCACATTATCCAGCATTCGAACAGCAGTGCGCACGGTTTCTCCAAGCCTTGCCTTATCCAGAGTTCCTCCGGTCATGTGTTCGACGAGGTTGACCGATCCTAAGTTGCACACAGCAGTCTCTTCTTTCGATGTGTTCAGAAGGATTTCTGTGCAGAGGTTTGAACTATGGACAACACCCACATGGTCCTGCATGGAGCGGATGTTAGAAGGGTCTTTGAAAGTAATCCATGGATGGCCTGTTTCAAAGAGCATGCTCAGCATCTTTCTCCAGAGTTGAACAGCCTCTACTTTTTTGAAGAGTTTAATCTCTCCTGTTCCCGTTTTTGCTTCATACTCGACATACTTTTTCTCAAACGCTGCGCCATAAAGATCATGCAGCTCGGGGACATCACTCGGGCTAAAAAGAGTCCACATTTCATTCCCCACGACCCGTTTCATGAAAAGATCGGGGATCCAGTTCGCTGTATTCATGTCATGGGTACGACGTCTTTCATCCCCTGTGTTTTTGCGCAGCTCTAAGAATTCCTCGACATCTAAGTGCCAGGTTTCAAGATAAGCGCACATCGCTCCTTTTCTTTTGCCTCCCTGATTCACAGCAACGGCCGTATCATTGGCAACTTTTAAGAAAGGAATAATACCCTGACTTTTTCCATTGGTCCCCTTAATGCGAGCCCCCGTTGCTCGGACATAACTCCAGTCATTGCCAATACCACCTGCCCATTTTGAAAGCTGAGCATCATCTCCGATCACTTTAAAGATGTGGCTTAAGTCATCCATG